>Ga0315909_10000340_pt1 | contig 62747 bp, 108 predicted proteins | sample LakEriMetagenome_11_FD_203527 | JGI IMG/M metagenome (GOLD analysis project Ga0315909, IMG submission 203527) | Freshwater fungal communities from buoy surface, Lake Erie, Ohio, United States - Buoy 2 MA125 | ecosystem: Environmental > Aquatic > Freshwater > Lake | place: USA: Lake Erie, Ohio...
GTGTCCGCGTTCTTATGGCTGTTGGCTTCCCCGACTATGGTGGTATCAATGTTGTTTGCTACAGCCGCAACGGTAAGATTTTTGAAAACTTCCAGCACATTGAAGCACAGATTGAAAACTATGCTGACCATCTTTTAAAGGCAACTGGCGTCAAGTCAGGTGGCTTTGTCCTTGATGGTGAAGTAGTTGGCAATAGCTTTCAGGAACTGATGCGTCAGGCTCGTCGTAAGGAAGACGTACAGAATGACGATAGCGTGTTTCATATCTTTGACGTTATTCCGATTGAAGATTTCCTTCGCGGACATTGGAACGCACAGTTGAGTAAGCGGCTTGCTATCCTTGAGAAGATGCAGCCTACTATTGACAAGATGCCCAACGTAGAGTTGCTTCCGCACATTCAAGTTGATCTTGACACAGAAGAAGGTGAGAAGGCGCTTCACAAGTACGCACAGGACATGGTAGCGGCTGGTTATGAAGGCATTATGATTAAGGACCTTGATGCTCCTTATGAATGCGCTCGTAGCAAGTTCTGGCTCAAGTGGAAGCCTACTATCACTGTTGATCTTGAAGTGATCGGCATCGAAGAAGGTACTGGACGCAATATGGGGCGTTTAGGCGCCCTTGTGTGTGCAGGAAACGACCACGGTAAGGACATCGTAGTCAATGCAGGCAGTGGATTCTCTGACAAGGAGCGTAAGCAACTGTGGGAAGACCGTAATGTTATCTTCGGTCGCACGGTTGAGATTATGGCTGACGCCGTTACACAAAACCAAGATGGTACATACTCGTTGCGCTTTCCGCGCTTCGTTAGATTTAGGGATGACAAATAATGAATACTAAACTTAAAGCAGCACTAATAACCATAGCTGGATTTTTTGGCATAATTGCTTTTTTCTATACTATAATAAATTATCCGCTGGTAATAGTATTTGCAGGTTTGAGCGGATTTATGTACTTTGTATATCGGGGAGTATTGAGGCACCTTGAGCGTAAGGAAAGGCTAAAGAAATGAACAATATAACTATCATCATTGAAGAAATTCCGCAGCGTTGCGAACAGTGCGGTATCATTGATGAGTGTCGTCCGTATGGATTGAACCACGAAGAAATCTGTAACGAATGTGCTACGCTGGATCCTGCACTGACAGAGATCCGCATGAAAGAAGTTTATCTAGGAGAACAGCTATGAAAGTTATCAAGAACGAAGAACATAAAGTAACTCGCAAATTTGAATACGATATTCCTGATGAGGATATCATCAATACTTTTGGATCACTTGACAGATTCAAAGAGATTGTAAGTCACAACACTGATGGTTGGGACGTTGAAGTTATTGGAGAAGAGCCTACTGATGAGGAGTCTGACCTTTTTTATGATTTCTTTGCTGACTATGATTATGCGTCAGAGGATGATTGGTGGCAGGATCTCAAAGGTGGTTATGAAACTAATTACGAATTAGGTGATGAATAACGTGGATGAGTTTGACGAATCTGATTACGATCCAGTAAAAGATACAGCCGAATGGGCTGAAAAGCTATTGGGCAAAAGCTACACGTTTGAAGACGGTGACCGCATTGAGGTTGTGCAAGTAAAGCGCAGAGATACTGGTCCTTGGATCACCTATCATATCTATCAAGGTCCCGGTATCCCTCGCAAACTGCTAATGACAGCAGAAGAATTTGATGTTACATATGGACACTTATTTGGGTTGAGAGTCGTAGAAGACTAAATAATAGATGCTTTTACGAAAAATCTTTAGTTTTCCAACCCTAACCCTTTTAGTAGCACTCACGCTTAGTGCTATCGCCGCCTGGTACTCTGTGCTGGGCTTGACTGCTATCTTTGCGGCAGCAGTCATTCCAATCATTATTATGGGAGGCTCACTTGAAGTAGCTAAGGTAGTAACTACAGTCTGGCTACACAAATACTGGGATAGAGCAGGCTGGAAGCTTAAGCTATATTTGATTCCTGCGGTTGTAGCACTTGCGTTCCTAACATCTATGGGTATTTTTGGATTCTTATCTAAAGCCCACAGTGATCAAACACTGGTGAGTGGAGATGTTAGTGCTAAGGTAGAACTGGTTGACGAACAAATTACGATTGCCCGCGAAAACATTGCCATGAACCAAAAGGCTCTTGAGCAAATGAATAGTCAGGTTGATCAGTTGCTAGGTCGTACTACCGACGATAGAGGCGCAAATCGTGCTGTTCAAGTCCGCAGACAACAAGCAGCAGAAAGAAATAGGCTAAACAACGAGATTGAAGCCGAACAAGCTAAAATCGCAAGACTTAACGAAGAAGTTGCTCCTATTCGTGCAGAGATTCGCAAGATTGAAGCAGAAGTAGGTCCCATCAAGTATATTGCAGCGATGATTTACGGGGACAATCCAGATGCTAATCTGTTAGAACGTGCTGTTCGTTGGATGATCATTCTTATCGTTTTAGTATTCGATCCTCTAGCACTCGTATTGGTACTTGCTGCACAGTCTAGCTATAGATGGTTAGACGATGATTTGCGCAACCGAAAGAAAGAAGACGAAGATAAGTTCAAGGAAGTATTCGCTGACACCAAACTTGACGAAGATTCTAATAAGCTTCTTGATGAAGTGTTAGATGATACGCTGAATGAAACAGCATATGATGTTCCAAAGGAGGACAAACATGTTTCAGAAACTATTCAACCAGATACTATTCCATCAGATGATGTGGTACGAGCGGATGTACCTGAAACACCTGCTCCCGATGCAGTTGCGTCAGGGGACAGCGTGGAACAAAGTGAAGCAAGAGAAAGAAGCAGCAGAGAAGAACCCGCAGTCGTAGTAAAAACCGAAGGTGTAACTCTACAGGAGTCTGACGGTGGTTATGTAAGTTTTGAAGGTAAGAGCGTCAGTAAGAGCGCACTACAAGGTATGCGTCCCGATCTATTCATTGCTAGACCAGACGATGAACAAACATTGACAAGCTTCGGTACAGAATTTCCTAGATTTGCTAAGAAGGGCACAGTTTTTGTACGTGTAGATTTACTTCCTAATAAGGTCTTCAAGTTTAACGGTGACAAGTGGATTGAAATTAACAAAGACTTAACTGATGCTTATCTGTACGACGAAGAATACATTAGATATCTGGTAGCTAAGATTGAGTCCGGAGAATATGACGTAGACTTACTATCAGACAATGAGAGAGAGCAGATTGAACATTACTTAGATAAAGTTTCTAAGCCCTAAATTTTCAATTGACTAAGTAAGAATATGTCAGACAAGAAACTACACCATTGCTCATTTTGCAGAAGCCACAAGGATGAAGTCACTAAACTAATAGTAGGTGAGGACGTTGCGATTTGTAGCAACTGCATTGATTTGTGTAATCAGCTAATAGTAGAAGATAAATCACCAAAAAGCACTAAGAAGCAAGAAGAAGTTATCATTGATCCATATAGTATCAAAGACCATTTGGATGGTTTGGTCATTGGTCAGGATGACGCTAAAAAGGTATTGAGCGTAGCAATTTCAAATCACTACAAGCGTATCAATAACCCGCCTGCTGATTTAGAGATTCAGAAAGGTAACGTGTTGCTCATTGGTCCAACAGGATCAGGCAAGACATTGTTAGCTAAGAGTGTTGCTAAGTACCTTGACGTACCATTCGTAGTTGCAGATGCTACCAATCTGACAGAAGCAGGGTACGTGGGTGAAGACGTTGAATCTATGATATCTATGCTATTGAGTTTGGCCGACGGTGACGTTAGCAAGGCAGAACGAGGCATCGTTTTCATTGACGAGATTGACAAGATTTCACGTAAGAGTGAGTCAACCAGTATTACTCGTGACGTTAGCGGAGAAGGAGTGCAGCAAGCACTTCTTAAGTTGGTTGAAGGAACTAAATGCAGAGTAAGCGTTGCTGGTAAAAGAAAGCATCCTCAAGGAGACTCAATTGAGGTTGATACTAAGAACATCCTCTTTATCGCAGGCGGAGCATTCGTTGGTTTAGAAAAGATTGTTGATAGCAGAGTAAACCAAAGTTCAATTGGGTTTGGTGCTACTGTAAAGCACAAAAATGAAAAGCAAAACCTAGACAAGCTATCACCAGAAGACTTAACTAGATTTGGAATGATTCCTGAATTCATTGGTAGATTCACTACTACTATATCGTTAGAAGAACTGTCATTAGAGCAATTAGTTTCTGTGCTAAAAGGAATCAAGAATAGCTTCATTGATCAATACAAGTATCTATTTTCTATTGACGGCATTGAACTTGAATTCACAGATGAAGCATTGAATACTATCGCACAAAATTGTATTGATCTAAAGACTGGTGCTAGAGGTCTACACACCGAGATTGAACGTATTCTTATGCCCCATATGTTCCACGCTAAACGTTATGTAGATACTGGTATAGAAAAACTAGTCATTGACAAAGAATTAGTAAACAATCCAAAGTCATTAATTTAACCAAAATAATAGATTTTTTTGCGAAATAATAGTAGTATAAATACTGTTGTAGATGCTATTATAGGTCTACAACATAGTCTTGCTTATAAAGGAGATAAAAAACATGACTAGAGAACTAACCCTTCGTTCCCTCGACATTCCGTCGATTCACAAGTTTGCTGTAGGATTTGACAACATTTTTGATGAAATGTTACGCATTAATGCACAGCAATCAAACACAAACTATCCCCCATACAACATCGTAAAGCGTAGCGAAGACAACTTCGTTATTGAACTTGCTGTGGCGGGCTTCAACGAGGGTGATATCAAAATCACCATTGAGAAGAATGTTCTTACTATTACAGGAGAGCAAGCTTCTACAGAAGGTGAGGAACTTGAATACGTGCATCGTGGCATTAGCGCCCGCAACTTCACTCGTACTTTTACCTTAGCAGAACACGTTAAGGTAGTAGGGGCAAGTGCGGAAAACGGCATCCTTAGCATTGAACTTGAACGTCAAGTTCCTGAGGAACAAAAGCCCAAAACGGTTGCAATTACATACAATAAATAATATAGTGATAAATGTGCTTGCGGGTAATGGTGCCCGCAAGCACTATTAAAGGAAAAACATAATGCCTAACGCAGAAGTCAATACAAAGATTAAGCCTAACCTAGGGCTTCGTGAGCCGCCTCTGTTTAAGATTATCTATCTGAATGATGATCGCACCTCAATGGAATTCGTAGTTGGGTCTTTGATTGACTATTTCAACTATACAACCGATACCGCAACGCAAATCACAATTGACATTCACGAAAAAGGTAGTGCGGTAGTTGCTATTCTTCCTTACGAAATTGCTGAACAAAAGGGCATTGAAGTAACCCTTGATGCTAGAGCGCAGGGATATCCTCTTCAAGTTAAGGTCGAAGCGGATTCAAATTGAGACTGATAATCTCTTTGCGTGATACGGGCCGTATTGATTTTTTGAATTACTGATATAGTTGATGTTGTCGATGGTAGTGTCAACTGGTTTATCATACGTACCAAATATCCAGTGAGAAACTTTCTTCTCCGTATCCGATTCTAATATGTTATATAGGGGAATCTGATCTACTACGTTTTCGGGAACTTCCCCGAAGTATAATTCTTCTTTTGGAACTGCACTGGTGATAACAACTACTTTCTTAACATCTAGGTGTTTTTGAAGTTTACTTAGACAAGATACCAAATATGTAAAGTCTTCGTATTTGGCAGCAGTCATTGTAATATTTTTACTATCTAACGTATTTTGAATGTTGCCCCATCCATTAGAGCCAAGAAGTGCTACGCCGTCTACTACTATCACGTTGTTGTGTAAAATAGATACATTAGGTATGCCATCAGTGATGGCAAGTAACTCTTTAGTTCTTGTGAGAAGTGAGTCACAGTGTTCATATTCTAGTTTGCCGGGAACAAAGAATACAGCCTGATATTTACTTGATAAGTGTATCAGAACTTGCATTACTGTTCTAAGATTAGAACTGATGTTCCCGGCAACTATACAATAAAGACTCGTTGCTTTATTCTCCCAATTGAAACTATCGTTGGGATTTAAGTTTAAATCGCTTATAATATCAAAGCCGATTTCTTGCATAAGTGTTACTTAACAATCTTCATAGTTGGCTTTTTCTTAGCAGCAGGTTTCTTGGCTGCTGGCTTCTTAGCTGCCTTAACTTTAGCAACTGTTTTCTTAGCTGTGTCAGCAATGATAGCTGCGTCTGCTAAGTCTACCTTACCATCCTTATTAACGTCAAGTACCTTCTCAACTTCAATCTTTTTGGCAGCTTCTTTAGCTTCGGTAGCCAGCTTTGATACATAAGGATCAAGTGTAGCTTTCTTAGCTAGGTAATATTGATAGCCGACGTAAACGCCTCCTATCAAAATCACTGCGATAATTAGAAATTCCATTTGTGTTCTCCTAAAATAGTTTTCCACTTCTATTTATGAGTTTACCCATACCTTAGAATAAATACATTATGCGTGATATCTTAGACAAATTAGAACAACTCAATGAGAGTACTGGACTTGCTAATCGTAAGACAGGTGATGTGTTCCGCAATAGCAGCGGCGATGAAATCATATTCAATAATATTAGATTCTTCCCCGATCAAGGAGGCAAACTCGAACCCGATGAACTTGATGCTGCAATCAGCCAAGTAAGTAACGAGTTAGGATCTGAAATTCAGTGGTTAAACACAAGGAGTGCAAGATCAGGCGGATTCGCAGTAGCGAGTTTCAATACTCCTGAAGGCGAACTATTCTACGGTAGATATCTTGAAAACATTAAGCCTGACTTTGCAGGAAATTATGTTCCTAATCAAATCGGAGATTATAAGTTTGCAGGGAAATCAGCAGCAAAGGTCCAATCAGGGCTTACTCCCCAAGACTTGCTTACGGATAGAATTGACCTTACAGTAGAAGATATTTTAAAGCAACTTGCTAACAAGCTAGGTACGGATAACGCATTATATAAAGTAGCATATACTCTATCTATGGGTGAGCCGCTGCCTATGACATTTGACGCTCCGTCTGATGAAAGTTTTACTGGGTTCAGAGATTATTTCTGTGAGATACTACAGCCCATCGCATTACAACGAGGACAATACACCGGCAACGCGGGTGAAGCGGCTGAAATATTCTTAGGTGGTACGTTTGAAGGTACATTGATTAGTTTTGACGATAGCAAGACTGCTGGTCTAAGCGATAGTATCATGACCAATAGTGAAGGCAAGAGTGTCAAGGTAAGTACAAAGGGCGGCAAAGGCGCTACTGCAAGTACAAAGAACTTGATTGACAGTGTAAATGAACTACAAGAAACAGAAAATGGTAGAAAACTCATTGCAAAATATGAAGACACCATTGAGATTATGCGAGAGATTCAAAAGAGAGGACAAGCTGGCGCTCCGTTATATCTAGGAATGAAGTACGATATCATTGACGAAAATGATGCCCGTAGTATCTTAGAAATGAAGAACAAAGCCCCTGTTAGTCTTGCTGACATTGATGAATTAGGATTGTCTGACAATCTTGTAACATTAGCCAAGGGTAGAGGAACCGCAAATACCGAAAAGGTAAATCTATACTACCATCTGATGGCTGCGGTAGCATTCAAAGCAGCAGATGAAGTCAATGACAAAACCGACTTTAGTAAAGCAGCGGCTGACATTCTCAACAACGGTGCGTTAGTACAAGTTTATACTAAGGCTAAGGAAAGCAAAGGTCAGTGGACACTAAGCGAGTTTGATACTGTTTACCCAGGTGACAGCATTAAGGGCGTTTATCTAAGTGCAAGTAAGACATACTACAGCACAGGCATCAAGGGTAACTATACCTTCAAGATTGATAAGGGACAAGGCAAACCAAAGGATGAACCTGCCGCAGAAGGACCGGGCAGAGAAAAAAGAACTTCATCTGAAAAAGATTTTGCTAAGAAAGCTGCTGACATTGCATTGGGTAAGAATAGAGATACCGCACTTGATAAGACTCCTAATACAATGGGCGGAGTTGGACGCAAGAAAAGGTAACCATAACAGTTGTAATAATCTATAAAGTGTTGTAGAGTGATTTTCTTAACAACATAAAGGATTATTACATTGGCACTAGTACCCATCGTTCTTGAACAGACCTCTAAGGGTGAACGTTCTTACGATATCTATTCACGCTTGCTTAGAGACCGTGTTATTTTGCTTGAAGGCGAAGTACACGATCAGATGGCTAACCTCATCGTAGCACAGATGCTTTACTTGGAATCAGAAGATCCAAGTGCTGATATCTCTATGTATATCAACAGCCCAGGCGGAAGTGTCACTGCTGGCATGGCAATCTACGATACTATGCAGTTTATCAAGCCCGATGTTACTACTATCGTAATGGGTCAGGCTTGCTCAATGGGTTCGTTCCTTGCTCAAGCAGGTGCACCCGGTAAGCGTCTTATGCTTCCGTTTGCACGACATATGATTCACCAGCCCTCAGGTGGTGCAAGGGGTATGGCATCGGATATTGAAATCTCTTACAAGGAGATTATGCATATCAAGAAGACCTTGACTGAACTGTATGTTCAGCACAACAGCAAGGGTAAGACCTATGAAGAATTTGAACGTGACATGGATCGTGATACGTTTATGAGTGCCCAAGAAGCACTTGACTATGGTCTTGTTGATAAGATTGTTAGTAAGCGTGACTGATAAGAAGAAACCTAATTGGGATCGGCTAGCGACTAAAGAGGATGTATTCAATGCGATGGTAACATTTTATGTTACTATATCGTTGGGCATAATTTTTGGATATATATTTTTGATTTAGTGCAATAAATACTACTATAATAGGGAGGGTGTTATGAATTCATATCGTACAGTAACGAAGCAGGCTTCTCCCGGATCTAGTAAGAACCTAGATTACGTAGTAAACATTTATCACAATGGTAAGTTCAAATTTGCATATCGTTTTAGAGACTGGTCCGAAGAAGCTGTAGACAAAGAAGTAGGCTTTATAAAGGCTAGGTTTGCTGATAGCAATGGATTTACAGTAACTTGGTAAAATCACCTTGCACTAAAATATGTAAACTGGATAACTCCCGCGTCTGTATAGGATGCGGGAGAACCATTGATGAGATTGCCAACTGGACTAAAATGAATGCTGATGAGCAGCAAACCGTGTTATCAAGGATAATTTCAAAAACGCAAAAAACCCACTGTTAATATTAGGGTTTTTCCGTTTGGTGCTAAATAAATTTGTCGCTGAACAAAATTAACAGCGACACGGAGACAGACAGAGAAAATGAATATAAAAACTATTATCGCAGCCGCTGTGCTGTGCTTTTCCTATGGGACCGCACAGGCAGAAGAAGCTTATACTGCTGATGAATCAGCAGACATTGTAGTAACCGCTACAAAAAGAGAAACTAATCTACAAGATACCCCAATTTCAATTGCAGTAATGCAAAGCCGAGACCTAGAGAATCGTCAAGTACAAAGCTTACTTGATTTATCTGATGGTGCTATCCCAAGCTTACGAGTAGCAACATTTGAGTCCAGACAGTCCGCACTTACAGTTGGTATGCGTGGTATTGTTCCTGGTGACGCTAATCAGCCCGCTCGTGAACAGGGTGTTGGCGTTTACATTGACGGCGTATATCTAGGTCGTCAGCACGGTCTTAATGCTGGATTCTTAGATGTTGAACGCATTGAAGTGTTGCGTGGTCCACAGGGAACACTGTTCGGTCGTAATACAGAAGGTGGTGCAGTCAATCTTATCAGTAAGGCTCCAACAGGAGAATGGGGAGGTTCAGCAACAACTGGATTTGGTAACTACGGTTCCTATAACAGTACCTTGCGTTTGAACTTACCTAAGTTTGCAGGCTTTTCAGTTAAGCTAGACGGTGCAATTCAACATCAAAATGCAACAACTAAGAACCCATTAGAAGGTCAATATGGTTGGAACTACTATCATCGCTATGGTGGTCGTGCTGCCATTCGTTGGGAGCCAACTACTAACTTGACAGCAGATGTTGCAGTAGACCTCGGCCGAGATAACAACACACCGTTTCTAAGCCAGTTAATCAACTACAACCCATACAATCGTCCAGTAGCAACTCTTGCACAGATTGCCGCCGCTGGCAACAGAGTTCCATCAGGATTCATTGCTCCGCTACCTTCATTGGTACAGGTTCAACCTGAGAGAGCAGATGTTGCTGCGATTGGTGTTCCACAAGAGCCAAGCGTGGGTAAGACATTCGGGGTACTGTCAACAGTGAAGTATGCAGTTTCAAGCGATGCTGAATTACGTTCAATCACTGCATGGCGCACAGTAAGCGACCGTCAGTTTGATAACTCAGGTGGTGCTAACCGTATTCCTGTATTTTTACCAAACGCTACATTTAGCAGATATTCAATCGCTAGATTAGACCAACGTCAATTTAGTCAGGAACTACAGTTGGTAGGAACTGCTAACAACCTTGATTACGTTTTGGGTGCTTACTACTTCAATGAAAGCGCAAGCGACGAAGCGAAGACTCCAAACACAAATAGATGGAATGCAACAGGTACTGGATACACTATCGTAGACCCTGCAACATATCCATTAGCAGTAGTTGCCCGTGCATCAACTGCTTATGCTAAGAGTTACGCACTCTATGGTCAAGGAACGTACAATCTAAATGACTTGCACTTAACATTAGGTGGTCGTTTCACACAAGACAAGAAAGATGGTATACTATTCAAGGTGAACGGAGTATCAACTAACTTTACCTTTGTGCAAAACAACAAGCGTTTTGACCCAATCGTAACACTCGCTTATGATATTGATAGTGATATCAACGTATATGCAAAGTATACAACAGGATATCGTGCAGGTGGTGCCAGTTCACGCTCACTTAACTATCGTTCTTTTGGTCCGGAATCAGTGAAGTCATATGAAATTGGTTCTAAGTTAGAACTGTTCAATCGTGCTGTTCGTTTTAACACTGCGCTTTATCATATGGATCGCAAGGACAGTCAGGTTGATTTTAACTTCTTCATTCCGCAACCAAACGGAACTGTTAGAAACACGCTTGAAACTGTTAATGCTGAAGGTACAACAAAGATCAGAGGTATTGAAGCTGACTTGACTGTGCAACCATTTGAGGGTCTTTCATCTACGCTATCTTACGCTTATACAGATGTAAATATGCCTCTTGCTCGTAACACAGTGCAAGAACAACTTAATGCATCATTGACACCGGCTATCACTACTCCGGTATTTCAAGAGGTGTTTGTTGTTTATACACCGAAACACGCATTGACTGCATCAATTGACTATCAAACATTTGTTGGAAACTCTGACACTGTTGCAAGATTCCACATTGATGCTAACTATGCTTCTCCATCATACGCATTTGATAATGAGGATGTAAGAAGCGATGCAAGTTTCATTGTTAATGGTCGTATAACATTAGACGATATTAAGATTGCGAAGCAAAAGTTATCAGTTGCATTGTGGACTCGTAATCTTTTAAACAAGTCATTTATCTTTAGACGCTCCAATGCTAACGGATTGGTGCTCGGAGATTATGCTAACTTCAATGAACCAAGAACATTCGGCATTGAAGCCACAGTTAAATTCTAATAAAAACGGTTGACTCTACACTCATTTGGGTGTAGAGTCAATTTATGGATAACGAGGACTTCTATAATAAGTGTGCTGAATTGCTGGGAGTTGAACACGAATACCTGCCGTTTACCCACTATAAGCGCACTCGTTGGAACAACCGTACTCCCGGATCAGGTAGATTCCCTGGTCGCGGCATCATTCGCAAGTTCGGTAATCAAATACACGTAGCATTGTCTAACCCTATCAGCCATCACGGTATCTATGATAGCGAGGAAGAGGTCCTAACTTTTTTGCAAAATTTGGAAAAAAGTGGTTGACACTTGCCCAAAACTAGTGTAGTGTTAATTATAAGCTGAGAAAACGGAGATTGAATATGAACAAGTTTGAAACCCTCTCGCACTTCGTACTGACCCAAGCGGACAACGATGAACTGAACACCCTCATTGAATATATCAAGATGCGCCGTCAGCAGATTACTAAGTCTACTGTTCGCTCTGTGACGAAGGGTGCTAAGGTCACTTTCACTGGTCGCACTGGTACTGTGTATAACGGTACTGTTGTAGATGTTAAGATTAAGAACCTTGTCGTTGAAACGCAGCTTGGTCGCTATCGTGTCCCTGCTTCAATGGTCAAGATTGTTAACGAAGCCTAATTTTAAACTAAGGAGAAATGAAATGAAGAATGTTCTTAAGTCTCTCGCTGATTATGTTTTCAGCTTTGGTATGGGTATGTTCTTGTTTGTCGTAGCAGTTATTGGTCTGCTAACTAGCATTGCTGTAGCATCGGCAGAGCAAGCGGAACTAACCCAGTTGCGTGTCGAAGCCTGCTATGCTCAGGGAATGGTTCTCGTTCGGACTGATGCTGGTCAGCGTTGTGTTCTTCCCCAGTCTCTCGTAAAGGTGAAGTAAAATGACTTTTTGGTTGGTAGTATATCTGTTTACACAGGAAGGCGACTTTGTTGCTAAGGATATCTACGAGACTGCTGGTAAAGAGCAGTGCGTAGAGTTTGCAGGGCAGGTCACTAAGACCATCGTGAACAGCAAATTGCAGGCGCAGTTTCATTGCCTTAGCGATGAAGAATATCGCACTGAACGGAGGCTCGACCAGTGAAGTTTTGGCTGATCATTTTCTTCCTCACTCCAGAGGGTGAGTTCATTAGCAAGAAAGAGATTGCTTACAAGGATAAAGCATCTTGCTACCTAGCGATGGATAAGGTAAAGGCAAAGCAGATTACTCAAATGGTCTGCGTGAGTGATGATCACTACAGGGGTCGTAAGCAGGATCCCGGTGTCCCCTACGATTAAGGAGAAGCAAAATGGGTCTTGATATGTATCTTCACGCCAAGCGTTATCTTTGGGGTTGGCAGGATGAAAGCGAAGATAAGACTATCGCTAACGAAGTCCAAAAGCTTGCTAAGATTCCCGAAGATTTTGAAGTTAAGGAAATCGTAATCAAAGCTGGTTATTGGCGTAAGGCTAACCAGATTCATCGCTGGTTCGTAGAGCAGGTCCAAGAAGGTAAGGATGATTGCGGATACTACTATGTTAGTAGGCAGCACCTAGTTGATCTTAGAGACTTGTGCAAGCGAGTAATTGACAACAAGGACCTTGCAGCAACTCATTTGCCAACCGAAAGTGGTTTCTTTTTCGGTAGCAAAGAGTATGATGATTGGTATTATCAGGATCTTGCCGAAACGATTGAAATCATTGACAAGGCATTGACTCTTAATCAGTCGCAATGGGATTTTGAGTACCACTCAAGCTGGTAAAAAAATCGTACCTGAGGTCACTTTTTGGTTGACTTCGGGTACCTTTTTGTCTATAGTGAATTATAAGCTGAAAAGACGGAGATACAAAATGTCGTATGTAATCTACAACAACGAAACTTCCAAGATTCTCGGTGGTGCAAGCAAGTCTTACAAGACTATGGGCGCTGCTAAAGCTGCAATCTCTCGTCTTCGCAAGACTGTTCCTGTCACTGATCTTAACACTGATCGTGATCCGCTCTTTGTCTATGCGATTGCTGAAATCAACTACTTCTACAAGAACATTGACCAGACTGTTGAGCGTGTCAACCTCATGAGTGGTAAGACGTTCCGTGAGAGTGTCAACACTCCCTATCATTGCTCGCCTTCTAGCGAATCTTACTGGAGCAACTAAGATGGTCGCTGATATTAACCGCGCAAATGAAATCGTCAACAAGATGGCTAAAGAGCGTTATACTACTCCGGGCGCTGTCCTTGAGGAATTCATCAAGTATCAGAAGAATGGTGAATGCACTCACCTCTGGCCTGACGAAAATACCGCTTGCATGATGCTTCTTGAACGTAGGGTATCAAAGTGATTATCAAACTTAAAGGCGTTACCAAGCACGGTAAAAACCGTATACACGAACACGGTAATGAATGGATCGTACTTGAACCACGAGTTACGCCTGCACCTAATATGCTGTACATTCAGAGTGTAAAGACCGGCGACATACGCTGGCTAAATCATAATTTTGAGATTGTAGAGTGATATACTATAAGCTTCCCGTCGGGGTAACGGAAAAAACTATTAATCGTAAGGAACGTAAAATGAATACTCTTGTTAAAATTGTTGGTTTGGTAACTGCTGGTTTCGCACTAATGGTAATCTTTGGATTGCTTCTTAGCCTTCCGGTAATGTTGCTTTGGAACGCTGCACTTGTTCCTGCTATCCCTGGACTCGTTGAGATTGGCTGGTTGCAGGCTTGGGGTATTATGATGTTGTGTAGCTTCTTGTTTAAGCCTATCACTGCCTCAAAGAGCGACTAAGGTAAAATAACGGTTGACATTGTTTACCCAAAATGCTATAACAAATATATAGCAAGGAGACAGTGACTATGACTATCGCTCAAACGATTCTTTCGCAAATCAAGACGATTGACCCAATGGCGACTTTTGCCTGGGGTGCTAAGGAATTCGTCAATATGGGTGATGGTCTTAAGTTTAAGACTTCTGGTATGGTCAAGTGGAAGGGCTATGTGTACGTCAAGTACAATGCAGGCACTGACCTCTATGACATTGAATTCTTCCGTATTCGTGGTGCTAATATCAAGACCGATAAGGGTATGACTGATATTTTCGCAGAAGACCTTGTTAACGTTATTGACAGTGTGGTGGGTTAAGATGCCTAAGATCAAAGCATATAAGGGCAACGGTGCAGTTATTCCCGTCGCAGATGCTAAGGTTTCTACTGCCTTCCGCTGTCCATGGACCAATAAGATTTTCTCCAACAAGAAGTCTTATGTGACTCACCTAAAGGTTCTGCGTGAAGACCGAATCCATCGTGCTATCCGCGCCCGCATTCAGCATAAGATTTTTGAAGAACTGATTAACCAGCCTTCTTTTGAAAAGGTAATTGAGTGGATTGAAACTCACCCTGAGTTTTTCTTTGACCGTATAATCCACAATGGTCGTGTTGGCTGGCGTGATCGTCGTGAGCATCTTCGTGACAAGTTTTGGATCAAGATTACTTACCTTGATGTATCCTGGAGCGAGACTGTAAGCAACAGTCATAGCTGTCCGCGAGGTGGTGTTACTTGCTGGTCTAGTCACGAAGCTAAAGACGGACGCCCTCGTGGATACCCGGGTTGGGGAGGTCGTATCGAATTCCAGCTTAGTCACGACCTTGGGTTCGGTAGCGATGTTTTCCGCAACGTCGGTATTCACACCGGTACCGGTGGCGGCACTAGAGATACTCGCTATGGCTACGATGTTAAGTTTTTCGCAAGTGATTGGCCCGGGCTTGAAAAGAACCGAATCTTTGAAATCCTAAAGAACGAACGGCCCGCAAGCTTCCGTTACGGTGAACCTCGCTATTTTAGATATTAAAAGGAAATTGAACAATGTATATTCTTATTGCTCTTGCAACTATGACTACCCTGGGGAGTTATCCTACTCAGGCCCGCTGTGAGGCTGCTGTACGACAGATTTATGCACAGCAAATGGACCCGTATAATATGATGGATCCTGCTGTCAAAAGGCAGGTATTAAAAATCAAAATGCAGTACAGTGCTCCTCGAGAGTATCGCTGCCAAAAAAATTAATTTTTTGGTTGACATTGCCTCGTTTTGGGTATAGAGTGAATCTATAATCTGAAACGAGGTTTTGTTATGTTTAACGTGGGTGATACTGTTACTATCAAAGTTCGCAACGCTCTTTATGACGTTCGCCACCGCTATGCCAATGGCTACGTAGGTCCTGAGTTCAACGTGTATACAGGCACCATCGTGCGTGAGAAGTTTTTTGATGCTGACGAGATTGGCATCACTACTGGTGATACTCGTTTCCCCTTTCGTCGTATTCATCGCAGCCGTATCGTAGAAGTCAACAGTGCTACGATTGACTATACTCCTGTAAAGTCTTCTCGTGAAGTTATCACCGTGCAAGGTAGTAAGGGTAACTCATATGTAGTTACTAAGGAAGATGGTAAGGCATCTTGCACTTGCGTAGGCTATTCGTTCCGCAAGACTTGTAAGCATGTTCAAGAGGTTCTCGCATAATGCAATGGGTTCGTGAATATAGCAAGCCATACAAGCTTGAACTTAAGCACAAGCCTGGGTACGATCTTTGGAAAGACGTACAAGATACACTTACTGAATCTAAGAAATGGTGTAAGCAGAACAATATGCAGTTTTGGGATGATGGATTCTTTTATATCCGTTTTACCAATGAACGTGATTTGTCTTGGTTCCTATTGAGGTGGTCATGAAAACTGCATTCACATTTAAGCGGTGGTATTGGGGTGACGAAGATCCTCCCCAATGGTGGTCTAATTTTATCAAAGATAGACCTCTCAATGACGCAGTAAAAGAACTATACCCCGTTGCTAAAGTTAGGCAAAAGATGAACGGCAACATTCGTGTCGTGTTCAACAGCCCAGCCGATCTATCGTTCTTTATATTGAGGTGGTCATGAACGCTGAAAAAGAAAATACATTTCGTATGTTAAGGGAAGAGCCTCTACTAGTGTCACGAGTACTTTGTAGATTTGGTTGGCACAAGTGGTTGAAGTGGGGCGAGGCGTATAAAGAGTCCTATTATTATGCACAGGATAGATATTGTGATTCCTGTAATAAGTATGACCGCCGCAAACTAAAGCATTTCCTATGACCGATTGGATGAAGTACCTTTTTGATTGACATTTGGTGAGTTTGTGTTATACTAAGACTTAATCTAGGAGAACCTATATGCAAATCGCAATCGCAAATACTGACGGTAATGTTTCGCTTTGGTGCAGTGTTAATAGCATTAATGAAGATGGTTCTATTGACTTTGACGTTATCAACGGTGCCTGGCGCGGACGATACAATAACGGCAAGGTCTTTGTAGAGTATACTAAGGCTACTTTCCCCGGTATACTCGTGTGGGTTGGTCAGCGTGGTGGAGACTACAATGATGCTATTCGGCAGATTCAAGAAGAAATTGACAACCCTGAGTATGTAATGACGCAGCCAGACCAGTATGTTGAACCTGCCAACGAGTATGAAGACGAGTGGGACGATGTTCCTTTTTAACGTATGACAGAACACGAAGCAACACAGAAATGGTGTCCACACGCCAGAAAATATCACGGTAACGGTTCCTTCAATCGTACTGATAATGACGCTAAGCCTGGCGGCACTCACTGCATAGGGTCAAAGTGTATGGCTTGGCGCTGGGTAAAGGATCCGTTGATTGCATTCGTAGCGAACGGTCAACCAGTTCCTGACTATACAGGCGAACACGGTTATTGCGGGTTAGCAGGACCTTTATAATGGCACCTTTACTTGACGATGATTTCGTTTGGAATCGTGCTGTGCATAGCAGACGAATATCGTTTCTTCCTAGAAAATGCTACATATCAGGCGAATCATTGTGGCTAAAGAAAGCATGGCGTTGTAGATTTTATGATTGGTCCGGAGAAGAAGATGAATGGTATTCTGAACGGGCATATCTTTGGAAAAAACTAAAAGTTGGTTGACAACGCCTCTATAATTTGCTATAACAGAATAGTAAGGAGACAACTATGACCATGCATCTGCTCGGACCGGCTTATTCTACGATTTCTACTAAGAAACGTAAAAGCAAAGCTGTAACCATCAACGCCAAATATGCAAAAGATTTCCGTGAGCATAACAAGCTTATGCGCAAGATTGGTTGTAAAGAAAAGTCTCTTGAAGAATATATCACGTATCGTCAGGGCAAGTACAAGCCTGAGTTGAAGGGTACTCCTCTCCCTAAGTATCAGGTATCTGACCATCGTCAGAAGTATCCATCGGGTGACGGTATCGGCACGACTTATGCTCGTAAGGAAAATGTGTACACTGGTACATTGATTAAGGGCATCGCAACTATGCATAAGAGCAACGCTGTTCCTATCATTGATCAAAAGCAAGCAGAAGAAATTGCAAGGATGCGGCGCGGATAATGGGCTGTTTGTTTCTGATCATTGCATTGTTGCTATTTCCCAGCTACCCGTGGTTGGTAGGACTTTGCTTGATTCTCGCCTATCTATGTTTTAAGGATGAATGCTAATGCCCCTAAGTGATGAGGAAGTTATTACCACAGCAGATGGTAGATCGTTTACAGTAGCAGAACTAAAAAGTTCGCACAGTACTACACCTAAAGGTGATATAACTTGGTATATCAAGTGGATTGCAAGTATTATCACATTGTTTGCTGTAAGTGTAAGAGCAACGGGTATTCCCGAACTGCATTGGATTGATATGGTGGGCAGTTGGATTGGCTCTGTTGGTTGGTTCGTAGTAGGCTTTATGTGGAAGGACCGCGCACTTATCATTTTGAACGGAGTGATTGGTGTCATTCTATTCTCTGGTATTATAAAACTATTTTTTGGGTGATATATGGTTACTGATGAACATATGGACGCTATCGTGAGTGATGGTATTGCATTCATTCGTAGTATCACGACTGCATATGGTAGTGAGACTGGTATGGAGTTGTGGGACACCATTGCAAATACTCTTGACCCCGATGTTAAGGGCAAGATTTTCTTTGCTATGTTGACCGGCAGTCATGAGGACCGTGTTACGTTGACTGGCGCTGTTGCGGGTTCTAACAAGATCGCCTGCATTAAGATTATTCGTCAGTACACTGGCATGGGTTTGACTGAATCTAAGCAAGCATATGAAGAAGCCGGTGATTATGGTCAGAAGGTTTCTCTCAAGGTTAATCCTAAGGAGCGCCGGCATATGATTGATGACCTTAGGCAGAACGGGATGATTGTCTCGTGATTGTTTATAAGATTCGCAATAAGAACAGGCCTGAAATGTTCCTTAAGGGAACTCCTACTTACCACAGTTGGTATAAGGATGGTAGAATCTTTCCCACTCTCGGTAAACTCCGCGCCTTTCTTACTAATTCGTTGAAGTATGACCATGTAAATGTTGGCATTTGGGAAATCGTAGAACTTGAACTTGTAGAACTATCTGTTAAAGGAGTTCACGAAATGATCAAGCCAGAACAATTAGTAAAGATGTTAACGAAATGAGGACAGTATGACTGAATATAACGTAAAGAGTTGGGTAGCTTTTTTCCAAGCGTTTAAGCGCGGTGAGAAGAAGCACGATATGCGTGACCTAAAGGATCGTGATTATCAAGTAGGTGACATTCTAAACCTACAGGAATATGATCCGTTCAAGGGTGCATATACAGGTAATGAAATGCGTATGAAGATTACGTATATTACCTCACATAAGACTCCGTGTGCATTTTCTTCTGCTGCGCTTGATAAGAATTATTGCATTCTTTCCTTAGAGCCGGTGTCATAAGAAATGACACCTAATTTTCAGGATGGCTTGAAAAAACTCAAACAAAAGAATGAGTCACATCCAGCACATATCATCAGCCAAACTCAAACATTGCCTTTTCAAATTTATACTTTTGATCTAAACTCCGAAATAGATCCAAACCAAATTGTTGATTTGTGTAAGTCATATCAGCAAGAAGAATTCAGAGATAAGGATCAAGTAGTTTATGCTTGGAATTCTATCTATATTAGACCAAACAACAATAAAATAGTAGGATTTGAGGATCTGTTAAATGCTGTAAAAAATAGAGTAAAGCCTATTTGGACTTTCCCTTATACGTATTTGGTATCTCATTACTGGTTTATTGTGTATAATAAAAATGATCATGCTGTTGTGCATAATCACAGGATGGTAGATTTAGCATGTGTGTATTATGCTGCGGTACCGGAAGGTTCTTCGCCATTGGTCATCCCAACAGTTCAGGGTGACTTGACTATTGTTCCTAAGCCAGGTATGCTTGTTGTAATGCCAGGTATGTGTGAGCATTTTGTTCCGAATTCAGATCATGATGAAGAAAGAATAATTGTCGCAATTAATATTGCAAAAGACAAATTACTAATAGGTTCTCAATGATACCCGAACTAGAACAACACATTATAGAGAAGTATCCTCTTATCTTTTCGCGGCCGTGCGATATCGGCATCAACGATGGCTGGTTTGATATCATTGACTTACTGTGCGCTAACATTCAAAATCATATTGACAATGCTGTAACACAGCGACAGTATGCAATTGAATGGAACGAAGATGTAAACGATCCTGAGTATGTATGGACTAAATTTGGTGAGCGTAAAGAACGAGTAGTTCCTGAACTTGTTGAGCAAGTTGTAGCAACACAGATTAAGGAAAAGTTTGGTACCTTGCGTTTCTATTATTCCGGTGGGGATGATTATATTCGTGGTCTAGAGTCTATGGCAACATCCATGACCTCACGAATTTGCGAAGTATGCGGAAACCCCGGAACAAGTCGTAGCACTGAAAAGCAAAGATGGGTGCTTGTACTATGTGACAAACACGCAGAAGAACAGGGATATATAGAAGATAGTGATTGACATACCCAGCATAATTTGCTATAATGAGACATGATGAAAATTGCACTAGCCTCTGACCTTCACCTCGAATTCGAGACTATCACGCTCCCTAACACAGAGGGTGCGAAGGTCCTCATTCTGTCTGGTGATATTTGTGTAGCACATTCGCTGCATGACCATCCTATTGATAAGCCCGTTCCCGCTGATGCTATGAAGCCCGGCAGAAATCAGGGCGCGGCTTATAAGTACCGCGAGTTCTTCAACCATGTCAGTCAAGAATACGAGTATGTAATATACATTGCGGGCAACCATGAGTTCTATCATGGTCGGTTCCCAGATGCATATGGTTGGCTGCGTGAAGAAATGAAGAATTATCCTAACATTCACTTCCTTGACAAAGAGCAAGTTGAGATTGAAGGCGTAACCTTTGTAGGAGGCACCCTCTGGACGGATATGAATAGGAACGACCCTACTACGCTACATTTGATTGAGAGCATGATAAACGACTTTAGAATCATTCGTAACAGTCAGCGTAACTATGCTAGATTTAGCCCTCTGGACTCCGTAGTGCATCACAGAGAGACATTAGAGTATATCAAGAGCATAGTTGACAGTGATGCTTCTAAGAAGTATGTCGTAGTCGGGCATCACGCTCCTACATCATTGAGCATTCACGAGCGATATAAGAATGAATATTATATGAATGGTGGGTATTACAGTGACTTGTCAGAGTTCATCCTAGATCGCCCTCAGATAGCCCTCTGGACTCACGGACATATGCACGATCCGTTTGACTATATGATGGGAGAGACTCGCATTGTGTGCAATCCTAGGGGCTATAAGGGGCATGATCCTCATGCTGATTATTTTGAACTAAAGTTTTTGGAGATTTAAAATGGACTTTTTTACTGTTATTGCCTTCATCGTCTATGGTTACGGAATGTATTGGTTGGGTAAAACCGCTACTATGAAGATGGTAGGGTCAAAGCATATTCAAGATACACTAAACAAAGCAACTATCCCTATCGGAGTTCTGGAGAAGGTTGATAATCAGTATTATCTCTATGAGAAGGATAGTACTAACTTTCTGTGCCAAGCTGAAAAGCTTGAAGATATTCCGCTGAATCTTTGGGATAGCAAGAAGATTTCACTTGCTGTTGTTCTCTATCCAGAGGAAGCCGGTGAACGGGCATTTTGGTGCATCAACGGAAAGCTTCGGGTAGTTGAATGAAGGCTAATTTTAGGAAATTTAACAACGGGCCAAACGAAAGAAAAGTAGAAGTAGCTGTTGACCGGTGGGATACCTATAGTATGGATCACACTGCGGCGTTGCTTATTCTACCGTTATTGCTACAACTTAAGAAATCCAAACACGGTGTTCCTAGCGGGCTTGTTGATCGTATCGGTGGCGATATGGACAATAACCTGTGCTTTGATTTCATCCAAGAAGATGAAAACGAAGTGTTTGACAAACTATGCGACCAATGGGATGAAATCCTTAACAAAATGATTTGGAGCTTCCAGCAAATCGTAGATGATAGTTATGACAGTAAATATCATCACGGTCATATGAAGCTGGGTTGGAAGCCTATTGAGATTACTAACCCTACAACCGGCAATGTAGAAAAAGCATATGAAATGGTTGACGAGAATCCTGGCGAACACTGGTATGACCACATTGGACGTAACTTGCACGAAGACCGTATTCAAGAAGGTCTAGAGTTGTTTGGTAAATATTATAGGAACCTGTGGGACTAATGAAACCTAAGTTTATTGATTATTTTATGAAGGTAGCAGAACTTACTGCTACGCTAAGCTATGCAAAGAGATTGCAAGTTGGCGCTGTTATTGTTAAGGGCAATCAGACTATCGGCACCGGTTATAACGGTATGCCAACTGATTGGGAGAACACTTGCGAGATTGAGCAGGAAGATGGTTCACTTAAGACTAAACCTGAGGTACTCCACGCCGAGAGCAACGCCTTGGCAAAGGTAGCAAGGTCAACTGTATCAAGTGAGGATGCAACACTGTTCTGTACTCACGCTCCGTGCATTGACTGTGCAAAGCTTATCTATCAAGCCGGAATTGAAACTGTGTACTACAAAGAAACATATCGCAGTGACGACGGATTAAACTTTCTTAGAAAGAGTGGTATCAATGTCCATCAATATACCGACCGCACATAAAGCTAACATACATATTGATTACGGAGAGTTACAACCAGTATTAGATTGGTGTGAGCGTAACTGTGAAGCTGAATATAGGTACCTAGATATTGACTATCATAGTGATACAGGTCGTTGGGAGTTTTTATTTGAGTCTGAAAAAGACTATGTAGCATTTTTGATGTGGAAGAAATGATGAAGTTTTTAATGTTCACGAGAGAGAGTAACAACTTTGATGATATCCTCAAAGATTCTTCTCTGATTAAGAAGTATAAGACAAAGATTCAATATGCGGAAAATCTAATATTGGGTTTCCCCGAAAATAAAGAGTTTGGTAAAATTCTGTCATATATTATGTTGAAGTACGGGGATGATATGCAAGACTTCCATAGCATCGTTCCTGATAGAACCCCCGTACCTAATGTTGACTATGTTCCTATCCGTAAGGACAGAAAAACAAAAATTATTAGCCCTTGATAACGCCTAACATTACAGCGTACTTTTTAGTCTTGTCTTTACGATCATCAAGACCGTGAGTACCACCGTTAATTCTCTTTGTTAGAGCAAGGATAGTAGCATCATCTACGCCCTTGTCACAAATAGCCCATAGCTTATTTGTTTCAAAGAAGAACATTGCGCTCTCAAAAGAATACTTAGTTGCAACGATATCAGGGTTAGTCATTACCTCTGGGTCTCCGATGTGCTTTGAGAATGCTAGATAGTTGTCTTTACCAGTCAACTGAATAGCGCCGCGACCACGGAATCTCCAACCGTCGCCACTCTTTTCATCACCGTTACCCATACGATTTGCATAAACACGATTTGCAATCATTTCCGGCTTACGCTCGTATCTTGCAGCAGTAGCAGCATCAGGAAAATACTTCTTAAAAATGCCTTGTAAACCTCTGGCACTATAATTTAGATTTTCATTGAATACGGTAAAGCCGCCGCTTTCATGGGCACATTGTGCAAAGAAGTGTACCGCACGAATCGGACTCATCTTATAATGATTTACCGCAGCTTTTAGCGTACCTCTTCCAAACAGTCCGTCAGCAGTAATACTTAATTTTTTTTGAAGATGCTTAAGACTCATCTAACTTCTCCTTCAGCACTATAATCGACGGCGTCATCATATGATGGTTCTGGTTCCGAAGAATCTGCTTGTTCTTCTTTCTTTTTACTGTCATTACCTAACATGATACCTGACAAGATACCTGTCAAGAATGTTGCAATTGGGGTAATCAACTTAAAGAATTCAGCATCGTTTGGTGATTGACCACCGATTGGCTGAGTTACGAAAATTAATGAATATAGTACGACAAACACGATACCAGTTAGAGTGAATGACAACGAAGTACCGATGATGAACTTCATACGGGCCATTAATTCTTCTGTAGTGTATCTATCGCTACGTGATTTTTTTTGATTTGCCATTATTACTCTCCTGTGTCTGCTTCTGTAGTGTCTGCGTTTAGCGTGGCGTCTTCAATAAGACCGTCTTCAATTAGGTCTTCTGCTGCCTTTGGCTCTAACACATCTGATGTGCATTCACCTTCAGCCTTACACACTTCGTTGTTGCATTCTTCTTTGCCCCAGTTATCCGGATCCTGACAAGGATATCTGTACTGAGAGTTGCAACCTGCCAACAATAATGCTGCCGACAAAATTAAAATTGCTTTCATTTAAATCTCCTTAGAATTTTTTCCATTCGTCTTTTGGATCAAAGTCGTTAGTTGGCAAGTACTTAGTTGACTTACCGTCCTTCTTTGCGATCAACTTCTGCTTGCGATTACCGCCTTCTTTCTTGATAGAAGCGTGTACCCAACCCGAATTCTTGTCACCTTCTACGTAGAATTCCAAAATTACTTGGTCAAACTCTAGGTTATCAGCAATCCAGTCAGCAACAACCTTGTTTGAAATGCCGTTGATTTCAAAGTCAATAGCTTGACCGTTAACGTGTTGGCTGGTCTTTGAACCACCTACAGCAGCGTTAACCTTTGGTGAGCGATATGATGAGTTGATGGTTACTGGCTTGTCAAAGTGCTTGCGAACTGGCTCAAGAATCTTCTCGCAGCAATAACGCATGTTCTCAATATGCTCTGCGGTTGGTTGATTTGACAATTTCAACCGATCTGCGGTCGGTGATTTGGTCATTTCTTCTAGTGTAAAGTGTTCAGTTAATTTTGTAGGCATTATATGCTCCCCTTCTTTTTATCTGTATATTTATGCAAAAAGGCTTGACTTTAGCCCCGTAGTATGCTAAATATAGAGTATGAAGATAGTTGAACTTTTGGAAGATTCTGCCCCGTCAGAAAAAACGAAGCCCATCGTCTATGTTGATATGGATGGTGTCCTAGCAGACTTGTATAACTATGCTGCGGAAATTCATGACGTTGATCACTACAACGAAATGACCAAAGATGAATGGGAAACGTTCTTCAAAGACAGCAACGCATATCATCTATTCCGAGATATTCCCCCATTCGCTAACGCTAATAAGCTGCTTGATATCGTAAAGAGTTATGCAGGTGGATATCGTATTCTAAGTAGTCCTCTTGGGTTTGACCGTGAGGGTTCTATCAAAGGCAAGCGTGAATGGCTTGCAAAACACATTAACGTCTCTGCTGACAAGATCGTGTTTGAGCATGACAAGTACAAGTACGCAGTTCAGCCCGATGGTACTCCTAACGTCTTGATTGACGATTACGGAGTCAATACTCGTGCTTGGGACAACGCAGGGGGTGTCGCTATCAAGTATCAAGCTGATGAAAACGAGATTTCGGATGTGGTAGATGTTCTTGAAAAGGTCTTCCCGAAAGATAAATAATAGAATACATTTCGGAGATTTTATGGATACCAGAGACATTTACAAGCTTATTAGAGAGTTTGAAGAAGAACGTGATGATGTTGTCAACCTTTATGACAGCATGGACATTGAACTTAGCGAAGACTTTGTAATTGAAACAGGCGTAGTCGGATTCACCAAAGACGGGGTGATCATTCACCTTGACGAAGACGCTATGGAAATGCTTGACCTAAACGGTATTCTATTAGAATCCGAAGATGCAGAAGAAGCCATCGACGAATCCGTTATGAATGAAGATGCAGTTGATGCATTCAAGAACAAACTATCCAGAGTCAGTGATCCATTTGAAATGATCTATGACGCTATTAGCGGCAACTACGGAGATGAAATCCGTGATGCAATGCAAGAAATGTATGATGATGTAGTCAACGATAGCGGATATCGTCTACATCCAGATGATGACTTTGAAAAGATTATTGAGATTGTAGTAGACCAACTGGTTGCAGATTCAGATATGAATGAAGCTAGTTATGGCGACCGAGAAGAGGCTCATCCCGTATCTACTGCTATCTACAGAAGAATCGTTAATAGTCACCCAGAGCTACTACAAACATTCACTGTACGTGAAATTAGCGATGCCTGCAATGATTATGCAGATATGGTCGGTGACGTAGAAGAAATTGGTTCAAGTGACGTTAGCATTTGGACTAAAGAAGTAATTGACGATTTGCAGTCACGTAACAAAGAACTTTCAGAAATCAAGAAGCTTGCACTTGGACACGATGAACTTGATGAGGGCATGGGTAAGGCGCTCTTAGGGGGTGTTGCACTGATTACTGCACTTACCGGTCTTAACAAAATGCACGCCCATCACTTAATGACAACTGAACCCCAGCTTGTTACTCTTACTCAAATGCGTCAGGAAGCTGAACAGAAGGGTGATGAGTACGAAGTTGAGCGTCTTGACGACCGCATTAAGAAGACATTAGATCACATTTCAGTGACTGGTCGCCCTGTAATGGGAGGCGACGGTGAACCTATTGATCCTAGAAAGCCTTGGGCAGGTGAATCAGTTCAAGAAGCTGAGTATCAAGGACGCAAAGTTCCTCTTGGCAAACCAATGCAGGGTGATGTTAAGAAGTCCAAGGTATATGTCAAGAAGCCAAATGGCAAGGTCGTAAAGGTTAACTTCGGTGATAAGAACATGAAGATCAAGAAGTCAAATCCAAAGCGCCGTAAGAGCTTCCGTGCTAGACACAACTGCGACAATCCGGGTCCACGTTGGAAAGCAAGATACTGGTCATGTAGAGCTTGGTAATTTTAAACTGACCTGCATAGATTATAAATATAGATATGACAACAGAAACCATTAATACACCAAAGCAAGCTAAGGGAGGAGCAATTGCTCCCGCTGATGTTTCATTGATTAAGAAAGTTCTCTTAGCTGCTTTGAGCGATGAAAATAGCGTATTAACAGCCGACGAGCAACGTCAGGCTTCTCACTTAGTACATCGTTTAGGACGAATTTCCTAAGTGACTAACGCTACTAATAGCAATGTTAGGTATGAAGTAATTACCCAAGAAGATTCTGAGGGTGATATCATCATACCTTTACCCATGCCTCTCCTAAAAAGTTTAGGATGGAAAGAAGGCGACGATCTTACCATCAGCATTGATGATGAAGGTAAAATTTATTTGAAGAAAGCAGACAATTGAACGAAGACACTATCACAATTACACCGGATGACCTAATTGCCATTACGGACGATGATAATATGACATTATCAGGTTGGAATTCACCGCTGAAAACATCCTTATCCGGCACAAATGGTATTACAGGAACATTGGGAACGGCTGTTACAGGCGTAACGACTGTTACAGGTGGGGGTAGCGGTGCAACGTTGACCACTACTAGTGGTGGAAGTTTGATGTGGAATAATCCTAATCATACTGTTACTGCAACCCCCTACACAATATCTAATACAACAACCGGTTGGGCTACCTATAACAATCAACCGTCAATTATGAAGGTAGATTGTGACGCAGTGTTCAATGGTGATATCAAGATTAGAGGCGTAAGCTTAGACGAAAGACTTAACGTTATTGAAGAACGTTTAGGAATTCTACGTCCAAACAATGACCTTGAAGGTCGTTGGGAAAAGCTAAAGGCTCTCGGTGAAGAGTATCGCAGACTAGAGAAAGAGATTTTAGAGGGCGAAGATATTTGGGCAACGCTCAAAAAGTAAAAGTTATGGCTAAAGAAAGTACAATTAAATTAGAGGGCGAAGTTATTGATGTTTTACCTAATGCTACATTTAAGGTAAAGCTAGAAAACGGACATACCGTATTGAGTTACGTATCAGGCCGAATGCGTCAATACGAAATCAGAATATTGATGGGCGACCGTGTAGAACTTGAAATGACCCCGTATGATCTAAATCGCGGAAGAATTATAAGGCGTAAATAATGCGTTTGAACTATCCTTTCTTGGGGTATGATGTTACTAACTTTACCAGAAACTTTTCTGGGGGAGACGAAGAAGAACCCTTTTTAGAAAATCTCAAGAAGGAGCCCAATGATTGGTATTATAGAAATACTGATATCACCTACTCATATAATGAATATGGGCACCGCTGTAAGAACATTGTAGATTTGAATCTAGACAATTATATATTGTTTACTGGATGCAGTCATACCGAAGGTGTTGGGTTAGAGTTAGAAAAAACATATGCGTATCAAGTAGCCAAAGAGTTAGGAGTTGACTATTATAATCTAGCAATGGCAGGGACCGGCATTGATACGATGATGTATAACTTGAACATGTGGTTTTTGCTGGTTCAACAAAAACCAAAATATCTGTTTGTGCAATGGCCTGATGAAACCAGATTCACTCTCATTCATGGAGTACATGCGGATCCATGCGGATTTTGGAAAAATGATGAGGATACTCAAAAATTTTTATACTACGGAGATAAGATTGATTTCTTCCTCAGCAGAAAAACTTTAGCAGAAAAGAATACTCAGCTTATGGTTGATGAATCTTCGTTGGTCAACATAAATGTTATGAGCCAAAAAAACAGTGAGGGTAGTAACTTAATTTTACATAGAAACGATCTTGCACGAGACCTAAGTCATCCTGGGATAGAGTCACATGCTAAGCTGACCGAAGAGATACTTGCATACGTCAGATAAATATTAACATGCTAGAATTCATTAAGCTCATTGAGGGTAAGAACAAGCCCACTGATATTGAAATCATACCACTCAACTTCGCCCCACGTGAGGTTTCCAGTGTTATGAGCAAGGATACGCTTGAGCTACACTACGAGAAACTAGCGAAGGGTTATGCAAAGAGATACAACAACAATGAAGGCGATAAAGACTTCAACTATGCAGGTGTCTTTTTACATAACCTTTGGTTCACTCAGTTCAGACAGGTAGAGCTAAACAACAAACCAAACGGCCCAATCAAGAACTTTATTGAAAAGCATTATAGCAGCTTTGAAAGCTTCAAAGAGAAGTTTGAAGAAGTTGCTATGGGCATTCAAGGGTCAGGCTGGGTATACCTAGCGACAGACGGCAACATCAAAACAATCAAGAATCACGAAGTCAAGAGCGATATCTTATTATTGATTGACTGGTGGGAACACGCTTGGATTCTTGACTATGGTAGCGATAAGAAAAAGTATCTTAAAGATATTTGGAAGATCATCAACTGGAATGTAATCAGCACACGCTGGGGTAAAAGCTTGTGAGTCCAGACGATCTAAAAAGACTTGCAGGCATCGTTGATAGTAGAGGCAAGCCCACTCATATGGAGCCGGTCAATCGTAGCGGTATCACTGCTAAGCCAGGCACAGATGAATGGTTCAAAGCCATGTTCCCTGTAAACGACATGCAAATGCCAGTTGGATTTAGAGGACGTAAGAAATGATAACACTAACTGAAAATGCACAAAAGAAAGTGCATTCAATTCTAGAGGGTGAAGGACCCGATGCTCGTTTGCGTATGTTGGTGAGCGGCAAAGGCTGTGCAGGACTTACATACGGATTTGAAATTACAGATGAGATTGAAGAAGGTGATACTGAGATTGATGCTGGATTGGTCAAAGTAGTAGTTGACGAGTTCTCAGTTCCGTACTTACAAGGGTCAGTAGTAGATTTTGTAGAGAGCATTACGGGTTCAAAATTCGATATTAAGAACCCTAATGCCAAGAGTTCGTGCGGCTGTGGAGATAGTTTCAATCCTTATTGATAAATACTATCATAAGGATTGACAATGAGTATACCTGGACAACAAAATATTAATGTTGGTTTGCCTAACGAATCGGCAAACAGCGATAGCCTATATACTGCTTTTACTAAAACTCAAGAAAACTTTGCTAACTTATTTGACCTCTCAAGCCCCTATAACACGTTTACAGCAGGCGCAGGCATCGCAGTTGATGCAAATGCTAATATTGGTACGGTTACTGTAACTAATACCGGCGTCAGAAATATCATTGCCGGCACAAACATCGTCATCAATCAGTCTAATGGTAACGTAACCATTAGTGCTACTGGCTCAGGTGGAGGTGGAGGATTATCTAGTGTAGGTATTGCTCCAGTAAGCACTTCTAGATTAGTTGTAACAAACTCCCCATTAGTCACTAACGGAAACATCGCAATTGATTTAGCTACCTCGGGCGTATCTGGCGGTACCTATGCTAATCCAACAATCACCGTAGACAACTATGGTAGAATCACAAGTGCAGCTAACGGCACTATCGCAGGGACAGTGACTAGTATAGGTCTTGTTACAGTTCCAAACTCCGGCATTCAGATAAGCGGCGGCCCTATTACAAGTGCAGGCAACATTACTGTAACTAACACCGGCGTAACAAGAATCAACGCAGGTCCAGGAATCACTGTGTCAAGTAACACCGGTGATATTACTATCTCTGCTGCAAATTTAAGCGGAACAGTAACCAGTGTAGGTGTGTCCAGTAGCCAATTGGTAGTTGCTGGCAGTCCAATTGTAAATGCAGGAACCATAAGTGTAGACTTGCCTGCTAACGCAACATTCAGCGGCACAGTAACTTCAAACAGATTAATTCTTTCTGGTAGCGAAGATTTAGCAGCAAGTGCTGCTGCTAATTTGTTACTAGACACAAGTTATTTTACTACCACTACCGCAGAAACAGCAACATTAGCAGCAGGTACAGCAGGACAAATCAAAAAGTTTGCAATGTTTGGTGACGGCGGTGACATGGTAATCACTGTTACTAACGCAGGATGGAAGACTTCAGGTACTGGAACAATGACATTTGATACTATTGGGGATGCCTGTACACTACAGTACATCAATAACAAGTGGTTCTGTATCGGTAATAACGGCGTAACTTTCGCATAACAATAACAACATAGGAAGTATAAAATGGATTTTATAAGAATAACCGCACTAACAGATATCGGCAACAACATCGCATATAGTTCATTGGTTCCGGTAGTGGATATGGCAGGGACGCCTACTACTAAGAAAGCAAATCTACAGATTGTAGGTAATTTGATTCTTAATGGCGCGGGCGGTACCTATTTTGCCCCGGCAGCACGTTCTGTTCTCGCACAAACAGTTACGAATGCCGCACAGCCTAATATTACGAGTGTAGGCACTCTTTCAAATCTAGCTGTTTCGGGCAATGTTAATTTAGGTTTAATAGGAAATATTAATATCGGCGGCGGAAACCCTGGACAATTATTGGCAACAAACGGCAACGGCGGCTTAAGTTGGGTAAATGATCCTTCAGGTGTATACAGTAACTCTAATGTTGCTAATTATCTTCCAACATTCACTGGAACAGTAGGCGCAAACACTATTCGCTCAACTGCTAACTCAGGAAGTAATGTTCAAATTGATGCTAACGGTGCAGTGTTTATGTTTGGTCAAGGTGGGGCGCTACAATGGCCAGCTCCTGGTGGCGCACAGTGGGTAATTGAACCTAACATCGACGACGAGTTTGAAATCAAGAGTACAAGTAACGTAGTCATTTCAACTGATATCAGCAATGCTAACTCGCACTTCACTTTTGATAGTGACGGTATCTTTACCGCACCATCAAACGTAAATCTATTAGGATCAAGATTGAACGTTGGTCCTGATGCTGCTAATGCTGCTAACCTACTAAATCCAACTTTAGTAATTGCTAATTCAGGATCACAATATATTCAAGCAGCTATCATTAACAACAATCCAAATGGTTCTGCGGATTTATCCGCAGACGGTGCGGGAGGCGGAGACGAAGAAGCCTGGACTGATATGGGCTTTGCCGGATACACTTTCAATGATGCAAATTACACGATTACTGAGCCAGGTGACGGGTATCTATTTGTGCAAGGTTATGCAAATGGTCTAGGTGGCAACATGGTTCTTGCTACCGGCGATCATAGTAACACTGCTGATATTATCTTTGCTACTGGTGGATTCTTAGCAAATGCAGAGTTCGCAAGAATTGATCACGCTAATGATGTATTCCACTTAACTCGTACTGGAGCTGGTATCAAGTATCCAGACGGTAGTATTCAAACTACTGCTGCTGGTTCTGGTGGATTACCATTAGCAAACGGTAACAGTAACTTTAACATTGCTAATGCTAACGGCAATGCCACAGTCACTACAGCAGGTACCCAGACATGGATATTTGGTACAGATGGTAACTTGACTATACCTAACGATATTATTAGTAACACTACGATAGAGATTGACAACCGTGCTTCTGGTAATAGTGCAGATATCAATATCTATTCAGCCGATGACATTTTGTTACAGGCTCGTGATCGTGCTACAGGATCTACCTCAGAAGGTGGTGACATTAATATCTTTGCCGGTGATTCTGCTGAAGATAGTGACACATCAGGAGGTGATGTTATCATTGAAGCCGGTAATGGCGGAGCATCTAATATTGACTTTGGTGGTTCGGGTGGATTTATTCGCATTGAAGCCGGTGATGGTGGTGCAGCCTCTGCTAATTACGAGGCGTTAAGTGGCGGTTCTCTTACACTTACTGCAGGTGATGCTGGTACAAACAATGGTAACATTTTTAGAGGGTCTAGCGGCGGTGATGTAACCATAAATGCCGGTGATAGTACTGGCAATGGTGATAGTGGTGGCGAAATCATTCTAAATACCGGTCTTGCTGGTGCAAACGCATTAGCGGGCCGAGTGCAAATAAACATACCTAGCAGTGCTAATGGTAACGGTGGCACTTGGACATTTGACGGTACTGGCAACCTAACCTTACCAGACAATACTTGGTCAGTTAACTATGCTAATGGTACTCAAGTACCACTTGGCGGCGGCGGCAACACAGGTAATGTGACATTTGATGATGTTACGGTTCAGGGCGTCAATCAATTGAATCTAAGTGCTGGCGCAGATTTTACTGCTAACTTAGCATATCTACAAGTTCGTGCAGGAGATGTAGCAAGTCATATTCACTTAGATACCGGCAACAATGAAGCATATGATTTAATTGTAGGTGATGATGCTAAATTTGTTCAAGTAAGTAGTACCGGTGATATCATTATGAGTTCATATGATGGTAACACATCATATACCTGGACACTTGACACAACTGGTAACTTAATCTTAGCAGGTGGCGAGAGCGTAATTCAAAGCGTTGCTAACAGTTCATTGGATCCAATAAATCCAAATGTCAGCACAATGATCTTGACACCATCTGTTGGATATAGTTCACAGTCACTAGTGCTTGATCCAACTGCTCCAGGACATATTCACTTACGAGCACCTGGTGCAAATATTGATGAACCACTTGCTAACATATTCTTAGGTGGTGAAGAATCAAGTTTTGAAATAGGTTATCATAACGGTAATGCTCCTAATGCATTCATTCACAGCGGCGGAAACACTTGGACATTTGATAATGGTGGAAATCTAACATTCCCGCGTGATGCGGCAGGTAATACTGATCCTATCTTAACTATTGCAGGTGGCGCAACTCCAAGAATCTTGTCAGCAGATGTTAGTTTAGCAGGTCCTGCTAATCTTGAGATTACCGCTCTTAATACTATATTCACCGGCTCTAGTGGTAGCGCAATCAAGATTTATGCTGATGATGGTGAAATTGGTTCAACCGCAAATCTTCAGATTTGGACTAACTCGGGCGGCAATACTGAATACAGTTGGACATTTGATACTGATGGTAATCTAACATTGCCGGGCAATATCTCGCTTTCAACAGCAAACGGTATTATTGATTCTACTAGTAACCTAGAGATTTACTCAGGAACCGATGGCAATAACGGTGCATACCTAGCACTTGGCTCCGGTAGTGGAAATATCGGCGGTGACATTTCAATAATTTCAGGTGAAGGTACTGTCACTACTGGAGGAAACATAATTCTTCAAGGTGGCATCGGCAACACTAAGGGCGGCAATGCTACACTTCAAGGCGGATCCGGTCTTGGTGCCGGGGGCAACGGCGGAGATGTTGAGATTGTCGGTGGTTTCGCAAACGTAGGAGGATTAAGCGGAAACATCACTCTTTATTCAGGAGTGAATCAGTGGAAGTTTGACAATAATGGTAACTTGACGCTACCCGGTGACTTAGTTGCAATAAGCGCAAGCCCTGCTCCAGTCATCAGAGGATTTAGCAGCGTAAGCGCACTACAATTCACTAATGGTAACTCAAATGTTACTGTAAATGCTAACTCAAACTTATGGACATTTGATAGTACTGGTAACTTGATTATCCCAGGGTCATCGGGTGGATTCATCAAGACAGTAGCAAATGCTTCTATCGGTGTTGCAGCAGTTGATAATGGTACAAACAATCCAGCACAATTGTTGTCAATGACTAATGCAGGAGCAGCAACTAGTATCGTATCAGCATATGCTACTAACGCTACTATTCAAACAAATGCTACTGGTACAATCAACACTTGGGCATTTGATAGCACAGGTAACTTGACACTACCGGGTAATGCAGTAGCAATTAAATTTGCTAATGGTTCGGCAGCATTTGGTAATATCGCCACTATCAACTTGAATGGAAACACAAGTCAGGTACTGTTAGGCAACGGTGCATTCGCTGCTATTCCATCATCATCTATCATTGCTAACGGTAACAGCAATGTTTCTATCGCATCATCAAACGGTAATGTTGTTATAAACGCAGTCGGTGGCGCCAGAATCACTGCTACAGCTACCGGTGCTAATGTTGCTGGTACACTAACATCAACCGGTAAGATTGGTTATGCATCAGGTTCTACTGTTACTCAAACAACAAACAGAGGCACTAGTGTAACCATTGATGCTCTAGCAGGTACTATTGTTACTGTAAGTGCTAGTATGGTAGCAGGATTTATTGACACTTTTGGGGTGTCCAACAATCAAGTTGATCCTAACAATGACATTGTATTGGTACAAATAGTTAGCCCTAACTTTGGAATGTATAATGTCATAGCACAACCATCCGCAATTATTAATGGCTTTAATAATGGATTCTTTGTAAACATTCAAAACATTAGTGGAGGCCCTAGTAGTACCGAGGCAATTACTATTAGATTTATGGTAATTAAAGCACCAAACGCATAATCATAATACAAGAAAGCCCCCTTTCGGGGGCTTTCTAATTATTCTTTCGGAAGTGAGTCTACTTCTTCAAGCAAGGTCTGAACCTCAGACAAATCTCGACAGACTAGCTTTACATCAGCCCAATCGTCTTCTGCATTGCGTCCTGAAACTTCAACCATATATGCGTTGTCATAAAAATAGACGTTGACGGTTTCGCCAACCTTAGACAGCTTATCGCTGATCTTTGTAATACCCTTAGCCATTAACTGCCTCCAAAATATCATTAACAGAAACATCCTTGCGCGGACGATTCTTAATTGCGTCAAGTGAAACAGTACCCTTCACCTTGACAGTACCTGCACCCTTGCGGGCCTCACGTTCCTTGTCCTCAAGTGTGTCTTGAATCGTAGCCTGATCGTCTTCCGAAGAAAACTCTCGGCATGTAAGCATATACTTGAGAGCGTCAATCTTAGTCATTTCAGTCGGCAACTCAACGAAATCAATTCGTGAAGCGCCGCCCTTACTAAACTGCTTGACACGGCGAACCATGTCATGTGTAAAACGAACCTTAACGTTGCCGTTGTGTTCAGTGATACCAACTACCTTAAAAGTCTGCGTAGTCATAAGTTACTCCTTAGAGAAATTTGTACGGAATTGTACATTATTGTTATAACAGGTATGGGCACCTATGTCAAATGACAAGATGCCCAAAATCATTAGTTTACCAAATTTGCACCTTCGGACATGAGTGCAGGTCCGTAGAGTGCCTTAGCAAGTTCAATTGCACGGAAGTTATTTTCTGCCTGCAATTCAACTCGCATGGGATAACCAGCCGAATTCTTGATTAGAACCCAAAAAGTACGCATATTATTTTACTCCTGATGCAAAGTTGATAAAAAGTGCTAGAATAGAGAGACTAGCGAATTCCCAAAACAAGGGATTCTGATTGTACGTCCAAAGAATCATACGATCAATCATTTACTTCTCCAAAACATAGGGCTTGTTCCACTTGCCCAAGTTAATGTCAATGTAGTGACTGACATGAAAATAGTCAGTCATAGAATCCGAATGATCAAAGAACTTCGGACCCTTCATCGCAGCAATGACTTCTGCGAGGAACTTCTTAGCCTTACCAGTGTAATGTTCATGCACCCAGTAAGTGTTGACCTGATAGTTGAAATTGTCAGAGGTAGAATCCTTAGCAAAGTCAATCTTACCAGATTTGATATTGAGAACGAGCGTAGAATGATTCTGAACAGCAAGCGAACCCTTGATGCCATACTTCTTAAGAATGGACTTGATCGTGGGAGCAAGTTCTGCCTTCATCTGCTGCGAAACGTAAGCCATTTTGTAAACCCTTTCTTCGTTCTTGATATACTCTTATAACAAGTTTGGGCAAACAAGTCAACCAAAAAATCGCCTTTAATAAAAATATTTTGTAAGTGCTTCCAACTTATCTTCATACTCGGCAATCTGTGCGAGTTCAAGTTCAACAGCGCCCATAAAGTCAGTATGCTCATGGATTGCCATTGGGTTGTTAAGCATAATTTCAATGTTCAGCTTATGCTTTTGAATTCCTGCTTCAAAGCTAGCCTTAAGAGCGGTTACAATATTTTCCTTCATGTTTAATTCCTTTCTGTTATTTAATCTGGAGTGCTGTCAATCAAATCTTTAACAAGATTGTATTGCTCTGCTGCATTTTTGAGTGCAGGATATTCTTCTTCAAGGGTCTTGCGGTTAGACTGCTTACTCACTCGCTTGATTTCACCATCCACAATTTCAAGTGAATAGTCTAATCCCTTCTCAATACGGTTGATAATTCGCTGATGGGACATAGCTATTTGTCTTAGAATAGCTACAGCAATAATGCGGTCTTCCTTTTCCTCAACTTTAGCCTGTTCTCGGAGAAGTTCAACTTCATCCTTCATAGCGTCAAGAACAGTGTAGGGCATTACTTGCGACCTTCTAGAATGAAGTCACGAACACGCTCACGGTCAATTGAGTCATACACTGGCTCTTCGCCGTTGCTGCGATACATCTTTTCAAGCTTGCGGGTAGCATCAATAACTTCGGCTTGAGTAGCGTCTACATCTTTGTAGATGCCATCAACACCGTTATAGAAGCTAAGCACGTAGCTGACAAAATCTTCGTTACCCATAAAAAATCTCCTTAGAAGCTATATTATCACTATAGCTCCAAGGAGACCTTTTGTCAACCGTTTTTTTTACTTTTTTGGATTTTGATTTACGAAATCATACATCTTTTGAGCAGTCTCAAGGACCTTATCAAGACCGGGAAACTCTGGCGCGGATACAGTAGTAACAATCTTACCATCACCGTCCTTTTTCTGAGAAACTTCCCAACCAAGCAACTTGGCTTTATATTCCTCAATGACAAGCTTTTCAGCGAGTCCTAAGATATCAGAACGGATTTCATATCCATTCTTATTGAACTTGATTTCGGGTAAACCTGGGATTTTATTTTCGCTCATAGTTAATGGTCCTTAAAGAGTGATTAGGCCGTACAAACAAACTGCGGACATCGCAAGCACAGAAATATGTGCAGCCCGTGAAACAGTTACTATATACTTATGATTAAACATTACTTTCCTTCTTTCTTCTGTGTGTGTAACAAAGCCTGTGCAGATTCTTGCATAGCCTTCATGGTATCAGTGTAAAACGTTCTGTCAGAAACAGTCTTATACACTTCATTACCAGCTTTCATAGTAGCATCAATTGCTTTCTTTGTATAGTCGGTTTGGGCATCTACAAACTCATTTAGAGACTTTGCTAGACCTTCGTGCTTGACGAAAGTATCAACAAAAATCTTCTTTGAAGTTTGGATGGCGTCAACGGTATTATTAATTAAAGTAGCCAACATATTAACTACTCCTTAGCTGCAACGACCGAGAAGGTCTCGGTTGTTGAAATATTCAGCCTTGCTAAGACCCTTGCTGCGATCCTTATCAGCATAGTTAAAAAGCTTAGGCTGAGTGCGGCATCCTGCGCCAGTCAATTCAGTAAGGGCAATTTCCCCGCTCTTGTCTGCATCAAGCTTAGCAAACAATTCGCTCTTCCAAGAAGCGAGTGCTGGGGTAGAAATAGTTAGGGCCAATACTAGGCCGAGTGCGATATTCTTCATAATTTTTCTCCTGTGTGTGTTGTGTGTATCTTAGCATCTGGCTAAGCATATTATTTATGCTGCAACTGCGAACATAAAATAATACTATTTTACTGAATCAATGTAGCTTTGTAAATCACCGTATAAGGCCATCATCATTGCTATCTTGTTGTCATAGAATCTGATATAGGGTTGTTTCCTAGTTTTGTCAACTTGTTTTACGCCGATGTAGTAGGGGCATTTAATCTTTTTGTCAAGAATCAATGCATATTTGTGCCAGGCGTTTATATCTCTCGTTTTCACTCCCGGAGGAGAAAATTCAAACTCATAGTGTGCTATCTTTGCATACTCAAAGACTGTTTTACCTGCATCAGTTAGACGTAACCCAGTCCCTGCTCTACCAGTAACAAACCACTCAAAAACTACTTTATCGTGTGGCTTATCTTTCCATGCAAAATCAGGATCATCTTTAAGCTGATCAATGACCAGTTTTACAATCTCTATTTTAGTCTTGGGATAGGTCATCGGGGTAGACCGTTCTACCGCTGTTCATAAACACTACGGTAAACTTGTCTGTCTTAAACTGTGCGTTAAGTTTGCGACAAAGGTTACGAGCATGTCCTGGATTTGAAAAACTTGTTTTCTTGTATTTAGGTGCAACGTCATTAGAGAGATAGTGACTTGATTTTAGATTGATCGGCTGATCATCGTAGAACACAGCCCAGATTCCTGCTGCCTCTACGATTTGGTCGCACTTATACGTCTTCTTATCTACGTATTCTACTAATACTGTGGGCTGTGTCCTGCTCATTAGAATGAACCACCCTTAACTTGAACTTCTATCACTTGATCTTTCTCACTGTTAGTTGATGATAGTTCGTGCAGGTCCGCCAAAAGTCTTGTAATATCATCACGAAGTCCACGAGCATCCGTGATGGGTAGAACAACGTCTTTGTTCATTTTGGATTCCACCACGGACATTTTGTCCATAAACTTCTTAATGTGTAACATAATCTATGTATTTATCACACTTTCTGCTTCTGTTTTGGTTTTATATGGTCCTTGATAAGGATATCTCTGCACGAAGATATATTTGGGACAGAATGATACTTGCTTAGTGCCGTTCTGATCAATCACATAATAGCCTGCTGCGTGATAACACTTGCTCTTTTTAGACTTAGTGAACAGATGCAAACCACGCTGAATATCCAAGATACTGTTATATACCCGCTTAGTAGTAGGATAGTCAGGATATGGATGTGTGGGCTTTGAGATAGTGTTTGCAATGGATTCAAAGCGAATCTTGGTAGACTTCTTCAATTCATCTGCATTGTTGAACTGAAGGAAGGTGCCGTTTAACTGCACCCCGTATCCCGCGTTGTTTGCTTCAATATTGCCTACCTTTTTATGACCATCTGTGACGATCCAAAACTGATTTTTAACGATAGGCTTCGCTACTAATTCAGTCATAATATGTTTCCTTCATTAACATTTTAAATAAATCTTTCTTATGTTTGGGTTGCCAGTACTTTGCATTTTGCCCGCATTCACCATGGCGACGAGTAATTTCACAGTATGGAAGCTTAGCCTTTACTTTCTGTGGACCAGTGACCATATTCTCAACTACTGTTGCATTCTGTGGAAATTTAGAGCATTTGTAGTTAACGTCCTGTGCCCCTACAAGACCATTCAAAGTGAAAATCCTGTCAATCATAAGCATAGTAGAATGCTTGCAATCTTTGCACAACAAAAGTTCTTTAGACATGTAACAACACCCACATAATTTCGTCTTCGGTTAGATGCCGAAGATTTCCGTCTTTACGATTTTTTATGTACTGATATGTTCCGTCCTCGTTATGACGAACGACATTGTATGCGAACATCACATTAGGCGGCATCTTGTTATATTTTTTCCAAAAAGTCTCGCCGGTCTTATGGTCACGATATTCAGCGTAGTGCGGGCGAAACGTTTCACGAAATGGATGGAATTCATCGCTTTCAATATCCACCCAAACAGACTTACCGTTCTTACTACCAGCAGTAATCATTTGGATTTCCATGCCAGGACGAAATCCTCGTGACTTACTCTGAATATCTGTGATCCAGTTAGCCATTGAGTACACCCTTATACGGAGAGTTAAGCCACTTGCTGTAAGTTTCAGCCTGTTCGCTAATCTTAGTCAACTCATACTTACCGCAGAACTTCATTAGCTGTACGCCAACCATCGGAGTCGTAGTAGTGCGAACATCACTCTTAATGATGTTATCAACAGTTTCCTTGATATCGTCAGGCATAGCACGAAGGTCAATCAGAGTGCGGTTGCGTTCATAATCATCCTTGACGCGGTGTTCAACGCCCTCGTGGTCGACCCACTTCTGCAAGAGAAAGTTATTCCACTTGAAGCCCTGCTTTACACGATCTTCAAACGCATCACGAATACCGATAGTGTTTTTAGAACCCTTCTCACGGGCGCCCGGGTATGCACTGAATACGTTGTCAGTTGCGTCACCACGAATAATCTTCTTGAACAAGAGATATTCAGGGTCTTCAAGCAACTTAGGCTCGCCAGTCTTCTTGTCCTTGATAGGCTTACCACGGTCATTGAAGTAACCATCAAGCGTGATAAGCTGATTAGCAACACCGTTGTATTGCTTTACATTCTCACTGATAAGCTGGACAAAGTCACTGTCACTAGAAATAATGAAGTGTTCATCGTTGGGATGCAAGTCAATGAAGCGGGCAATGATATCGTCTGCTTCTGCGTTGGGTACACGCAATACGCTTGCGTTAGTCTTCTCACGCAAGTAAGTAGTGAAAACGTCATACGTTTCCCAGAACATCTGATTTTCTTCTACTTCACGCTCGGTCATTGCGCTTTCGTCAAGCTTGCGATGAGCCTTGTAGCGAGGATAAAACTCCTTACGCCAGCTACGACCCTCAAGACAGAACACAACATGGTCAATGCCATACTGGCGAACGATCATATTGACGGATGACATAGTAAGATGCATAGCCATGCCAATCTTCTCCCACGTGTCACTATTGCGAGAAGCAACGTGACGAGCGCGGAAGAAAGTGTTAGCAGTGTCAATCAGTGCGTATTTCATGTGGTACTTTCTCTGTTAATATATACATATATTACACTATATATCAGCAGAAGTCAAGCCTTAAGGGAACACAAATAGTGGATTTGTGTCTTTTTCTATGTTAGAGAATTCATATGATAAACTATCACCGCATACTATATTTTTAGATCCAGTTCGTCTCGTAGCAGCATCAACATTTGCAGGAGTAAGATCAATTCCATATATATTGTCGGCATTTCCAAATTGTCTATTAGCAACCCCTAATAGAAATTGACCATCCCCGCACATTGAATCAAGGAAAGTTTTGGTTCCGTCAAACGCATTTTGATCATGTTGTGAAATATGGTCAAGAATATAGTCCACAAGTGAAGTGGGAGTAAACACCTCGCCTAATGCCTTCACTCGGTTTCGGTCTTCGGTAATGTCATTTTCAAATTTTATTGAATCAGTCAAGTCTTGGTCAGTAATACCCCATTCAATAGGAATTTCTTCTCCGGTAACGATTTGATTCAAGTCAAATTTCTTGATGTTTCTAAGACCAAAGGCATGACCCTTAATATTCATCCTACGAATGTATTCAGCAAATACCTTATTTTTCTGCGTAAACAGTCTTAGCTTTTCTGCCTCTTCTTTAGTAGAAGTAGTAATATAACAAATCGTGCCACCGTATACAGGTTCGTTAGTAACAGTGTAACTCTTTTTACTTTCTAATACATAGAACGCAAATTTCCAATCAGTGTCTACTTCAATATCAGTATAATCATAAGTAAATGAGTCTCTCCCTCGTCCGGGAAGTTGACGAATTACTCTATTGGGTTTAGATGAATTAAACTTATGATTTAACCCCGCGTTACTACTTGCGTAATAGACAAAAGGAAAACAATCATCGGCGTTATGCGAATAAATTTTTGCAGCGAGTCCGCCTATGATCTTTGGCGGACTTGTCCTGGGTTTTTTTGTTACTGAAAAAAAACACGTATTATATGGCCAAACTACTATATTGTCCATCAGATGGATATAATCTACTTGATAGTCTTTAAAGAACCCATCTATTAGGTCCGGTATTATACCCTTTAAGGTAATTAAAACAAGACTACCCCCATCTTTGACTCGCTTGAAATCATTGCGGGCAACTGTTTTATATAATGTAGTGTTGCCTCCTGTTCCTGCAATGTTGTTTTTTTCGGCAATGTTAAATGCTGGGTTACCTAAGCAGTAATCAAAAAGCATAGTTTTTAAGCTCCTCAAGTGTTATCCCATATTTAGCTTTCCACCGGTTGTGGTGTTCTGAATTATATTTTACGCTCATTGAATACTCAATGTTTTCATTAAGGATGTTTGCATTTTTAGTACCATGCGTAGGAACGGCACCAAGAATTTCAGCTTCATCCAAAACTTGTTCTTTGGTAAGTAGGTATATATCAACTACAATATTATCACTGTCGCTATCGTCAACATGGCCATACAAGTAATACTGAATGTCTTGCCAAAAACGATGCTGTAGTCCACCAGGGCCTACGTCGGTTCTGATGTTCCACTTTTGTTCTATATAGATTTCTTTACCTGGAATTTTACTATCTCCTCGCCCAAGCGAAGATTTGACATTTTCCCACCCTAAATAATTATTGATCCAACGTTCAAATTTAGGTCCATATTGCTGGGCGCTGGGAAATGTAGCACTAATCAATGCTAAATCTTCAAGGGACAAATCAAGCCCCCAGTTTTTTTTGCTGTATTGTTCTTTAACAAGCTTCTTTTGCTTGTGTGCAGAGATAGTAGAGTTGCGGTCAAACAAAATATTCATAGTAATAGTTTCCATCTGATAATATAATTCACTATACACTATAAACTGGTAGTTGTCAACCTTTTATTTAAAAGTCGGCACTATCTATCTGATCTTGATGAAATTTTCTGGCATCTGTTTCATTGTCAAATGCTTCTAAAACCTTTTTCCCGCCCAATGGATGAGGGAACCAAACTACCCATTCATTTGTATCATTATCATGGGTACAATAAAGTCTTACTTCGTCGTCCATCAACTAACTTCCGTAAATCCGCCACCAAGATCACGCTGCTGGATAATTCTCATGTCACTTTCACGCTTTGTAGGATCAGCTTGTTCCTGCTCGTATACTTCAAGTGCGATGTTGCGACATACAGTTTGGAACCATCTATCAACAATCATTGCATCTGTGTCGTCTTCACGAATCTTATAACCCTGTTTTACGAGATTGACAACAAACTTGTCATTCCAATCAAGTTCAAATGCACCGTTGTTAATATCAGCAGGATCAAGATCAACACTTAGAATAGCAACATACGGTTCACCTGCTGCTGTTGCCTTTTCCTTAGGACTTAGTTCTTTCTTCTTAGGTGCCTTCTTTACTTCTGGCACAGGTTCAGGAGTCGGCTCTGGGGCTGGACTAAACCAATTTTTAATCTTATCAAACATATTTTACCTCTGTATAGTATATATCTGCTTTTTACCGTCAGTCATGATAATCGTACCGTCGATCCACTTCGGGGGCGGACGATTAGACCAGCGTAGCAAGTCAGTCTTGCCATAGTTGTAATAGTTACGATAGTTGATTATCGGGTCCAAACTAATGATATACTGCTTGTCCATGCAAGATGGCATCTTAGTCATTACCTTGCTTTGTTCAATATTCGCAGGAGCGTCCTTGAGAATATCTTTTAGCTTATCAATAGTAAGATGAGTACGACCATAGCGATAGGTATACTCACGACCAAGAGCCAAAAGATGATCATAGAGCCAATTATAATTAGCAGAGTTTTCACGAACCCAAACTGCCGAAGGATGATTAATGTGAGTAGCAGCATACATAATAGCGTCAGCATTGCCTGATAACCTCCAACGTTTTGCTTTACGTCCGGTCTGCGTTTGTCCTACAAACTCCTCACCATCAATGACACGATGGGCTGTAGAAAGCAATTGTGCAGTCTCCAAGATCATTTTAACAACATGGCGGTCAACCATGTTGCGGGCAGCAACCTCGGGGTCGGAATCTACATAAAATATATTCATAATATTACCACTCTATCATAATTAAACAATGTTGTCAACCTTTAAAAGCTCATCCATAGTGTATAGGTTTGCCATATAGCAAGAAACATCTTCTAACACGCTAACAGCAGCATCACCTGGTCTACGAGGACCATACTTGATATCAAAGAAGGTGTTATTGACTTCTTGGAACTTGTTTACAATCTCTCTAACAGTATAGCCTACACCATGCCCCAAACTTTCTACACTGTTTGCAGGCTTTTCAATTGCAAGCTTCAACGCATTACAAATTTCGTTTACGTGAACATAGTCACGAATTGCTGTACCGTCATGACTTTGCTCATAATCCTTACCATAGATGGTGAATTCATCTGTATCAATGGCCTTAATAAGGTTGTACATCAACCCGTCTGGATTTGTGGGCTGATATCCATCAGTACCAATTACGTTATAGAATCTAAAGATTGTGTAAGGAGTTGGTCTGTGTGTAGTGCAATATTCCCTAACTACATCTTCCGCTGCACGTTTGCTAATACCATATGCGCTCTCGCATAGTTCAGCAGCACCAGTACTTGCAAAGATAAAATTCTTTGTCTTGATCTTATTGATTACGTTCATTGTACCGTTGACGTTGGTGATATAGTATTGAATAGGAATACGTTCACTTTCACCAACATTAACAAGTGCAGCAAGGTGAATCACTGCGTCATATTCTTGGTCAATAGCAAACAATCTGTTAATGTCAATCTGATGAAATTCGTTGACTGGATGTTGCGGTTCACGAATGTCTAATCCATGAATCTCATACTCTCCTTCCAACATCTTGCATAGATGAGAGCCGATGTAGCCTGAGTTACCCGTAATTAAAATCTTTTTCATTCTAAAACCCTTCAAATAAGCTTATACCGGCATCTTCTTCTTTTGGTTCAAAAGATGGATCTTTAGTCAAGTAAGTATCTCTCTCTGTGTAGATAATTCTAAACTTGTGTCGGTTAGCTAATACACTTCTGATATCATCAATACACAGAATACGACGACCTAAACTAGTGACAAAATCACTATACTTTACCGTAGTTTCATCACAAATCTTTGCTGTATTGTTATTACTCTTGCGAGATTCAAACTCGTTAAAGCAATGATTCCACTTATGGAACACTGCATCCTCGTGAATCTTGAAATGATTCACTGAATCATATGCTGCATACCAAGACTTGCTTGTAGGATATTGATCGTAGACTGCTTTAATATCCTCAGCCATATTGCGCTTGCTCGTAGTAAAGAACTGTGTGCTTGGGAAGTTTTGCGTCCAACGCTGATTAATCAATGCGAATGTAGGAAGCTGAATCATCTGCTCAAGGAAAGCAATGCCATAACTTTCTACTGTGCTTGGGTTAAACGCTACCCGGCAACTCTTAATGAAGTCTACCTTCTCTTGTCCAATGATACCTACTTTGATTTGATAGTCAACGCCGATCTTCTTCAATCGTTCTTCAAACTTCTTAGCACCACTTGCACTTGTCATGACACGGGCAGGCAACTTAGTCTGCTCAATCAATTCTAAGTAGAGTTCAGGATTCTTTCCTTCTTCCCAGCGACCAATGAACAATACACCTTCTCGGTCATTGTCATATTCTTGTAACAAACCTTGTTCGGGGAGCGGAATAGGCAGATGATATGCATTTTCAAAATGTAGTTCATTGAACTTACTTTGAGTACCGATCGTGATGCCGGGCATCTGCAATTGCAATCTCATCATATCGTTGACTTCATCAAGGAAAGGATTCTTGGTATCCTTGAAGATTTGACTTTCTAAGTGAGTATATGCAATAGTCTGAATATAATCAGACAACCCTAAGGTAGAAATTACTTGAACAGTTTCGTAAGTGTTGCAGATAAAGCTATCATATAGATTACTTGAAAATGCTTTGATAGTTGCATCACGGAAGTTAGCCATACGCTCATAGCAGTAGCTATCCTCATACATAAAGACAGCACTATGGTCAGTATAGCGTTGCGGGCTAGACGGATAGATGATGTTTGCTTTGAGTTCCTTGACAAACTCATCAGCAACGCCCTGTGGACTCTTATCAGTAATAATATCTACATATATTCCATGACTATCCATCAACTCACAAAAGCTTTTAGTGAACTGTCCGATGCCACCATGTGGAATCAATGTCTGTGAACTAACAAGAAATCCGATTCTTTTCATTAGGTCGCCCACGCATTCTTGAATAGAGGAACTTGAAGTCTGTCACTATAGCGAATACCATTCTTCATAGCAAGATCGGCAACAGTGCGATTGTTAAGATGATAGACACTCTCAACGCCGCCAACTGGCATGAAGTAAACAGGACCATAGAAGCCTGCATCACGATATTGTTCAACTGCTGCCAGTGCTTCCTTAGCATCATCTTCTGTTGCGATAACAAACTTGAGATAGACATGACCAGCAGCTTGATAATCTGCGACAACCTCAGGCTTGATAGCATCTTCTGCCTTCTCGCCAGAACAACTCAACTTAGCACTCACACTAAATGTGATTTCACGATCACGATAATCCGAACCATAGCCAGTCTTGCCACCATCCCACCACCACTGTTCAAGATAGTCTAAGAATTCAGAAGATAGCGGTTGAGTACCATTAGTCTCAAACGTAATCTCGGAGAGACCCTTCATCTTTTCATGACTTAGGAGTTCTGGGTAGGCTCGTTGCCATCCGAGGAGTGGTTCTCCTCCTGTAATGACGAGGTGTTCTTCACGCCATTCTTTAAACGGTAATAGTTCCATAATATCGCTGACAATAGTATCAATGTCCCTGCTGGGAGAAAGATGCTTGAAGCGAGGATCCCAGGATGCGTAGGAATCACATCCTGTAGTGACGAGCGGGAGGGTACCATATTCTGTATAGTCTTTTGGATTGACTTTTTCTCGCTCATCTGATAATTCACCTTTTGGCATGCCGAATCCGGCGCATTTGAAATTGCATCCATATGTTCTCAAAAACACGGAAGGGACACCCATATAGCGCCCTTCTCCTTGAATGCTGTAAAATAGTTCACTGATCTTTATCTGTGTCATTTTCTTCTTTGTCTTTCACAACCCAGCCATGATATTTAGGATCAATACCATGCTTCTTTCTAAATTGATATCTGTCATCTTCTAATACCCACATTCCATACAAGAATGCAGATGCTACTGCGCAAAATGCAATAATAACTATAACAGTAATTACGTCCATTGTCAACTATCCTTTCTCCCGATCTTCCAAATAACGAATCAGCTCCTTATCAGAGGGTTGAACTGAATAATTATGTTTAAAGAAAATCTCATAACTATCACTACCGTATTTACCTATTCCGTAAAGGTCTTTGGCATTTATACGGTCCCAATACAGGTAGTCGCTACTCATTCGTAGCAATCTTTTTAATCTAACGTTTGTCATTCCCAGAGGAGAAATCACTGTTCTGATAGAATCCTCATCTGCTTTTAAAAGTTTTTCAGCAGTGTCCCAGCGATTAAGAAACTCAGGCAAAACTTTCTTTACCTGTTTCCTTGAGGTTTGATTCAGCATAATCACTCCTACCATATGCTGCCAGGGACCATTTATTTGCTGCTGAACCATTAGTTCATCACGCATTGGAATAACGGTCATTTCCACCAATTTTCCCAGGGGAAGACAATCCAAACATCTTCTTCTGCCTTGTTGATGCTTTCTCCGATATAATTGACTTCAAACGGACTTGCATCATTATCAATCAACACTGCAAACTTAACAGTGTCATTCCAAATTCCATCCCACTTAGGGTCTTGTTTAAATGCACTACACGCCCAATCATCCTTAATCCAATTGAGCGTAGCACCAGTATCATTAATATCATCAACGATAAGGATATGTTTGCCTTCGTAAGCGTCCTCTGCCATCCAGCAGTTACTTTCAGTATCACCACCATCACGAAGACTGACCTTAAGCGTCTCCATCGGAATGTTGAGATAATGACTAATCTTTAGGGCAGGGTTAAGTCCGCCCCTTGTAAGACCTACAACATAATCAGGCATCCAGTTATCATTGTTCATTTGACGAATGATATCATGGACCATACCATCAATCTGTTTATCAGTGTAATATACTTTCTTAGTCATTATCTCTTGCATCCTTTATCCTAGTAGGTTTTCATTCCATTCACGATGACCTTCACGGAAAGCCATGTTGCTCTGTGTCTCACGAACTTCAACACGATAGCACCAAAGTCGTTCAGCTTCGCCCGAACCCCAATGATCTGGGATATAGACACCGTTAATGAACTTGTAAATCATATCAGCAAGTGCTTCACACCCAGTTGCGGGAATGATAGTCAACTTTGCCATACCGCGCTCTTGCAACAGCTTGAACACATCCATATCAGGATCGTCTTCTGCTACAAGCAACGTATGATCAAACTGATCCTCAAGAATTGCTTTGAGGTCCTTTAGACCACCGTAGTCCGCACACCAGTTACGAGCATCTAGGGTATCAGCACCAAAGAATACGCGGATACTAAAACTGTAACCATGAATCTGATTGCAGTGTGTATCTGCTCTCCACTGTCTATACGCACAGGGAAATGCATCGTGCCACTCCTTAGTTGAAGTGTACTTGTAAACTCTTGTTTCATTTGCCATCTTTGTTCTCCTTTAAGATGACACGCAGAATGTTTATAGTGGGATGAGCGTCAAAGACCACTGTTAGTATGCATACCTACGATTGATATAGTCAAGAGTATCCTCAACTTCACAAAAGCCTTCTGCATTATAAATCTGATTTACGTCAAGACCGTGTTCCTGATATCCTTCTTCAAGCAAGTATTGATAATAATTGCTAGGATGAGAATAGTCAAGTCTGTTGCCGACCATTTGATAAATCATTGCTTTATATGTTTTGTTATTGATTTGAACATCAATAAACTTTTTTCCATAGAAAGTTGGAAAGCCCTCAAGCATATCAAGAGCCAATTCACATTCATCAGTAATGTCCCACATAACAGTCTGTAGAACATCACCGACACTTTCTTCAATGTCTGCTACACCGCGAAACACGAGACGATGATCTGGAATATCTACACGACCGATACTAACGGAACCAGGACAGCGTGATGCCATCTGATCAATATTAGTATTCATTCCATAAGCGAGATATAACATTACTTAAACTTTCCAATCGTTAATACACCGAACCGATACATGGTGTATTCACACCCAATCCTATTTAGTACCTGTTCAGTTAGTTGCACCATTTTTACACTGTTACCACAAATGACGGTGAGTGGAAAACTGTCCTGATTCATCAGAACAAAGTTCTCCACTAAGGCATCTACATCTTGATGCCTTACACCGTGCAAATCTAATTTACTTTGTTCCCTCATCTGTCTTCAAACAACCAAGCACGATAGTAACAATCCACCCAACATATGGGATGATAATAGCAAGAGTCCACCAGGTATTAAGACCGGCATTACGACACCTACGCATTGTAGTAGCGATAGAAAGCCAAAACGCTCCAATAATAGTTGCAGCAAGAAATATACCACCGATTATAGTTGCAAGTGCGCCTAATTCGCCAAAGGCGATGATTGCACTAAAGAATGCAAGTATGAATGCACAAAAACCGCCGATAAGGGTAACTGCCCAATATTCACTGCGAGTCGCACTTCCTTCAAACTTAAAATATTTTTCCATATTAAATCTCCTTCTTGAATAAGTTGTCAAGCATTTTCTTTGCCTGAGGATAAGAAGTCATTGCATCAACTGTTTCATCAACTTCATCCAAACGAGCAATGGTTTCTTCTACTGTTTCAACAGGTAGATTAAACTTGTATACGCCAACAGGTACGGTGAACGAAAAGTTGATATTCTTCAAAATATCTTCAAACTTCTTGTTAGGATCCTTGGGTTCCATCTTTGTTTCTTTCTGCTTCTGCTACACGCTTTCGTAGATTACTGCTACTAAAGCTGTGGTCTCTACCATTAAATATGATTTCAATACCTCGGTCTATGCATTCTTTGCGACCAGTGAAGTCTCTGTCTTCATACTCTACACCCAGTATACGACAATCTAGGGGCAATGTCAAGAGCAAATCTACCAAATCTTGTTCTGTTTGGTAAATAACTACTTCATCAACAAAGCGACAAGCACTAAGTTGAATCTGTCTCTCCACGATGCTTTGAACTGGCTTGTTCTTAGTATCTGATCTGTCAATTGTCGGGTCAGTTTGTAACCCGCAAATCAAATAGTCACAGTGATTCTTAGCTTCTGAAAGCATTGCAATGTGACCCGCATGAAGCATATCAAAAGTACTGAATGTGATTCCAATACTCTTGCCTTCTTCTTTTAGGTCTTTGATCTTGTTGAATATCATTGGTTAAGTATATCCCACATTCTTTTCTGTTCGCATTCCTTAAGGAATTCTTCCTCGCCGTGAAACTTTGAAGCCTTGCTTAGCTGCTCATCTAAAAAGAACTTTATCTTATACAAGTCTTTCTTGATTTCAAATGCAGTAATGCCATCATTATACGGGCTGTTAACTTCATTTAGTGCTTTAGCTAAAATGCCTATGGCGCCGTCCGTATCAGGTAATTTGAATCCCATTACTTGCCCATTCTTGCAATGCTAAGAAACTCTGCTCTTGCAGCCGCATCAGTCTTGAATCCACCACCCAGCTTACAAGTTACAGTTGAAGAACCAGTGTCTTCAACACCGCGACTCTTAACGCAATAGTGCTGTGCATCAATCATAACTGCAACGTTGTCAGTTTCAAGGATGTAGCAAAGAGCGTGGAATACTTGTTCAGTAAGACGTTCCTGAATCTGCGGACGCTTTGCAAAGTATTCAACGATACGATTAATCTTAGAGAGACCAAGAACCTTCTTGCTGGGAACATAAGCAACAGTTGCAAGACCGTCAATCGTGACAAAGTGATGTTCGCAATTTGACATAACGATAACGTTACGCTCTACGACCATTTCGTCATAAGCCATCTTGTTGTCAACAGTTGTACATTTTGGGAATGCATCATAGTCAAGACCCCAAAAGATTTCGTTGACGTACATCTTAGCAACACGCTTTGGAGTTTCAACGAGGCTATCATCACGAATATCAAGACCCAACGTCTTCATAATTTCAGTGAAGTGCTTTTCAATGATTTCAATCTTGTCCTTACGGTCAAGATCATTTTCTACTGTTGGAGTTTCAACACCCATCTTGACGAGGTGTTCGTGAATCTTTTGACCCAACTCTGGATCGGTTTTAGTTTTGTTATAAGACATATTTGTTTCCTTCCTTACACGGATATGTTAATGTTGTTTGTAACCGTTGTGTTACGTTATTATTTAGCACCTGAGAATACGTTATTAAATTGATTATTTACCCGAACAAACGTTGTGCATTTGCTCAAATGCTTTAGTTCACTTGCACCAATATAAGTGCAAGTGCTGCGAATACCACCGAGAATGTCCTTAACAGTATTCTCAACTGGTCCACGATATGGTACCTTGACAGTACGACCTTCACTGCTACGATAGTCAGCAACGCCACCATGATGTTTGTTCATTGCAGTGTCACTACTCATACCATAAAAAGTCACCGTACCGTCTTTAACTTCGCCGCCGCCCTCATCATGTCCGGCAAGCATTCCGCCGAGCATTACGAAATCTGCACCGGCTCCGAATGCCTTAGCCACATCTCCTGGGCAGGTACATCCTCCGTCTGCGATGATATGGCCCCCAAGACCATGAGCAGCATCACTGCACTCCATAATAGCACTAAGCTGAGGATAGCCAACGCCAGTTTGAATACGAGTTGTGCAAACGCTCCCAGGACCGATGCCCACCTTAACAATGTCTGCTCCATTTAAAATTAGCTCCTGCGTCATATCTGCGGTAACTACATTGCCCGCAATAATTGTGTGAGTTGGATACTTCTCACGAACCTTAGCTACAAAAGCACCGAAGTGTTCACTATATCCATTAGCAACATCAATACAGATATACTTAAACGGATAGTGTTCAATCATATTTACCAGTTTAGTAAAGTCCTTATCACTCGTACCCGTGCTGATAGCTACGTTATTCCAATCTACTGTGCCATCATACCATTCTAAACCACCGCTGTCATAGTTCTTACCGAGGCAAGTAAACAAGTCATACTTGCTTAATGCTTCTGCCATCGCAAGTGTACCAACACCATCCATATTAGCAGCCATGATTGGCACGCCAGTGTATTCTTGCTGACTATGCTTGAACTTATAGGTTCTGGTCAGCGAAACTTCTCTGCGGCTTGACAAGGTACTACGCTTAGGACGAAACAGTACGTCACTAAAGTCTAACTTGATGCCATCTTCAATCTTCATTAGTACTTTGCCTCACGAGTATGCTTGCGATAGTCGCTGCTAATGCGAAGATACTTGCTGCCCTTGCCTTCAAGAATGTCACAGATACGATCAATAGTACCATCAGTGTAGTCACTGATCTTGCCCATGTTCGGATGTGCCTTCTTGAGCAAGATATCAAGCTTAGCAATAGCATCATCAATAGACCAAGGAATATACATACGCTCATGGTCGTTTGCGAAAGTCTCAGGGAAGCTACGATACGCAGGATACAAGACATTGCATCCAAGTGCATCTGCTTCTGAAACAGTATTGCTCACCCAATCCTGCAATGCACAATTGAACACAACACGGCTATCGTTGACGATTTCATAATACTTGTTCTTGTCAAGATTGTCATAGATGATTAGCTTACCATCTTCAACCATTTGACGAGTACGAGCCATGTAGCTATCGTTGTTAGACTTCAACTCTCCGCCACTGCAAACAACGAACTCAACATCCTTGCCCGGGAATCGTTCACGCCAAGCTTCAATCAAGTCCATATAGAAGTCAGGCTGCTTCTCTTGGTCCCAACGTGCAGAGAATACAACACGCAAACGACGATCATTGAAGGGCTTAATCTTGCCACCAACACGCTCAATAACTTCATCCTTACCAAACGCAAGACCTGAGATATTGTAGATAGGAACGTCCCAACCAGCAACCTTCATATGTGCAACCATTTCTTCGTTAGTTGCAAGAACACCATCAACACTTGAACATACCATCTGTTCATATGCTCTCATCCAACGATCCATGCCCCAGACATGAACAAAGTCATCAGGGTCAATAGACTGTGCAAGACAACGAACAAAGATACGAGGCATGTTCTCTTCGGAACACTGGTCAATGATATAAGGCAATGATTCAATACCCGGCTGGAACATATCTTCAAAGTAGATTACGTCTTCGCTTGTGACTTCACCCTGCTGCATCAAGCGAACAAGATTCATCATCTGACTCATACCAAAGTATGAGCGACCATGTGCATCAAGAACCTGACCAGTCACGATCTTCTGACTGTTATCAAGTGTCAAGCCCGGGACATAAACAACATCATATCCCCTGCGTTCAAATACACGACGGTTCCATTCTGTAAGCTGTAGTGTGTAACGAGCGTTATACGCTTCAAGTCCCATATAAAATAGTTTACGCATTATTTTCTCTCTATATCTTCTTCACTGCAATTTGTACCATATTGGATTTCGATAATCTTCAATGGCTTGTCTGTTTCGTTAGCTAAACGGTGCCACTGATTAGCAGCAATGTGTATATTGTGAAACTTCTTATACACTCCGCTTAGTTCTTCGTCTGAACTACTATTGATAGTATACACTGTTGCAGTGCCTTGTGCAACAAACCATAGTTCCAAACGATCATTATGCCGTTGCATACTTAACGATTTTCTTGGTTCAACAGTAAGTTCTTTAACTTTGACCTCTAATCCGTTCTCGTGAAGCACTCGGTAATATCCCCATTGCCGCTCTGTCTTAGGAGCCTTCCATTCTTGTAGCAAATGACTACTTGAATTAGTCTTGTCTCCTCCTACACCAAACGCAAATTCAATATTATCATCTGCGAAGTCTAGTTCAGGAATATTGTCCTGAGTCCTGTCTCCACCATTAGCAAACACGATAGTATGATCGGGGAACACTTTGCGGGCCCATGCAATTGCATCTTTAGCTGTACCATCCCGGTCATTAAAGGGAATAGCATAATCTACTTGCTGTAGAGCACCGATGATTGCGACCCGATCCTCAAATGGCATGAATGACCGGCCCTTTTTACGGACCAGCCATTCATCACTGTTTACCCCGACAATGAGAATGTTTCCTAGTTCTTTAGCAGCCTTGATATAATCAATATGACCGCGATGAATAGGATCAAACCCACCAGTTATTACAACAACCTTATCCACGAAAGCCCTTAGCCTGACGTTCCTTGTACTTTGCGTAATCAATTTCCCACTGATTACGAGGGCGCTGCCCTGCTAGAAATCGCTGAAACTGCTTGTAGTTTCCGCTACGAGTATTATAGAGGTCAGCTTCATTAAAGCGATAACCGAACTCTCTGCAAAAGTTACGATAACTGTCTAGGTCTTCAAAAACTTGCTTGATATTAGTCTTAATAATAGCCATTTTATTTTCCTTAAATGGTTAGTGATTGATAGGGTTTAGTTGTGTTGTAATAGATAGTGGCACCGTTCTCACCGTCTTCTGATACAGTGATTTCAATGTCACGACCGGGGTAGCGATTCGCTATATACATATATAACTCATCACTAATCATTTCACAAGACTTATGGTCAAGTTGCATCACTCCGTCACGAAAGCTATTCTCTAGCCAACGCTTGAACTGAATGAACTCAATGTCACGGTCGTTGTGAAATACCTGAATCGCCACCTTAAAGTGAAAGATGTGACGATGCGGGTAGCCTAGAAAACTAACGTCATATTCGTCGCCAGTTGCCAAGTTCGGATCGGTGTCTGCACCGGGATATTTGTGAATGCCTTCTCTTTGAAAAGTAACCCAAATCATACGTTTAGCATGATTACTAATACGATCAAACTTTTCTGCAAGGGCTTGTTCTACGTTATTCATATTCTTGTTATATCACCTGTGTTAAATTTATCAATTGTTTTGGTCAAGAACTTCTGCCATTAAGTCATCAGTGTCTTCCATTTCTTCATCAATTTCAGGGTCGGTATCTTCAACCGCAAACAACTGATCAAACATTGTGTGAGCATTGATAGTCTTTTTACCGCTGAATCCTTGACCAGCTTTGAACTGCTGCCAAAACTTGTCATACTGATCAATCATAGCAAGGCTCTTTTCACGATCCTTGAGCGAGAAAATCTCATCAACGATTTCAGAGAAATTAAGATTGCCAAGAGGATCCATAACCATCTTAGGCTTGATACCCTGCTCGTAGCGACGATTTGCTTCTTGAACTGCAATCATATGCTGATAGACATTGTGTGCCTGAATCAATGTATATGAAAGTGTGTCCCATGAAGTCTTTGTTTCCTTACCATGCTGACCCAAGAAGCCTTGACCACGATAGCAAATATCTTTCATCAAAAGTTTATCAGTCACGGGACTATCTGTAAAGACTTTATGAATCTTGTCAGCCAACACACCATCACTGAACTTGCGAGTATCAGTAGCATACTTCTTGTTTTCAGCAGTCTTATCCATTGCATAAGTCCATTTAGTATCATGCTCAAACGTATTGTTATTATAAGCAAGACCTTTTGCTGCTGCAAAGAACGGACTAGCACAGTCAAACGTGATTTGTAACTTCGGATTATGATGCTTGCGTATTGCTTTCTGAATGTCAGTAAACAATACTGCATACTCCATGATAGAAGTGCCGAGACAGTGAATCAAATCCTGCTTACCTTCTTCAAGGAAGCCATCATGAATAATGTGAACAAGACGCTTAAGCATCAAGTGAATGTCAATCTTGTTTTGACCACCGAATGCCCAGCCGTTGAATGCACGATCACCATAGATATTAGTGTCGCAATACTTCTTCATTTCTTCGTACCATGCGTCTGATTGACCATGATTACGACCCTGTAGCACGTTTAGAAACTTACAACGACCATCACGATTAGCAATGAAATATTCATTGTTAATGTGCGTAGCAGTGATTGCTTCTTCAATCGTGCTGATACCATGTGCAGATGTACCGGTCTTCTTGTCCTTAACGTGATAAGTCGTAAGAGACTGTGACGGAATATCAAGACACATTCCATAGTCCATGTATTCGTCCATCCAAGTAAGAACTTGTTGACGCTTCTTCATTGCACGAGGACAGTTAGGGTCCTTCCAATCTGCTGGCCACTGACATTTAAGAATCTGGAATCCACCTGAGTCTCCTAGAAGAAAAGTGCCTTCTTCCCTCTTGCGAATGATAGATTCATTATTGTCATCCTTAGTAATATCAAGATTTGCGTGACCAGCAGAATACAAGCCCCACTTATACGTGTATAAGCCTTGCTTGCTGTTGAAGAAATTCAAACACTCAACGTCTCCGTTGAATGCCGCAGGGATTCTCGCCGGGTCAAAATATTGTTCACCTTCACGTTGCTTGCCTAAGCCAGCAATGAAGAAAGACGAGATTGCGGGCAGAAACAATGCCCATTCGGGATCGTGACTGTTTGAAAGGTTAATTTGTTCCAACTTTATTATCTTTCGTTAAGATTTCAATAACTTTGATTTGCTCATCAATCTTCTTACGTTGGTCAAGCAAATCAGCAATTGCTGGGCTATCTTTAGCCTTTGCTTCAAGAATCAATTCTTCATTCTTCTTCTTGATAGCCCAATCAAGTGCCATTTCAGCATCAGGAGTTAGACCAACACTTGCATGACTTGTATTGATTTCTAACCACATTTGACCATCATATACTTCAAGTCGCTGCATTTGAGTGTTGTATCTAACATCTCCGACATTCATGTATCCTGAACTAGTATTGATATATGTGGTCGCCGGGTAACCCCCATTGACCATAATATATCTACCCTGTCCGTTGACCGTCTTAATCATTACTTAGCCTGTGCGGGCAACAAATAACGATAGTTAGCGATACCGCTGTCAACTGTGATTTCAGCAGCGCCTGCATCACTGAAACGAACAACCTTGTCACCAGGAAGATCCATGATTGCAAGGAATACCTTAACAGGCCAGTTCCAAGCCTTAGTCAAGTTGCCAGCTACGTCAGGCTGAAACACGAAGTTGCCTGAGTGAGTTGAAGGGTCACCGAAGTAAATCTTCAAGTCGCCGTTGTCAGTCTTAGTCTTGAAGTTAAGTTCTTCGTTGTTAGCAGAAGCCTGCTTCTTAAGACGCATAACGCCGGCAACAGTAGGCTCAAACTCAACGTCCCAAGCAGCGCCCTTGAACGTCACAGACTTTACCTTATCTTCAACAACAACCTTGCTCATCAAACGATAGTCGTTAACGAAGTCACCAGTTGAAGTCTCAAAATGAATTGCTGTAGGGACGCTCTCACCGTCTCTCGTATCACGAGCAACGTTGATGATAGCCTTATCATCATAGTCATCAAAGCCAAGAATAGTCTTAAGCTTGCTCAAGTTGGGCATACCGAACGTGCCCTGAAAGCCGTCAATAGGAGTCTTAAACGTACCAGTTACGATAACTGACTTGTCTTCGGCATACGCAGCAACCTTAGTTTCTGTGTCTGAACCTTCAATTTTAACAAGTTCAACGACACCAAGTCCATAAGTGTGCTGAATCAAATCAAGTAAATAATCTTTCATGTGTTTTCCTTTTAGATATTTAGGCAATGCTATAGTGTATAATAGCGGAAGTTAATGCGAAAGTCAATGTAGTTGTTATCCGAAATCAAACAAGTCACCGACTGTGCTATTAGTATTTGTGTCTTGACGAATCTTCCAATTCAATACTCCAAGTAAGTTGTCAATCTTTTCATCAACAAGTTTACGTTCCATATCAAGTGCGTCAAACGGCAAGTCAGTAAACCATTGTGGAAGTCTTAGTTCATCTGTGGGATAAGCAACACTTGTAAAGCCAAGCGGATTGTCCTTCAAGCTGCAAACAATAACCTTCATACCATCAACAATCTTCTGACTATATTGGTCATTGTTCATCTTACGTAGATAGTTATAGTTCAGTGCTGCTCTAACGTGACCCGGCATGTTTGCCTTACCTGTCTTGCTACGAGCCTCAAGTTCACCATAGTATGTGAGCTTGTTAACTGACCTAGGAGAACCCTTAGTCCAACTATCTTGTTCACCCAACCAAATCTTGAATTCTCTAATCTTAGTGATAACTTCATCACGAGGACTACCGCCTAGTACCATCATAAGAACTTCCATTAGGAACTCTTGAACATACTTAGGAGTATCTGCTCTCTTAAGATCAAGACCCATAGCCTTGACCTTACCCATCTTACCATCTATGTCCTGACGCTTACCCTCAAGGTCAAAGATGTTGATAGCATATCGCTTCTTAGTGATGAACAACGTTCTATCACCGATAAGTTCACGACCAGCTTTAATGACTTCACCGTTCTTGCGAGGGCAATGAAATGCCTTCTCCATAAACGCTGGGAAGCTAACGTTAGTCATTTCAGCAATTTGGTCGTAAAGTTCAATGCACGAGTCCTTATCCCAAGATACTTGACCAGCATCAATCTGTTCTTTAAGAATGTGATATGCCGAGAAGTAACAGGAGTCAGTATCACCATACACAATAGCGTCGCCGTCGTGTTCATACTTTTCCGTGATGATTTCGTTTATCTGGCTCATCATATGCTTAGTGATTTGACGACCAGACAACGTAACTGACTGCCCGATTCTTTTATCGTAGAAACGACAATGCTCATTCAAAAGTGCGCCATACGCAGAGTTAAGCAAAATCTTACGAACTAACTGACGCTTATCGTAATACTCAAACTTGTCTGTGCCATATGCAGCCTTTGCTTCTTTCTGAATACTCTTACGCTCTGAATACCAGCGTGAGAGCAATCCTGGAATGACACCTTCTTTCTCATACGTAAAGATTGTACCATTAGCACTAATCATCCAAGGGCGATGACTGTCAAAGATTAGTTTCCAAATCTCTGCGGCACTCATTTCAACACTACGACCATCTTCATAGTCAATAGTGAGCATAGTGCCACGCTCTTGGTTCATAATAGCAGTATATTCTATTGAACCAAACAAGTTTTCCCAAAGAATAGCACCAGTAACCGCATCAGCATCGTCACCGTTCTTTTTCTTACGCTTATCTTTAGCAAGTGCAATGCCCTTGTCATACATATATTGTTCAGTCAATGATTGACGAACTTGACCCACGATAGTTTCAGGGGCCATGTTCAATGCCCGAATAGCAGACGGATACAGTGAGTTAATGTCAACCGCGCCGACCCATTCGTGAATGCCCTTCTTTGGAACAGCAACATAAGCACCAGCTGCCTGCTGCTCATCACCATAACTATCTTTGCGCTTCTTGTCGGGGACAATCATATCACGACTATGTGCTTCGTTATAGATTGCCATTTCAATCATTGCCACCGAACCCATAACTGTCGGAAGCAACACTGTGTTTTCATGTGCCAGAGCATTTGCAAGATCAAGGAACTTAAGCTTGTTGTGAATCTTATACACAAGCAAAGTATCTTGACGGTTATATTCTACGAACTTCTTGAAGTCTTTGTTGTACAACTGATCAAGACTACCCTCATATGGAGTCTTACGTTCACCCAATTCATATTCACCAATTGAGTCAAGTGAATAGCTGTGGCGTGATTCATAGTTGTACTTCTTATACAACTGTAGATAGTCCATATGAATACGACCAATTAGGTCATATGTCTGTTCTTCCTTACCAAAGCGTTCATAAGTACGAGGCTTTGGAAGCTGTCCAAGCAGACAGAACTTGCGTGTATCGTCCTTACTCATAATACGAGTAACACGATTCACACAATAGGGAATATCGTAGCCTTCAGAGTTCCAACCAGTAATTACGTCTGCATCTTCAATCAATGCAAAGAATGTTTCAAACATTTCAATTTCACTGCGGAACAACAAGCAGTTTTCAAACTCTGCTGTTAGTTCCTGTGCAGTTTCGTCACTCATATGTCTGGGAGGCATAACGAGTGTCACCAGTTGTTCTAACCAATCTAGATATACTGAAATAGCAGTGACCGCATTGAATGGATCATCCGTTGGGCTGTATCCACGTTCTCGGTCAAAGTCAACTTCAATATCGAAGAATGCTGTGTGAAGCTTAGGAGGTTCTGCTCCCAAATAGTTGTCACTTAAGCATCTGAAAACTACAGGAATATCGCTCTCAAATAGTTCTTTGCCACGATGAATCCTGCGCTCCTTCTCAAACTCAGCCTTCTTGCGAGTAGAGAAACGACTTACAGGATCTCCGAAGATGCTACGATACTTGCCCTTAGGGTCGCTATAGTAAAATGTATAGTTTGTTTGATATTCCTTGTAGAGGCGCTTACCCTCAGGGGTTCGTTCCACCACATGAATACGATCAGATTTATTATCTAATATAGCGTCAATGTATGACATTAATTAGGCTTTACCCACAGTTTGTAGAATCGTGTTAAGTTCTTCGTTTGCTTCGTTTTCTTCGTTAAGACGCTGCTTGTGTGCAATCTTGATTGCCTTCTTGAGAACACTTGGCTTAACTTCAAGTTCTTCTGCAATCGCCTTAACAGTGTCATTGAGACCTTCGTTAAGCGTATCAACTTCCTGTAGAACGCTGATACCTTCGTTGATAAGTTGAGTAAGTTTTACTTTTGCTTCCGCATTAAATGTACGTGACATGTTTTCTCCTTTAGTCTAATTAGTATAACAGACTACGTAGAGAATTCAACTATAATGGTAACCGTTATTGAAATACGTGGTTATTTTTTTCGCCGTAAATCTTGATGTACTTACCGGCGAGCATGTCAGCCATTGCTTCGATGGGACTTCCTGGATAACTATCACCAGGTTTAATCATGCCTAATTCGTGTTGGCGAACATGGACCAACTCGTGAAATACTGTTCTAAGGATATCTACCAGGTTGCGATTCTTTGCATACACCCAAACACTGCCTTCGCCAGGAACGTGACCACCGGTATGATGATTTGTTTGGGCCTCTTCGGTATCCATTGATAGTTCTACAGTGGGAACCTCTTTAAGATTAAGCTTTTTAGCAGTCCACTCAACGAACTTTTGAACTTCGTTTTCTAAATCACAGTCTACATTGTCGGCTTCGTCCAGCTTATTCTTTACCCAACGATCAGGCGTATCCTTAAATTTCTTCTTAAACAAGTCGTGTAGTGCTTTGTCGGTGATTTTGTGCTTTTTAGCAATCTTTTTCATTAGAGTGTCAATAGTATTGTAGTCGTGTTTTGCAAGCGAGGGCAATCGCTTAGCTAATTCAATTTCAGGAGACTCATTAACACTCTCGCCGCCGCCACCGTCTCCGCCGAAGTCACCACTAGAATCGCCGGCACCAAAGAAGGCATATCCAGGGAAGAAATACCCACCATAGGCGCGGCGAGATTTGGTTTTTCTGCGCTTTTTCTTGCGCTCTGTAATGAATTCGGTAGCTCTCATATATGTATTTATCATTTGGATATGGTAATGGCGACGAATTTCTTCGCCGCCATTCCATTCAGTCAATTATTAGAAACGAAGACCGAAGCCTACGAGTCCGCCGTGACGACCAACAGCGCCGTCAAAGTCAGAGTAGCGATACTCAGCCTTAACGAATGTTGAGCCAACAAGCTTCACTTCAAGACCACCACCAACGGTGAGACCTTCCAAGTTTGCAGTATTACGGCAAACTGCTGGAGTATTCCCAATGCGAGGTGTGCAAGTCTGAGGACGCTCAAGATTGGCGTAACCGACGCGGGTATAAGCAAGAACATTCTTGTTCAAGGTATAACCAAGACGAGCGGCTGCGCCAAGATCAGCCTTCTCAAAGACGTTAGCAGCGGTTGCTTCTGCACCGACAACTACCTTACCGAACTGAAGGTCATAACCAAGGGCTGCGCCATAAGCAATGTCAGTCGTGTCAACACCACCAGTAACGTCATCAGCTCCAGCGGTTACCTCAACACGAGGACCGGCAAAATCAGATGCCATTGCAGGGGTAGTAAAAGCAGCGGTTGCGAGTGCTGCGAGTGCGATTAACTTCTTCATACTTTATTTTTTCCTTTAAGTTTGAAAGTCTGACATTTTACTGTCAGTCTTATATTTACAACATATATGTGTCTGTGTCAAAAATATTGGGTAACTTACTTTGAAGTTGCCCTGTACACCCCATCCCACTTAGCGGGAGGATTGTTTCTGAATTCTTGAATTCTTTCAATCATCATATCGTAATACTGGTCCATTTCACCTCTCCAGCACTTCTTTAGATCACTTGCATACTTTTCAGCAGCTTCCCAATGACCTTGACGATATAGTTCTAGGAATTTCATATGCTGTGTCTCGGCCAATATGTCGTGGAAGGGGAACACAGTAAATATTCTAGCAGGCTCAGTCTTACCCTTAACTGCAATCAAATCAAGTTCTACGATTTGGTATTCATCCTTAACATAATAGGCAGTCTTTGGTCCAATGACAATCTTAACGCCGTAAGGCTTTGATTGAC
>Ga0315909_10000341_pt1 | contig 62529 bp, 74 predicted proteins | sample LakEriMetagenome_11_FD_203527 | JGI IMG/M metagenome (GOLD analysis project Ga0315909, IMG submission 203527) | Freshwater fungal communities from buoy surface, Lake Erie, Ohio, United States - Buoy 2 MA125 | ecosystem: Environmental > Aquatic > Freshwater > Lake | place: USA: Lake Erie, Ohio...
AATGAAGGATTTTTCCATCACTTCTTCGGCTAACTTGTACAGGGGGTCATATCCATTCCACGACATCACGTTTCCTTCGTGCCTATCCCGATGATACAGGATCGTAGTGTGATGCATCTTGAGGGCATTGCCTATGTGAAAGGGCCTGTACTTGTTACTGAGCGCTACTAAGATCGCCGCACGTGGCTGGACGTAATCAATCGTCCTTGCTCGGTGTAGCTTTTCAACCTCGTATCCGTTGTCTTTCTCTGCCATCAGCACCGAGTAGTACTGATTGTAGATTTTTTGAATCTGCATATGTGATGTCATACCATAAAGATTGGTGGTGAACTTGTGTCTTGTACGTTGACTTTAAATTCGTATACATAGTAGTCGTAGTGTTTCCCGAACTCTTCCTTGTGGTTCTTCGCCGCTTCGATGGCTGCGTCCTTCTTGTTGTATACCCCCACAGGGAAGGTGAATATCTCGTGTCGGTTATTCTTGGTTGCTGTGATTACGTATAGCATATCAGAATCCATAGTTCTTGGCATCCTTCCTGATCATCAGGACATCCTTCACAAAGTCAGCATGCATTTCATGAACAGGTGTTTCCTCGTCGTTACGAAGCTTGTCTATGAATGACTCGCAGCAAGCCATGAACTTGTCAAGCATCATGGCCTTGTCTTTAAGTTCGTTTTGTTTTTGAATGTGGGTCATCTCTTGTGTGATATTCATTTCATTCCTCGATTAAGCCCTCGTCTAAGCATACTGCTAAGGTGGCGGCTATGTTAATAATCAGTTCTTCCATCGCTTGGGTTTCGTTCTCGTAATACGCAAGAACGTCAATCGATGAGTATCGATCCATGATGTCATGGATATGCTGAAGAGCGACAGAGGCCGTGCCAAAACGCACGTCACCTCCGTCATAAACTCCTTTCGCCACGGCGATTAAAGTTTTGCTCCCGACAGGTTAAACGCAAGCTCGAACGCTTTGTTGTCGAGCATAGTGTGGCTGCCGACCATCTTGCTTGATTCTCGGCGAGCGGCATTGTTGCCACTGAGGTGAGTGGTGAACTTGGTTACGCCGTTGAACATACCCCAAGCGCTACGGCCCTTCTCATTCATCTCGGCCCATACCGCATCACGCAGGGCGTTAGCTCGGTTGAACTTCTTGGCGTTGATGTCTTGAGTTGGTCGAGCGAAGTCAACGTCAACCATAGCGGCGATGAACTTGTTGATTTGATCTTGGCTTACCGATTTCTTCGACATAGCGACCATCTTGTCGGCAGTCATCTCAGCGCTCAGGTTAACCGCCTCAAGCATCTTCTTGCTGCTGTCGATCATGCCAAGCACCTCCTCGATGGACCGCTGAGTGTGCTTCGCACGGCCTTGGTCTTTGAGACGTTTGACTGTCTGAAAGAATGTGTTTGAGCAGCTAATCGTAAGGCTTGAGTTGCCCCATGACAAGGCGGTTGTCCCGTCATGTGAGTTGATACATGTGGTGTAGAAGTCCACTCGGTCGTTGTTCTCTCCGATGCCGTTGATCTGCATGGGTGACTTTAGTTGAACAAACACCTTGCGGCCACCATCCAGTACGCCAGCCCTGTGTACGGGTGCATTAGCATGGCTTGACACGGCGTTCACGAGATTAATCATTTGGCTGTTCTGAAACAGGGTGTAGCCCTTCTTGACAGAGGCGAACACATCGTCGTTGTCGCTGCGAACCACCGCATAGAACGGAGTCTCGGTTCCATCTGCGAGTTGAAGAGGGCGCTTCTCGACAGTCCAGTCGAGGGATTGAAATTGATTTTCCATAACGATTAAAGGTATTGTGTGAAGTTTGGATGAAATCCGATTGAAGTTAGAAAAAGCTTTATGTAAAGCGAGATAATCATTTGATTGATAGTTTTTTGGAGCCTATCGGTTCCAGTGATTCTTAATGCATACCCATATGGTGGCTTGAAATTCGTGTGGCTTGATGCCAAACTCGTTAGCTACCTTGATGGTCTCTTGTTCGATTACGCTGTATTGCTTGGAGGTGATTGACTCCTGCACTTGAATAGGTGATTTGCTCGTGGTCTGACATGCTCGGATGTGCCACCGATCTATGGTGACGTGTGATGGGTCATCTTCTCCTACGTTCCTTGCAAAGGCATACGTCTTTGGGGATGACTTCAGAATCCTGAAGTTGCCTACGGCAATCTGAAACGCTCGCTTTTTGTTTGCGTTGAAAGTGCATACGCTGACTGCATCAGGAGACATACCAGCAGCGCAAGCTGAGAGAACGAGTTCTGCGTCAATCTTGTTTCGCTTCCACTTGTTGTTAGGTGAAAGCGCACTCACTACGCCAGCCGCAATCTCTTTGGTCACCCCGTATTTCTCTGAGAGAAACGAGGCGAACTGACTTGCCTCGGTGTACCACCGTTGGCCCTCGTACTTATCCTCAACAGTGGCCTGTGAATACCAATGCTTCAGGTTGCGGCGAAGTTGCTTACGAACTTCTGCGTTTTTGGTTACTTCGTTAATCTTCATTTTTCTTAAATTCAATTAGTTGCTCTCGCAATTCGATGTTGTTTGTGATTGTGATGGCCCATCCAAGGATGGTGATGATCCATAGGGATGACTCGTAGAAGGGGTGTATCATTCGTTGTTGTACAAAAACGACAGCCCGTAATCATCTAACATCTGTCCAATTTTTTCGCGGGTGTATAGACATTCTTCTCGTGCGTCATCAGACATATCATCCTTGTGCTTGTATCGTACTCGTAGGCCTTCTATCAAGTCGTGAATCATCAGTGCCATCTTAGCTCCGTTCACCGCACGATTGAACTCAGGTTCCTGTTCAGGGAGTTCAAATTCCATTGTTACTTTCATGTTTTTATCTGCTTGTTAATTAGTTAGTTATTTCCACAGAAGGAAACGCATTTCCCTCTGTGGAATAGTCACCAGCTAGAGTTAATAGTCACCAGCACCAGTCAGGTTTTGTCATCCCAGCTTCTTTGGGCAAACGATTAAACCATACGTTTAGCAGTTCAATCAATCGGTGTACGTCTTCGTCTTCGAAGCTGCCGATTTTGTTGCCGTCAACAAAAAGGTCATAACCGTAGGTATGACAGCACCCATCTGCGCAAGTGTGGTGGTAATCCTCAAGAGTTATTTTCATTTCTCTTTGGTTTTGTTGTTACAGCAATCTTTCTCTTTCACCACAAGGTAATCGCAGTCAGCGCACCACACATAGGTAGGGTCGTAATCCTTGCGTAGGATAGCCATAGCTTCGTTGGCTTTCTCGTCGTTGCCTGTCTCGGCAAGCGAAATCAGTTGCTGTTCGTTCATTGTTATTTCTCTTTGGTGTCTACTTTTATAATCCTATCCAAGAGTTCTGCAAGTTCTGCTGCGTTGTCAATAGACCAGCCAGTGGTTCGTAATACGAAGAACCCATGATGAAGATCAAACGGATTCTGATATTCGATGGTAATCTCTTCGTACTCACTCGTCGTTCCTTCGGTGTTACCTTCTTGTCCAAAGGTGAAGCTTGCGGACATGAGTTCTGGTTTCATTTGACTTGTTTTTGCTGGGTGTTTAGGCTTATACCTCATCGGGTATTCGTTGTAAATAATAGGGTGTTTTTACAACCTATCGGGTGCAATTTGACCTGTCTTAATTTCATCCATGACTACCGCGTCTATTGCTTCTATCATCTTTACTAATGTATCTCGTAATTCCTTAAGACTCCTTCCTAAGAGAAGGGGTTCGCCCTTCACAATAAATTCGCCCTTATCATCAAAGCATAAGTACTCAAGCGAGTAGTACGGAGGGCGGGTTGCCTCTTGAACAACCCTATACTCAATTTTCCTAGCCATCTTGTCTTTGTTTTAAGTCCTGAAAAGTGATGTCAAACCGCATTTGAATGTCCTGAAAAGTGTAACGGGGGTAGCACAATGGTCTTTTCACCTTGGATTTCCTTTAGGTCAAACCAAGTGTTTACTTCAAATGGTTTTCCATGTAGGTAGTCATCTTCATAGTCTATAGCCACACAGATATAAGGATACCATGCACCTTGGATGGATGTCAGGAAGATGCGTTCTTGCCATTCCTCCTCATCTCGACTAACAAGTACTTTAGTTCCTGCTTGAATTCCAGTGAACTCAAAGTTGTTTTTTCCGATGTTGTTCATGGCTGATTAAAGGTTCAAAACTCAGGGGTTATGTCCGCTATCTGAGGCTTTACGTAATTGTTGATGTCGTTGCTGTATCGATTTCGGAAGTATCTCTTCACGCTTGCTGTGGTGTCATGCGCTTTGATCCAGTGTTGATACGGGTGAATCAAGTCGAACAGGAAATCAAGCTCTTCTTGCATCATTCCGTTAGCATCACGTGACTTGTTCTGCTCATAATACATCTCTTTATACCTGTTCATTCTATTTAATTTTTTTGTTTGACCTCGTAAGCCCCCCACCCATACGCTAAGAGTGACACCACTCAACGATACGGGATCGACATTCACGCAGGGCAGGGGGTGAGGGGCGTTGAAAGACCGTCCTTGTAGGGGCGGTAGGACTTGAACCTACGGCCTTGATTGTATAAGAATCCTGCTCTAACCAACTGAGCTACGCCCCCATGTTGGTGCACCTTTCATAACGTAGAGGTGCAGGACTCTGTCTTTCAACGAACTTCGGCAAAGATATGCCGTTGTTTCCACATTTCCAAGGTTTCAAGCAACTATTTTTCCCTACTTCGTAGGACTGATTAAATGATAGCGTAGATGAGCTTCCCGATGGTCATGGCCTTGCGGAGGGTGCGTCCATCCAAGTTGTTCCCGCTGTTGTCTACCCAGTGTGGGAACTCACGTGGGTTGTACATGACCTGAACTAACGTGCCCTCTTTCCTCATGTCCAGCATGGAATCGAAGGCTTGGTTTAGGTCATTGAGATTCAGGCTATTAACCTGAACCTGCTTCGGTCGAAGCCATGCGCACACCGTCTTGTTCGCGCCTTCGTGGATCTTGCGTGCCGTGGACTTGTTATTGACGAGCGTCACGTCTTGCATCGTGAATGATGTGTTGTCGGGGTTGTAGTAAGAAACGGCCTCGTCTACTTTCAACTGCCAATGCTTGAAGTTCGGCCCTTGGGCGAGGTGGAATCGTAGCTTGATGTTGCTCATGGGTACATGATTTCTATGTTCGAGATGTAATCTTTGATTTTTTCCTCTTCCTCTTCGGAGAGTTCGGCTTTGCACAGCTTCTCTCTTGAGTCACGGTGAATTACGCTTGCCCGAATTAGCGTCACGGTTTCTTCGTAGAAATTGCCATGCCTGTATATGGTTTCCACAACCCAATTGGACAAAACAGTTTGGTATGCTGTTTCTTCGTCTCGCTCGAAAACTACGTCGACGTACTTGATTGAGATGACTTCGACCTCTTCATGGTCGTGGCCGTGCTCGAGGTGTGATGTGATTTTCATGGTTTTTTTGTGATTAGATAAACAAAAATTAGGATTATTGCAATAGCAATTAAAAAGTCAACTGCTTGTTTCATGATGTGAGCCGCATGAGGGATTCGAACCCCCGACCCGCTGAGTACAAATCAGCTGCTCTGGCCTCTGAGCTAATGCGGCTTTGGTGGCTGTTCACCAATGAGTTAGGTCAGTTCTTGTCCAACCACTTTGCATACGGGAAGCCGTTGCTTCCGATGATGTAGACACAGAACGACCCGTTCTTCGTGACGTAAACCGTGCGGCCTTCGAACTCGTTTTCAGTCGGTTGGCCCAACCAAACGGCATACGGATTGCCTGACTTGCTGGTGGCAGTCACATAGCGTGACCCGTTGTTCGTCTGACGTACAGGGAAGGTCTTGCCATCAAGCTCGAAGACGTCTTTCGTTTCGACACCTGAGGTGACATCGAATCCACCACCCGAAGAGGTCTTTGCGGTGAAGGTTTGAGCAGAAACAGCTACGCTGAAAGCGACGAACAGGGGGAGAACAAAAAAGTTTTTCATTGTAAATGAATTAAAAGGGTTTGTGTTTTGAGAGGGAATCAGTTGAACATTGCGTCTTCGAGACGCATATCGTGGAGTCGTGACAGGTAGTCACGGTAGGTGTTGCTTTCGAGGCAGAAGATGTGCCCTGTATTGGGGAATCGGACTGCTTCATCACCCTTGCGGATGATCTTTCCTGTCTCGTCACAGGTCGTGTCGTACCTGACGTTCAGGACGTAGGGGTCAAAGGTGTATCTCATAGTTCTTCGATTAACTTCGTTAGCTCTCGATTCAGTCGGCGCAACTCATCGTTGTGGAAGTCGATGCGCTCCTCAAGTGAGCGCATGATTCGCTCAGATACGGGGTTGATGTACGTTAACTTTCTCATAACCAGTTCACTTTCTGAAGTTCATCGGCCAACTTCCGTGCCTCAAGCATGGCGTAGGTACGCTGTTGTGTGTATGTGCCTGACGTCTGAGGTGAGGGGAGTGTGACCGCTGTTCCGTAGGAACGTGTCTCTTCGTGGGTCATGTACATGTAGGCCGCTTCGCCTCGCATGATTGCTCCGCAAATTGCGGTTTCAAGTTCGTGTCGTGTCATAACGTGATGTGATTGATTTTGATATTTGCTAATTCAGGGTTCTCTGCTTCCATGTCGGCGATGTCTTCAGCTCTGCTGATGGCCGCTCCCGAATAGAACTTAAGCCAGTCGTATAAGTCCTCTCGAACGTGCTTGTTAGGCCATCCTTTGGATGTGTAATAGTCGATTTTTGCCAAGCACTCTTCGTACCTGTTGTAGTAGTACTCCTCCGTCTCTCTAAGGCGCAGGTAGGTCTGTTCGATGTCGTTGCTCATGACGTGATGTGATTCAGAATTCAAGTTCAATTTCGTCGTAGTTTGGCTCGTCGTCGTCCGACCACTCGGTGTAGTACCACAGCTCGTCCTCGTAGGTGTCGTCGAGGATAGCCTGAAGGCTGTCCGTCATGGGTAACGTGAGGTCTGCGTCTGTGATTTCGCGGAACCCGTACTTGTCACGGAGGATGATGGCTAAGGAGCTGACATCGGAAGCATAGTACATGCCGTTGTCGATGCAGTATCCGTCGTACATGCCACGTCCTGTGACGGAGCATTGACGGGGGTAGCGGGGTGTTGTGATGTTGTCCATGTGTTTCGATTGATTGACACCGCAAAGATACGGCGATGAGTTCGACATTTCCAAATTTATTTTTTTAACCTTTAGGTTAGAGATAGATGGAGGTCTTGTTTGCGAGGTCGTAGATGGCCGCTTGCTCGTTCGCTTTCCCGAATGCAATCGCATCACCTAACGTGTCGAAGTGCTTGCTGTAATCTCCGATTAAGTTTCCGTCCTCAACCCAAGCCCCGATGTATTCTACATCCATGGCAATCTTACGGGACTCCGCTTCGTTGTCGCTGAACAGGTTGTAGTACCCGTCAATGAACTCCTGGTCTAACATCACGTCAATGAGCCTGTAATCTGCGTGATGCCACAGCACGTCGAACAGGTTCCCTGCCCAAGTTCTGGTCATGTTTTGGTCGTCATCGATTTCGATGACCAAGAAATCTCGGTCTTCAGTCAGCTTGTAGCTGACCATGTACCCCGTCTCAGGCGGGAGTTCGAATCCTTGGATTCCTTTCTCGTTTCGTACTGCTCGGAGCGTAGCTCCACCTGTTTGAAGGACTTGCTCTGCAAAGTACTTTCGGGATTCGTTGAAGGTCATCATGACGTGAGGTAATGTGAGGTGAGGTGAATGATTAGGCGACATGGGCTGATTTGGTCGGCTCGAAACGCTCTCGGTCTGCTGAGACGAGGCCATCGTAGATGGCATGGACTTTCTCTCGCAACACGTCAGCCGATCCCGTCACCCCAAGGTAACGCTTGACCGTCGTGACCTTCCAGCCCCTATGGGGCAGGATGCCCTTCGAGTAGAGGTTCACATCCCTCCGAAGGAGGAGCAGGTTCCACTTCCAAACATGGCACGTAGTGCCGTTTACACTGGTGAGTGCGGCGTCATCTGACATGACCTGCACCCAAAAGGGTGCTGAGAGATTAGCCTTGATGGACTTTGCGACTTTAGTCGCTACTTGTGCTTGTGACATGACGTGATGTGTGTGTAGTGAGATGAAAATCAAAGGTCGCCTTGCTCGAAGAGCATGTCTGCAAACTGCTGCTCTCTGCAAGAGAGCTGAGCGTAACATGACGTGGCGTGAGCTTGGTCCTGAGTAAGACCTTGAAACAACTGCTGAAGCTTAGCTTCCATGAGGGGTGAGGTGAGTGTGTGTCCCATGACAGGGGGTTTGATTGATTGATGGCCCAAAGATACGGACAAAGATTCCACAAATCCAAATTTATTTTTTTAACCTAAAGGTTAGATGGTGACTCCACTTGTGAGCGGCCCAGTGTGGGCATGAGCGAGTGTGCATCACACACACCCCTCACGCCTCACCTGACGCCAGCGGAGCCTTCGGCTCACCAAGGCATGCCGTCGAAGTCAGAGTCGAGCAGCATGTCAGCTAAAGCTGACTGCTTCGGTGAACGCTTGGCAGAAGCCTTCGGCTTAGCCTCGAGAGCAGCGACACGAGCCTCGAGTGAAGTCAAGTCCTTACGGACTTCCGTCGTAGCCACCGCAGTAGCTGAGCTAAGCTCAGAGAGGAGCTTCATGGCGTCCTGCATCGCAGTCACAGAACTCAAGAGTTCTGAAGACGGAGCGGCAACAGCGGCTTGCACCTTCGGTGCTTTCGCGGCTGGCGTCACGGGCTTGGGCTGACGAGCCACAGCCTCGGCTTGTTGCTTTGCAACACGTTCAGCGGCCTTGACCTTGTCGGCTTTGGTCACAGCAAACCCCTTTGGGGTTGCTGCACGAAGCTCCTGTTGGTCAGCTACCATCTCCGTAGGAGATGCCTTGGTGACCTTGGCAACCTTCGACACCTTCGGTGTCTTGTGCTTGACCTGAGGTGCAGGAGAGGAGCCGACCTGAACCCCATCGACGAAAGCCAACAGCTCCTGAAGGAGCTTCGTGGCATGAGCCTTGCGCTCTGCGGTGGGACGGCAGGACAGGGCGTTGACAGTTGACCGAAGGTCAGAGAGGAGGGAGGTTTGATTCAGCATAGCTGAGAGTGTTTTGAGACGGCTTCAACAGCGAAACCGATGGCCCCAAAGATACTACGGCAAATTCCGAAATTGCAAATCTGACCCCCCTTGATATATTTCTTACTCCCCTTTAGGGGAGTAAAAAGGGCCATCAAGATCGCGTGCGGGTGATGCAAGGACGTGTGCATGTGATGCGCAGATGTGCGAGGCGTGAGGCCCGCAGGACGTGACGTGCGAAGGCCCCCCTGAGGTGAGCTGAGGTTAGGTGTGAGACGAGGAGGGTTTGCTTCTTGCTGTGAATCAACGATTCACAAAGCTCAATTGCAGTTCTGCTTCAACCAAAGCTGCCTTTCTGCTTGACAATCAGCTTAAAAAGCTGAAAAGTTAGGTGAAATCTGTCTCTAAGAACCCCTACGGGGTCTTAGGATTCGGTTTCGGTTTACGCGTGACGACACGTATGTAGGGGCGCAACCCCAAGATCACGTATAACTCAACAATTTTATCCACAGGCGGTGAGACCTACTTGACTTTTACCCGAAAAAGTTGTAACTTTGCTACGCTTCTTTAGCTAAGGCAGCTGCGGGGGCTTGCGAGAGCCCCGCTTGCTAGAATGCAAAGTAGTTGTGGAAGCGGTGCTTTGTGTCTTTTGTATATTTGCGCTATGAAGTGCATGAAATACAGTAATGGCGGTGGTGTAGATCGCCCAAAAAGACGTGGAAAAGGCAGTTCTGCTGCTGCTCCAGTGAATTTCAATGAAACTAGCGGTAAAACCCCTAGATCTTGCAATCCCGACGCGCCTTCAAACACGGCTGCTGCGGGTGGATCTGGCATAACTGTAAATGCCGTTGTGAGAAGCAGCAGTGACGCTGGTCAAAAGGCTGGTACACTTAGCTCTAAAAAGCGCCTTGATAGCAATAGAGTTATTTCTGTGAAGGAGATGGCCAGGCAGAAGGAGAAAGAGCAGAAAAGAAGGATGAGGGCCGTTAAGAGATCTGGAAAGCCTCAGTCTAATCCAAGAAATCTTGGTACTACAGTTGACTTCCAATAAGGGCTGATTAGTTTCTTAATTATATTTGCATCATGAAGTGCATGAAGAAGTACAGCGACGGAGGTAAGGCTCCGAAGCCGCCTAAGAAGGACGTTAAAAAGCTTCTTGAGCGTCTTGGTAAGTACCAGGGCCGTGTCTCTGGCCTCCTTGCTGGCCTTGAAGACTTGGAAGGACCCAAGCCAAAGGGAGAATCTTCGTGGCTTTACAAAGGAGAACCTAACACATTTAGACGTATTAAGTAATATGAACTACCCCAAATCACAGAAAAAAGGGATGCGCCTTTCAGACAAGGCCATGCGCCTTGAAGACAAGTCCGAAAGAGTCGCTGACTCTGGGAAGGGCAACATGAAGAGAGCATCTAGAATAATGGCTAGATCTCAGAAGGCCCTGATGAAGTCTAAAAAGGCATGATAGTAAAAAAGTCTTCTGGCGGTTACCGAGTAGTTTCTTCTAAAGGGAGAAACCTAGGTGAATCACCTACCCTTAAAGGGGCAAAGGACCGCCTTAGACAAGTAGAGTATTTCAAGTATCTTAGCAGAAATAAAAAATAATATGCCCAGCAACTACACAGGAGTAAGTAATTCCTTTATGAAATTCAATGAAGGTGGTGGAATGGAAGCCATGATGAGAGCTATGCAAGGTGGTGGCGACCCCAAGAAGCCCAAAAGCCCCGAGTTTATGCTCACTGGTCAGTTCGCTTCACCCGTTATGATGGATGGGGATAGAGAGTACGTCATGTACGACACGGGGGTCCCTGGCCAAGCACCTGTAAAAGTGTATGGGGTGTGGAACGAGTACGCTGTAGCTAGAGACGAAGAGGGGAATGACCTCATCGCCGACGAAGACTTCCCTGTCAGAAAGAACGAAAACGGGGAGTTCGAGCTCGACGTAGCACAATACGAAGCCACTGGCACGAGATACAACGAGTCAGAGCGCATGATGAAGAAGAAGGCTGGTGGATACGAGGAGGAAGAAGAAGACGAAGAAGGAGGCCAAGGCGGGATGCAGCAGCTGCTTCAGATGCTCAACGCTCGCAATGGCCTCAATCGGTGAGCAGAGGGTACTTCAACCCGTCTATAAAGAGAGTCAACCCGTCCGTAGTAGCATATAACAATTCAATTAAAAATGCAACTAAGCAAAAACCTCAGCCTAAGGGAGGTGACAAAGTCTATAACGGCAGAGCGCCTGGGGATAAATAATGCCCCAGATAAAGAGGACATTGCAAATCTTATAGATATAGCTACTCATGTTTTTCAGCCCTTACGAGACCACTTCGATGTACCTATCGCAGTATCATCAGGATTCCGCTGCAAAGAACTCAATAAAGCAGTCGGAGGGTCGAAAACGTCGGAGCATATGGTTGGGCGTGCGCTCGATCTTGACGCAGATACTCATGGAGGCGTCACAAACAAAGAGGTTTTTGAATTCATCAAGAAGAACCTAGAGTTCAATCAACTGATTTGGGAGTTCGGTAACGACGAGAATCCAGAATGGGTACACGTGTCATACCACAAAGGGAACAATAAGAAGCGCGTGCTGCGTGCTATGCGCGACGGAAAAGCAACCATATACAAGCTGTACTGATGGCTAAAGCAAAATCTAGCGGAAGGGCTTCAGAGAAGCTCGTGCTGAACCCCAAGAAGAACCACGGAAGACACGCCAAGAGCAGGTCTAAAAACAAGAGCAGCTCTACCTACGAGAAGCCGTACGCGGGTCAGGGGAGGTGATCGAAGAGGTTGTAGAACCTCTGCACGCACAGCCTAGCCTTCTGAGTAAGCGCATAGCGAACTCTGTAGTTAAACTTGGTCTCACCCCTAAACAGATGGTCTTCGTACATATCTGAAGAAGTAAGCTTGTCGAAATGCTTGTATATATACCCACTATTCATAAGCGGATAGAGGATCCTGCTAGAAAGGTTCCCAGCATTCATTTCATAGTCTTCACTAGCGAACTTGATGGTAAAGAACTCTAGGTCGTAAGCCCACAACAAGAACTCTAGCTCGCTTTGAGATACCTCAGAAGAATCCAAGAACTTAGTCCTGTTCTGCTTCATGCGTTTGAGGTGATTTTTCCCCACAAAGTAGGGTTTCATGTAGGAAAACTCCCTGAACATCCTCACCTTTGGGACCCTGGACTTAGGCATATAACTCTATCTTTGTACAAATTTAAGTGATGAAAAAGGAATACAGGGAGTTTTTTGACGAAATGAAGAAGATCGTCTCCAAAATAGAATCTCTTGCAGCCAAGTACGACCTCGAGGACAGGCTTGTATGTGCAGCCATGTATGGGATCATAGATGATGCTGAAGAAGACGACGAAAACATAGATGTGCTTGCTACATATCACTTTGCCATCGAAGACGATGTAGAGCTGTATAGCGTAACAACTATGATGCATAAGGCGTTCTCAGCTATGACGGGGGATAGCAAGATGAGAAGCTTGTTTGGGGACGACATAAGCCTGAACTAATGAACGGCCTTATCAGGAAGATAGTAGCTGGCCGCGATCCTAAGAAAGACGGGATGGCCTACTACGTAGGGATGAGCGTCGGAAGAGGGAACATATGCTCGATAGTATTCGATCAAGACTCTTTCGATATGTATGGGGTGACTAAGTACGTCATATACGTGCAAGAGCCCGAAAGCCAGGTGGCCTGGAAGACTATAGAAAATATGCCTTGTATAATTGAATACGACCTCGACTTTTAAAATGAAGCCTCTAGAAGCGTTCATCGTAACGATGGAAAAGAAGATGAATGACACCATCACAATCGCTGGTGGCATTGAGCTGTACGTTGACCCTAAGTACGATGAGTTTAAGCACAGGGTCAACGAAGCAGAAGTGGTAGCTGTGCCTTATAAGTTTGAAACGGGTGTTTCACCAGGGGATACGCTGTACTTCCATCATCACGTGGTAGTAAATGATGGGCAACCGCTTACAGGGGAGAAAGACTCTTATATCGTGAACTACTCAGAAACAGCACTAAATAACCAAGCGATAGCTTATAGGAAGAAAGGAACCGATGAAGTGACTCCTCTTGGCGGATGGGTGGTGTTAGAGCCAGTAGTTGAAGAGAAAGAGAAGCTATCAGAGATTATAGAAGTAATAGAGTTCAAGGAAGAAACCATAAATAAGGGTAAGGTAGTCTTTTACGCAGACTATTTCGATGAAATAGGAATTAACATCGGAAATGTGGTCGCGTTTAACCCAAAATTTGGATACAAGTTTAAGATTGACGGAAAAGATTACCTGAGAATACGTCTTATAGATCTTCTGTATGTCGAAACCAACTGAATTTTCTAACGGAGACGCTGCAAAGAGGCTTATGGACGCCATGTCTCAAGCTATCAACAACATGATAGAAGAGATAAAGAAGCCTGTAGACCCAGAAGCAGGTGGTAGCGCTAGGAAAGCTGAGCTACAGTCGATTAAACAGACAGCTATAGACTGCAAGGAGCTAATTGTTGAGAGACAGAGGTTGGAGGAACTGATACGTGAACTAAATTCGGGATCTGAAATTGAATCAAGTAAAGATTATGCAGGAGGATTTGCAGAAAAGTTTTCAAAGTGAGGCTTTCTACGGTATGGAGGCCAGCGTAAACGTAGTAAAACATCGCTCATTCGATGATCTTGTTGACCTCGTTGGCAGTTGGGCTATTCACAAAGGTCTTGTATCTGAGGCTAATGCGACTCGCCAAATGCTTAAGGTTATGGAAGAAGTTGGAGAGGTGGCAGGAGCTTTAGCTAAAGGAAATAGAGACGACCTGATCGACGCTATTGGTGATAGCTTTGTGACTCTTATCATCCTTTCCAAGCAGATGAGCATTGACCCAGACTATGCTCTTGGTGTGGCATACGATGTCATCAAGAACAGAAAAGGGAAGACAGAGAACGGAGTATTCATAAAGGACAAGTAAACGGAAACCCTAAATAATATGTTAGACACCCTTGTAACTGTGGTTGATTCGCTGCCAGCGGCAGTGGACACCATCGCAGCTGTTGCAGATACTGCAATGGTTGCTGTAGAAGCACCGAACGAAGCGGGTGCTGGAACCAGCTGGGTCGCGCTTGGAAATCTCATGGAGATCCTTGTGGCCTTGATGGTGTTGGCTAAAGTTGTCATCAACTTGACGCCGACAGAAAAAGACAACAAAGTCTTCGGACTTGTTGATTCTATCTTGAACACTATCGTTCCAGATAGAAGAAAGGCGTAAGCCTTTTTGGTCAGGTAGCTCAACTGGGAGAGTGGTTGGTTTTTACCGATCGGCTGTGGGTTCGAATCCCTCCCTGACCGCAATCGCACCCGTAGCTCAGTAGGATAGAGCAACTGCCTTCTAAGCAGTCGGCCACAGGTTCGAGTCCTGTCGGGTGTACAATTTAATTCAAATGAAGGTTAAACTACTTAACATCACCCCTGATGCTGAAAGGCATATCGTCGAAGTTGCGCGTGTTTCTAGCTCTCGCGAGAATAAGAAGGAGAATTACGAATCGCTCGTAAAGTACCTCATCGTAAACAAGCACTGGTCTCCATTCGAACACTCTTTTATGACGTTCGAAATAGAAACCAGCAAGGCTATCGCCATCCAGCTTCTTCGCCACAGGAGCTTTACGTTTCAGGAGTTTAGCCAGAGATACCAAGACGTGAACCAGCTTGGTGAGATGTTCGAGCCTGTAGAGTTGCGTTATCAGGCTGCGAATAACAGGCAGTCATCTACAGAGCCAGTAGAAAGCTCTGTGCTTGATGGTAAAGTGAAGATGGTACTTGCTGCATGTGAGCAGCTATACAACAACCTTATTGAGTGTGGGGTATCTAGGGAGACGGCTCGAATGATCCTACCTATGACTACCAAGACAAAGATCCATATGAGTGGAAGTGTACGTTCTTGGATACACTTTTTAGACATCCGTGACGACACCCACGCTCAGTTAGAGATACAGATGATAGCCAAAATTATAAAAGCTATCTTTGCAGAGCAGCTTCCTTCAATAGGGAGGGCGCTTAAATTTAACTAAATGAGTTGTCTTGTAGACGTAAAAGGATACCAAGAGAAAGGGATCGCCATCGATCCTAACGGAACCCATGGAGACGCAATCGAGCTTCATGGGCTTCTTGTTGTATTGCCTAAGCAGCCTCAGAAGAAGGACATACTGTTCCATGAGCTTCCAAAGAACAAGCAGTTCTGGAGAAGGGTAGAGGTTCCCGCTGAGCTTTCCAGGATAAAAACGATGGATGAGTGGATGGAAAGGCCGCAGGAATTTAGAAATAGATATTCCCCTTTCATCGAGAAGGAATTTAAAAGGAGAAGAGACGGGGTGTGGTTCTACAACAACGGAGTCCCTATATATATAACTGGAAGGAACTATATGTTCTTGCAGTGGACGAAGATGGACATAGGCTATCCTAACTTTCTAAATTTTCAGCGTGAGATATTTCTTCATCTGGCTGCTTGCGAGGTTGATGACCGTTGCCTTGGTCAGCTTTATACTAAGTGCCGTCGTTCTGGCTATACCAATATATGTTCCGCTGTACTTGTGGATGAGGCTACACAGGTTAAAGATAAACTTCTTGGCATACAGTCGAAGACTGGTAAAGACGCTCAGGAAAACATCTTCATGAAGAAGGTGGTGAACGTATTCAAGAACTATCCATTCTTCTTCAAGCCGATTCAAGACGGTACAACTAACCCTAGGATGGAGCTGGCGTTCAGAGAACCATCGAAGAGAATAACGAAGTCTAACAAGACGTCTAGGATGGGGGACGCTTTGAATACGATCGTCAACTGGAAGAACACCACGAATAACGCATATGACGGTGAGAAGCTGCACATGCTTTATCTTGACGAAGCTGGGAAGTGGGAGAAGCCGTCAGATATAAAAGAGGCATGGAGAATCGAGAGAACCTGTTTGATCGTAGGTAAGAAAATAATAGGAAAGGCGCTGGTAGGAAGTACCGTGAACCCTATGGACAAGGGTGGACGCGAGTACAAGAAGCTATGGAATGATTCAGACCCTGGGAAAAGAAACCAGAACGGAAGGACGGTGAGCGGACTGTACTCTATATATATACCAGCTTATGAGGCACTAGAGGGTTTCTTTGACATATATGGGAACGCAGTCATAGAAAACCCAGAAAAGGAAGTGGAGGGGATCGACGGAGAAAAGATTGCTATAGGGGCTAAGACATTCTTGAGGAACGAGCGTGAAGCGCTAAAACACGATCCAAGGGAGCTAAACGAAGTTATCAGGCAGTTCTCTTTTACGGAGGACGAGGCGTTTAGAGACAGCATCGAGGGAAGCATCTTCAACATCGGTAAGATATACCAGCAGATAGACGCCAACAACGACCTATTCCCGAACCCTGTAGTTACAGGGAACTTCATGTGGAAGGACAAGGATAAAGAGGTGATGTTCTCCCCTACTCCGCAGGGTAGATTTAAGGTATCCTGGATGCCGCCTCAAGAGAAGAGGAATGTAATCAGGGAGGAGAGAGGAAAGTTAGTACCGCCTAACGGTCACATAGGATGTGGCGGAGTTGACACATATGACATCGATGCCACGGTAGACGGAAGAGGATCTAAAGGCGCCATGCACTTATACAATAAGTTTAACATGGAGGTCCCATCTAACATGTTTGTAGTGGAATACAACTCTAGACCAGACCTAGCTAGTATCTTTTACGAAGATGTGCTTATGTGCGCTTTCTTCTATGGGTATCCGCTGCTAGTAGAGAACAACAAGTATGGGATATTCAGGTACTTCGAGTCAAGGGGATACGAAGAATACTTGATGGAGAGGCCAGACTTTTTGAGATCCGCAAACTCTCACGCAAACGTAAAGACGAGGGGGATACCATCCAGCTCTGCTGACGTTGTTCATGCTCACGCTCAGGCTATTGAGAGTTTCATACACAATCACGTTGGTATGAATAACGAGACATTCGAGATGGGGAATATGTATTTCAATAGGACCCTTGAAGACTGGATAGGATTCGATATAAATAACAGAACCAAGTTCGACTTAACGATCAGCTCTGGATATGCGTTGCTTGCCGCCCAGAAAGCTAAAGAAGAAAAGAAGCCTTCTTCGTTTGTAGACAAGACTTTTTTCAGAACATATCAGATAAAAGAGTGGCATAGGTAGTTTGATTATATTTGCGGAAATATCGCAAATACGCCTTTTAATGTACAAAAGCGGAAATAAAAATAGAGGTGTTCAGCTTTCTTCTGGGAATTTCCCGAACCCGTTGGCGTCTTCAGAAGAGAAGGCTACATCTGAGTATGGGTTGGCGTATGCGAAGGCAATATACAAGCAGTGGGGGAAGTTCGACGAGGACTCTTCTTTGTATAGAAAGAGATACAAGACGTTCGAGAGAAATAGAGATTATGCGAACGGTACGCAGGACACTGTAATATATAGGCAGTTGCTTACTTCTTCCGATCCAAACAACGGAGACGGAAGCATGATGAACATAGACTTCACGCCAGTTCCTATACTTCCGAAGTTTGTAAGAATTGTAGTAAATAAGATTCTGTCTCAGGCGCCATATCCGAACGTAGAGGCTATCGATCCTTTGTCTTCTTCTGCAAAAGACAAAGAGAAGAGAAAGATGGAGATGCTTATAAACTCTAAGCAGGCTCTTAGCGATATAAAGCAAAAGACTGGGATGACCATCGGAGTAGATCCAGATGAGTTGCCAGATACGCTTGAAGAGGCAGAGATCTTTTTCGGTCAGAACATAAAGACTACCGCAGAAGTAGCCGCTCAGATAGCCACGAACCTGACTCTTGAGTGGAGCGACTTCAACGACAATATCTTCAGACGTTGTGTAAATGACATAGCCACTGTGGGTATGGCTGCGGTCAAGAGAAATAACGATCCTAACTACGGGATAGTTACGGAGTACGTAGATCCTTCGAACTTCATACATAGCTACACCGAAGATCCCAACCTCTCTGACATGACGTATGCTGGTCATGTGAAACATATGTCTATACAGGAGCTCAAGAGGATTGCTGGGGATCAGTTTACAGAAGAGGAATACGAAGAGATAGCGAAAGCAGCTCAGAAGATGTACAGCCTCGACGTAAACGGTCTCAGCAGAAGGCAGTACGACAGCGGGACTGGAAGCGTTAGATATGGGTATGACGAGTATATGATAGATGTGCTTGACTTTGAGTTCTTGTGCAATGACGTCATTTACTTCGAAGAGAAAGAGAACAGACATGGAAACGTAGGGTTCCACTACAAAGGAGAAGCATATAAAGCCCCTCAGAACTCCGTGTTCGAAAGACGCCCAGTGAAGCTGGACAACATGGTCGTCTATGGTGGGTGTATGGTGATTTGCTGCAATAAGATCTTTAATTACGGCAAGAAGACCAACATACCAAAGAATATGCACGACATAACTAGGGCATGCCTCTCATACTCTGCCGTAGCGGTGAATATTAGAGATATGATCCCTAAGTCTATGGTGGACAGCTGCATAGGGTTTGCTGACCAGATACAACTATCTCACCTCAAGCTCCAGCAGTCTATAGCTAAGGCGAAACCAGACGGCATCATCATCGACATCGAAGGATTGGAGAATGTGCAGCTTGGCAAAGGAGGTGATCTCCAACCGCTTGAGTTGCATGATATATATGAGCAAACTGGTGTCTTCTACTACAGAAGTAAGAACCCAGAAGGCGGATTCCAGAACCCCCCGATCAGAGAGATAGGGAACACTATAAGGAATATCAACGAGCTTATAGGCATATATAACCACTACCTCAGGATGATACGGGACACCACTGGCATCAACGAGGCCATGGATGGTTCGTCTCCGAAGGGAGATCAGCTTGTTGGGGTTAGACAGCAGGCTATTAGCGCTGGAAACAACGCTATATATGATATAACGAACTCTTCGCTGATACTGTACAAGAAGGTTTGCGCTGATGTTATAAAGAGCATACAGATCATCCCGAACGACTCTGTCATATTCAGAGTGTATGAGAACGCAATCGGCGCTCACAATATGAAGGTGATCTCTTCTTTCTCTGACTTGTACATGTTCAACTTCGGTATTACCGTAGTAAAAGACATGGAGGAGATTGAGAAGCAGTATCTCGAAAACAACATACAGATCTCCCTTTCGCAGAAAGAACTTGACATAGAGGACGCTATAGCGATACGTCAGCTCAAGGACATCAATCAAGCAGAGAAGCTGTTGATCTTGAGAAGAAAGAAGCGTATGGCTTCTCAGCAGCAGATGGCTATGCAGAACTCCCAGATGCAGGCACAGATGCAGCAGCAGTCGGCTGCACAGTCCGCAGAGATTAGAATGCAGGAGTTGCAGGCTCAGTCTCAGATAAAGGCTCAGGAGATGCAGTTGGAGGCTCAGCTGAAGGTTCAGGTTGAGCAAGCTCTGCATGAGCTAAGAAAAGAGATAGAACAGATAAAAGCAGAAGCATACGCCTACTCAAAGGATGCAGAAAACTCCTTCAAAAAAGAGGTAGAGAACATGAAGGAGGACAGGAAAGATGAGAGAGTTAAGAAGCAGGCTGTTGAACAAAGCAAACTGATTTCTCAAAGAGATGGGAAGAGAGGCGAGCTAGAGGAGATAAGAGAGCAGGCGGCTGAAGCAGCGCAGGAAATTTCAACTGGAATCATTTCAAGAATACTAGGAAGATGAGCAACGTAGTAAATCTTGATGTCGCCAAAAGAGTAGACATCATATGCAGGAAGGGTGATACGTTTAAGCTTGAGATAGATCTTAAAGCGGCTGATGGGACTCAGGTAGCTCAGGGTGCATATAACTTCAACATGGAAGTTAGAGCCTACGACTATGCTAATACAGACTATGACTCCCCTAATTCTGGGGCTGGTGACACAAGCGCTGAAATAATACTTTCAACCAAAGACGATGCCAACGGTAATAAGAAAATAGCGTACACTACATCCTTAGGGAAGGTAATCTTTAATGTGCCAAATACTAAAATGAAGTCTGTTGCTGCTGGTCTCTATGTCTATGATATAGAAGCTATATCTACTGCAAACAGCGAGGAGTCTCAGACCTGGTTATATGGGACCTTCAAAATAAACGAAGACATATCTGTGTGATGAATGTTGGATTCACCTTACCTCCAGGAAATTCAATATCTATAAACGTACCAGAGTCTCAGTCCATAAAGACTGTAACCTCTGAGTTCGCCACCATATCTATAACTTCTGATAATAAAGTATCGCTGGATATTACTACGCCAGCGAGTAATAGTCTTTCTTTCTACCCACCCACACAGTCTGTAGTAAAGACGAGTCTTGAAAGACAAAATTCTTTATCTATATACCCATACAATCAAATACCTGTAGTAGAGGTTGTTCAAGGAACGGACGCTAAATACGGGGTATTCTACTCTACGTCAATGCAGCCATCTTTGGGCGCTAACGTAAAGAACACTATGTCATTCCCTACAGCAGACATAGCCAGTGGAATTACTGTTGTAGATGGAAACAAGCTTAAGTTTCTTACGTACGGTGTTTATAACGTACAGTTCTCTGCCCAGTTCGATAAAACAGATTCTGGTGTTGATCATGCTGACGTTTGGTTTTCTCAAAACGGAACAGACGTAAAGGACTCTAACACTAGAATTGAGCTCGATAAGAATAACGCCAAAATGGTCGCTGCCTGGAATTACTTAGTAAGGGCAGAAAATGATGACTATGTTCAGATACACTGGGCCTCACAAGATTCAGCCGTGCGGCTTTACTATGAGGATCCAGCTTTTTCGGACCATCCGTTACCCCTTAGGCCAAGAATACCGTCCGTAATAATCACAGCACATTTAATAGCTAGTGCTGTTGCTGGACCGCAAGGACCTGCTGGGCCTACTGGACCACAGGGGCCCGCTGGCGCTACTGGCGCTACTGGGCCCGCTGGGGCTACTGGCGCTCAAGGTGCTCAGGGGCCTCAAGGACTTGCTGGTGCTACTGGAGCCCAAGGCCCTCAAGGACCGCAAGGTGTTGCTGGGCCTGCTGGCGCAGCTGGCACGACTGGAGCACAGGGTCCAAAGGGGGATACAGGCGATACTGGTCCCACGGGTCTTACTGGACCCGCTGGACCAACTGGTGCAACAGGACCAACTGGATCCACAGGCCCTGCTGGAGCAGACGGGAAGTCGGTTACTGGAGTATCTGTTTCAAATAGGTCTGTTACAACAACCCTTAGCAATAATTCCACAGTAAACGGAAGTTTTGCTGTAACCCAAACTAGTATAGACGCCCCCTCAGGGACTGCTGCGGGGTCTGGCTTCTACTGGGATGGGGAAACATTCGTCGCTAAAGAATTTGTAAACCCAAACTCAGAGGCCATAACCGTTAGCCTTCCTTCTGGTAAGTCTTTTGGGAAGTATGGGCACGGAAGCACTATACATATAGGCAACGCAAGGTCCATGCTTGAGATAATAAGGGATGCGGTTCAGGACATACAAACACCAACGATAACATCAGTTAGTTTGTCTCCGAATCCAGTGGCTTTTAATACGCTATCTGGGAATACAACTTTATCTTTTACGGTTGGAAACCCAAACACGCTTATGGGGAAAGGGGTTACTGTTACTATAGAAAGAAAACAGGGCAGTGGGTCATACTCTGTTTTGCAGACCGTTTCTTACACGTCAGCAAGTAACAGCTTTAGCAACTCGTACGCATGGGGGCCAGTCACTCAGTACTCTACTGACAGCTTTACCTATAGAATAACGGCATCGGTAACAGAAAATCCATCCATTATATCGTCTCCTACGGAAGTAACAAGAACTACTAGTAATTTTGCTGCGCCTACCTTGTCCTCTCCTTCGGCAACGAGAAGGCTATTCACGGATTCTTTAGCTGGTGAGACGGATGCCAGCAGAGAGGTAGGGAATGTGACAAGCAATGTTTCATTTACAGTGTCTTCAGCGGCAAACACAAACATATATATACAAAGGGTTGATTTGTTTAGAGTTGTTTTAGGTGTAGAAACCTCGTTAAGATCATGGACGACTACAACGGATATACCAGCAAACTCTACTTCATATACTGTTTCTGGATATATTGATAGCGCTGCCCCATCAAGCGCCGCATCTATAATTTATAGGCTTAAAATATACGATTCGTATCAAGGTGCTACCGTATTTACTACAAGGGATTTTACAGCTGTTGTGATGAATAGGTACGCACACAAATTTGGTGCACATCCAAATGGGCTGCCAACAACCGCCGCCCAAGCTAAAACAATTTTTGACAACTTACAAGGAACAACTTCAACAACAAGCCTTTTAAGAACCACTACAGAAACATTCCCACACCCAAGTGGGTGGGCAGTGGCTGGAACAACTCAAACTAATTCCACCTCAAACTTTACATATATAATGTACCCGACTAATCAGTCTGCTTTAACGTCCGTTCTTCAAGGGGCGACTGAGGTTTTATCTGATTTCGAACAGCCAGTAAGTACCCTTAACATCGAAAACAAGTTTGGCATTTCAAATCCTTATAGGATATATAAGACTAAATCACCAGGCGCATTTGCAAGCGGTGTCGGTATAACTATAAAAAATGGATAACAAGCCATGCCTATATTTCCAGGTCTAGTAACGCACAACAACCCCAACGAAGCCATAATTGACGTGACTGGAAATCAGGTCAAGGGCCTTGGCGTTTTCGCTACCATATCTGGAGTCGCCCCGAACAGAAACTCATTGAGTCCTTCCGTGAGATGCGAAGGGTATATAGCGCTGGTAAAAGATTTAGATGTTTTTTACGTATACACTTCAACTGATCTAGGTAATACGGAATGGCAGAATGCTTCTAACTGGGTTCAGCTTGGTCAACAAGGCCCTCAAGGACCTCAAGGGATTCAAGGATTAAAAGGTGATACTGGCGCTACTGGAGCCGCTGGACCACAAGGCATTCAGGGGGCAACGGGCGCTACTGGACCTGCTGGTCCTACTGGCGCTACTGGACCTGCTGGTCCTACTGGGGCTACTGGACCTGCTGGAACGAACGGAATAGATGGAAAAACGGTATTAAACGGAACAACCAGTCCAGCGGCTAATCTGGGGGTTATTGGAGATTTCTATATAAACACGTCTTCAAACTTAATTTTTGGCCCAAAAACAGCTGGAGGATGGGGCAGTGGTGTTTCTTTGGTTGGACCTCAAGGAGCAGCTGGGGCGACAGGAGCTCAAGGCCCTCAAGGTATTGCGGGTGCAACTGGGGCTACGGGCGCTACAGGCCCCCAAGGGCTCCAGGGTCCAGCTGGCGCGACGGGCGCTACGGGTGCAGCTGGTGCAAATGGGGTTGATGGAAAAACAGTTCTTAATGGCACTTCAGATCCATCTAGTGGCACTGGAGTGGCAGGGGATTTCTACATAAACACTTCTTCAAAGAATATATTCGGTCCAAAGGTAGGAACTAACTGGGGTACAGGGGTGTCTTTAGTTGGTCCGACTGGGCCTCAGGGTGCTACTGGGGCCACTGGTCCTCAAGGACTTCAAGGTCCTACTGGAGCTACTGGTGCTACTGGTCCCGCAGGGGCCGCTGGTAAATCTGTCACGGGTGTTTCTGTAACAAACAATACCGTTACCACCACATTAAGTGATTCTACTACGGTTAGCGGAACATTCTCTGTTAATCAATCAAGCATAACCCCGTTAGCTGGTGCACAGGCTGGACAGGGATCGTTCTGGGATGAGGATTCTTTTGAAAACATAAGCCTTGCTAGAAATACCAGCATACCAGTCAGTATACCTAACGGCAGATCGTTTGGTAAATATATAACGAATGACACCATAACTATATCTAGTTATAAATCTGCGCTTGACTTAATTATAGACGCGGTTCAGTTAGTTCAAAATCCAAGCTTTTCTTCTTGGAGCGTAAGCACTATACCGTTTAACACAACGGATCCTTCTTCAGTTACAGTTAGTTATAACGCAAATAACTTAAACTCAAACCTAGGAAGGTCTATACGGGTTCTTGTGTATAGAAAAAATGAGGGGGCGTCAGATTCCACTTACGCTTTGATACATACATCGGCTAGCTTTTCATCGGCTGCAACTGGAAGTCAGTCATTTCCTAACTCATACACTCTTAGCGCTTATGCAACAGCTGGGTTTACGTATAAGTTTAGGGTAGAAGACGTTGGTGATAATAGTTATTTTGCTGAACAAGTACTTACAAGAAGTCCAGAAGCCTATTTGGTTCCTAGCATAGGATCTTTAACGGCGGCAAGAATTTCTACATCTAATTCTAGTGGTGAAATAAATGCTATTAGAGAAAAGGGAAACACATCAAGTACTGTGACGTTCAACGTGACGATAAACTCCGCAAACGTGCCCATCAACTCTTTAGTTCTTCAAAGATCTATAGATGGAGGCACTAGCTACACAGGCATACATGCATTTCCTTCTCCTTACATTGGAAGCAAAACCTATACAGACAACTACACAAATAATTCTTCGAGTCTTTCGTCTATACTTTATAGAGTAGTCCCAACCACAAGCTATCCATCAAATCCAACTGGTGCTAGTGGAAACGAAACAACTGTAACCTTATCAAAATTCGCTGTTAAGTTCTTGGCTTCTCCAAACGCTCTGCCAGGAACACCAACCGCTGCTGACGCTATTTATGACACCACTCCTTTTGCCAATAGTGTATTGAGAGATAACACGATAAGTTTAGGTGCCCCAATGACGTTTAACGGATCTTCTGACACAAACAACACAAGTAATTTTTCTTATATACTTTATCCAACTTCACTTGGTGGTGCGTTAAGTGTAATAAACATGGATGGGTCAACATCTGTAATAAGCGATTTTGGCTCACCAGTAGCGTTCAATATAACAAATCAATTTAGTGTGTCTATAGAATATAGAATATACAAGTCTAATTCAAAAGGAGCATTTTCATCTACAAATACATTAACATCATACTAAAAAATGCCCAAGTTTCCTGGCCCAGTACAACACAACAACCCCAGTGACTTTATAGTCAATTTGACTGAAAACCAAGTCAAAGGCCTTGGCGTGTTTGCTAGTGCCACAGCCAGAAATTCACTTAATGCCAACATGAGGGTAAATGGTTTTTTGGCTGTGCTTCAGGATGTAGACAAGCTTTATATATACAACAGCACTGATTTAGGTGATACCGCGTGGGCAACTGTTGGAAACTGGGTTGAAATAGGGTCTAGCACAGCATACACGCTGCCTATAGCAACAGCAAACGCTCTTGGTGGTATAAAAGTTGGGACTAACTTATCAATAGATGGAAGTGGAATTCTGTCGGCTACCGATACGAATACCACGTATACAGCTGGAAATGGTTTGACGTTAGGCACCAATGACTTCAATGTAGGGGGCACAACAGACAGGATAACGGTAAGTGCTGATGCTGTAGACATAGCGAGCAACTATATAGGTCAAGCATCCATAACCACTCTTGGGACCATAACAAGCGGCACGTGGAATGCTGGGTCTATTTCAAACGACTATATAACTAGTGTTGCTGGAACAAAAGTGACTGGCAACATATCTGGAAACGCAGCCAACGTAACTGGAACGGTAGCTATAGCCAACGGGGGCACTGGAGCTACAAGCGTAGGAGTGGCTAGATCTAATCTTCTTCCAGCTTATTCTGGAAATAACAACAAGGTACTTAGGGTAAACTCAAATCAAACAGACGTAGAGTGGTCCTGTATATCAAAGGATATGTTTTGTGTTCCAGGCACTATTCCGTCAACCACAAATCATATAGTAACATCTGTATATAGAGATGGGCAATGGAGGGATATAGAGATAAATGGATTGTACAGTTCAGGAGGGACAGTAACCGTAGCAAATGACAGCGTAGTAGTAAAGTCTATAAACTCGGTAACCCCGATAAGCGGTGCTGTCACCTTGTATGGGACGTCTATCTCTAGATCTGCATCAAACGTTCAGACGATAAATGCTGGGCTTGTTGCCGCTGAAAACAACATATCGACTAACTCGCAAGACATAGCCGCTATTCAGGCAGCTATAGCCCCTATATCAAAAAATCAGACTAAGTCTAGATTTGGATTTAGCCAGACATCAGCTGCGTTAGAAACGTCAGAGACAACTGGTTCATTCTTTAAAGGCAGCACTGGATATTTCTTTTCTCAGGCTAGCCCTGGAACCATAGAGATAAAGCTGCTTGATGACTCTGTAACGCCAACCCAGAGAACGATCATATATGGAGAGGGCAGAATAGGTGGCGCCCTTGTGGGCGTCCACAACACGTCACCATCTTATCCGCTCGACATCACGGGAAACACAAGGGTAACTGGCAACATAATAGTCACTGGCACTGTAGATGGAGTCGATATATCAGAGCTTAAGAATACTGTCGACAATATAACTGTTGGGGGCACAGAAGAAATTGAACTATTTTCGTACTTTATTTCGTAAGCATGCCTAATTCATATAAATCTGTAGCATACAGCACTACTGGAAGCGGAAGCAACGAAGACGTCTACACATGCGGCGTAGTAGCTTCAGTAGTTAAGAGCTTGGTTGTGTACAACTCTAGCCCAACAACTGCATACGCAATTACTGTAAAGATATACAAGGCCGCAAGCACTACTAGCTATGAGGTAAACTATCAGTCAGTTGGAGCGAGAACCGCTTGGAATGTTCTTAGCCCAGATGGATCTATAAACCTTCAGAACGGAGACAAGATACAAGTAGTGACTTCTCAGGCTGGCCTTGTGGTTAACCTGTCTTACATGGAGTCTTCCGTGAGCGTAAGCGGAATCAACCTTGCCTCTATATCTGACGTATCTGACGTTGCTGCTACAAACAATCAAGTTCTTACTTGGGACTCTGCAACTGGATTGGCTACTTGGGAGGCAGCTACTGGTGGTGTCACAAGCGTCGTAGGAACCTCACCAATATCTGTTAGCGGAACTTCGACGAGGACTGTTTCTATATCAGAAGCAACAACTTCAGTAGCTGGATCTATGTCAGCAGCCGACAAAGTAAAGTTGAACGGAATAGCTACTGCGGCAGACGTAAATCAAAACGCTTTTTCAAACATCAATGCTTTAGGTTTTCAAGCTGATGGTACGACCGCTGTTAACCTTTCGCTCGCCGCAGACAACACTACTGATACTTTTCAGATTCTTTTCGCGGCCCCGCTTACGCTTGCTAGCGCTAGCGGCGGAGATCCAGCGGTTGATGCAATTATAGTCGGAACTACTGCTGAAGCCAACGTAAACGCAGACTGGAATGCTGTGAGTGGTGATGCTCAGATATTAAACAAACCAACGATAGTTTCTTCTGTAACTGGAACTGCCCCGATAGTATCGTCTGGTGGAACTACGCCAGCCATAAGCATAACAGCGGCCACAACTTCTGCGGCTGGATCTATGTCGTCCTCTGACAAGACTAAACTTGATGGTGTTGCCTCTGGCGCTGAGGTGAATCAAAACGCATTTAGCAACTTTGCTGTATCTGGGCAAACAACGATAGCTTCTGCCTCTAAAACTGGAACGCTTGAGTTTATAGCTGGAGGCGGAATAAGCTTTATAACCGATAACGTAGGAAAAACACTACAGATAACTAACACGGGACTGCATAAACAGATTACTGGAAAAACCGTGGCTACTGGGGCGTGGTCCTTAGTGAGTGGGTTGTACGAAGCCTCAATAAGCGATGGAAACATTTTGTCTACAAGCATAGTAGATGTCATACCATCTAATGCCAGCATATCTGTAGTAAAAGCAGCTGAAATGTTGCCACAAACCGACAGCTCTGCTGGAGCTGTCAAGATATATGCAACGAACCTACCAACGGCGTCGATAACTGTAACTCTTAATATACACCCAAGTTCATGAGTCCAATAGGAAAGTTTGCTACTCCGATTGCCGCCGCCGCCGCATCAACACCTGCTTCGACTACACCCACTTTGTCTATAGGGCAAGCGGCTTTTGGTACAATAACGGCTACTATATCAAACTATGCTAGCTACACAAACCCAAACTTCACTGCAGAAGCCAAGGTTGGGGCTACAGTAACCGTAGCTGACGCCGCTGTTCAGCACACATTATCTGCAAACTCGGACAAGCTTGGTAACATATTACTGCTTAAAGATACTAATACTACGGTTGGAACAAGGACGATATATGTAAAAGCACAGGAATTTGGTGATTATAAGCAATCCGCCGTTGCAACAGCCACATATGATGTGACATTTTTGAACGCCGCATATATAAGGCTGATTGCTCAAACCACCGCTGGGGCAAACACTACATCGTATATCGGTATAACAGAAATAAAATTTTATACTGGACAGGGGCAGACGGGAACCGCTTACCCAACAACCAATTTAACCAGCGACACAAGCGAGACTGGCATAGTTGTGAGCGCTGGGTACTCTCAATCTGCGACATATTTGCCGTGGAAGGCATCTGATGGGCTTACATACACAAATTGGTGGTCTTTGGGGGTAAGTAACGCTGCCTTGAACTGGTGGCAAATACAGTTTCAATCTGGAACCTATCCAACTCCGCCCACGATAAAATCGATGAGGATAAACTGGTCAAACTTTCAAACAACTTCGTTTAGAGTACTGACCAGCAGCACGGGTGCTTTTTCTGGAGAACAAGTAGATCAAGGATTGTTTACATTTGTAAACGGAGTAAATAATTATGGATAATCAGATAATAAGAGCTATAATAGACGTTTGCGGGGAAGATGATGTTATAAAACACATGAAAGGCGATTACGTCGATAGAGTTCGCGTGGCCACGTTGTTGTCTATTGGAAACAACGGGGTGTACACTCAAAAAGATATTGATGACATAAATTCTATTGAATAAAACTATGGACAAGTATATAATAAGCGCAGACGTTTTGAATGGAATACTGGGCTATCTGATGCAAAGACCATATGCAGAGGTAGCTAACGGCGTTCAGGCTTTACAATTATTAGAAAAACTTGAAGAAGATGAGCGACAGAATAAAGAATCTACTGAAGGCTAACGGCCTTTCTGGAGTCAACAAGCCTAAAGCTACCCCTTCTCACCCTAAGAAGTCGCACGTAGTTGTGGCTAAAGAGGGGGACAAAGTGAAGGTTATTCGCTTTGGTCAACAGGGTGTTTCTGGATCTCCAAAGAAAGAAGGGGAGTCAGAGTCGTATAAGAACCGCAGGCAGTCCTTCCAGGCTCGCCACGCTAAGAACATAGCTAAAGGCAAGATGAGCGCTGCTTACTGGGCAAATAAGGTGAAGTGGTAAACATTATTATATTTGCAGCCAAATGATTGACATCAACATCTATCAGATAATAGTCCTGGCTGCTGGGCTAGTGGGCGTATACGTAAAGCTTAACATAGAAATCAGCAAGCTTGCGCTTAGGCTCGACATACATGAAAAGCAGACTAGCGTACTTCAAAGCAGCATAGACAAGCTGATAAAAGATGTACAGGAAATAAAAATACTTTTGGCGAGAAAACAAATAGACGAATAAAATGGCATCAGGAATTTACTACATGCCCGCATCCACAACGCTTGATGCCGCTGCGATAGACAACGGAAGGGTAGTTGAAAAGTTTACCGTAACAGGAGGTACAACCGTTACGGTATTTGGGCCTGCGGTCAGAACGTGGGTTACAAGTGCTTGGGTCAATCAGGCTGCTGGTACTACGTTTACTCTAGCCGCTGGGCAAACCGTAGAGGGCCCGTTCACCAAAATACAAACAGATGCTTCAACCACGGTTGTTGCATACTTGAAATAATTCAAATCAATAAATTTAATTGACATGTCCTTTGAAAACAATGAAGAAACTACGTTTCGTTTTGTGGATGAAGAAGAAGTGAATGGCGCTTTTGAACAAGAAGAGCAATTCATAGAGGATCAGCCACAGGATGAAATTCAAGAGTCGTCTTTTAATGACGGCTCACAACAAACAGAAAGCTATACTGATCAAGACGTAGACAGTGCTGTGTTCAATTACCTAAGCGAAAGGCTGGGTAAGAGCGTCAGCTCTCTTGACGACTTGATCGAATATAGAGATAGAGAAAGAGCTATTGACGAAAGGATAGCAGTCATCGCGGAGTTTGTCGAGAAGACTGGCCGCGACCCCAGAGATTGGTTTGTTTATCAGTCGATCGATCCGTCCGAAATGGACGACCTGTCAGTCATCCGACTGAACACATCGGCAGAGTACCCCAACCTTTCTCAAGAAGAGATTGATCTTTTCGTCAACAGCAAGTACAAACTTAACCCAGACGTCTACGGAGAGGACGAGGTTAAGCTTTCTTCTATCCAACTGAGAATCGATGCCGCCTCAGCAAGACGTTCCATAGAGGACGTCAGAAACAGTTACCAACTGCCTCAGGCTAGCGCCAGCGATTACAACTCCATAGTAGACGAGTCTTGGGTAAATCAGATGCGCGAGAACCTGAACGATTTCGAAGGGATCGAGTTTGATCTTAACGGAAAGAAGTTCACTTATGGCGTTGACGAGAGATACAAGGCTCAGCTATATGACAAAAACACTCGCCTTGACGAGTTCTTCGATCCTTACGTACGCGAGGATGGATCTTGGGATTACGACATGCTGAATATGCATAGAACAGTTATTGACAACATCAACGAAATCCTTACGTCTGCATACAGACAGGGAATGAGTGATGGTCAAAAGAACATCGTGAATAAAGCGGCCAACGTAAGCACCAGGACACCAAATCAAGGAGGCGTAAATAACGGCCAAGATCCCCTCACTGAACAACTAAAAGAAGCTTTAGGGTTTGGGGGTGGAGGCATAAAATTCCTCTAACTAACAAACAAAAAAAAACTAAACAAAAATGGCAACTACAAACCAAACAAACTCCACTGACAGAACCGCACTCGGCAGCGGCGGTGGAAGACTTCCAGTTCGTAAAGCTGGACCAGATGCTTATGTGTCTCTCGGAGGCCTTTTGGACCCCACTAAACCAGACAATAGAGATATTCTCGTTCAAACCTACGGAGATCAGGGCATTACTGGCTTTCTTGAATTGACTGGAGCCAAGAAAAGCACGGCTACTTCCGACGAGGTTCAGTGGTGGGAAGAGGGCAGGCTGCATCAAGTTTTTACGGTTACTATGACTACTGCTGGAACACTTAATGTAACCACCCCTTCTTCTAATGCTTTAAGACTGAATGACGTGCTTTTGACTCCAGCTGGTCAAAGGCTTGTTGTAATGTCAGAAACAAACAACTCTGCCAACAACGTAAAAGCTCTCAATGGAGGCACTGTGTCTACGCTTTCGGCTGGCACACGAGTGTCTGTAATAGGCAATATATACGCACAGGGAACTCCTCAGCCTACAAAGTTTTACCAAACTGACCTAAAGAAGTTCATTAACCCATTCTTTATTACCAAAGAGGTATACACTGTAAACGGATCTCAAGCAACCAACATTGGCTGGATCAATGTAAACGGTGATTACAGATGGTACTTGAAGAATGAGATGGACGCTCGTAAGCGATTCATGAACCAGAGAGAGATGATGATGTTGTTTGGTCAAACAAAAGAAGACACAAACGGCGGAACTTATGACAGCTCCCTCGACGTCGCTCTTGAAACTGGAGCCGTAGCGGGCACTGAGGGTTATTTCCAGGCTGTAGAAAGAAGAGGTATTGTGTCTACGGTTTCTGGTGGTGCTCAAGGCACGTTTGCTTCTATGTCTGATATGGACAGCATCATACTTGAACTCGACAAAGAAGGAGCTCCTTCTGAATACGCTTTTTACGTAAACAGAAAGGTTTCTTTGGACATCGACGACATGATTGCCACTGGTATTGCCACTCAGGTTACCGCAGGTCTTCCTGGTCAGTTTGGGGCATTTAATAACGATGCTAACATGGCCGTTCAGCTTGGTTTTAAATCATTTACTAGAGGTGGCTACACCTTCCATAAGCATGACTGGAAGCTGTTGAACGACCCCACTCTTGGGGCTTTGTCTGGCGGATACAAAGGTGCATTGGTTCCTTTGACCACTGTGGCTGATGCAAGAACTGGGCAAAAGGCTCCTGCTTTGGAAATGAACTACAAAGCTTCCAACAACTACAGCAGAGACATTGAGCATTTCGTTACTGGCTCTATCCTGGGGTATGCCACCGATGGCGATGACGTTGCTAGATTCAACTACCGTTCTGAGTGCAACTTGGTTACTAGAGCTGCAAACCAGCACGTTATCATCAAGTAATAAAAACAATAGCGAGGAGGGGGAGGAATAAATTCCTCCTCCTCTAAGCTGCAAAACTTACAAAGATGTCAAATAGAATTTTTCCACTTATTTCTGATCAAACTGAAATAACCGTAAACCCTGCCACAAACGTAACGCTAACGGCGACTCAAATGAAGTCGTCATATATCTCTGTAGTTGCTTCCGCTAACATCACGGTGACTGTCCCATCTGCGAGCTTTAACGGACAGCAAGTCGTGATTTCAAACGATAGTGGAGGTGGGTATTGGATTTCTGTAGACCTTGCGTCATATGGAGAGTCTCATATATCAGATCCTCTTGTCCTTCATGCAGGGAAAAATGCTCTTTGCGTATGGAATGGGACTAAGTGGTCTGTGGTTCAGCTTGGAGATTCTTCTGGATTTTCGTATTACCCGTCTGTATATGGAACCACGCAAATTACGGCAATATCCACAACTGTTGCCATGGCTAATCCTGCATCAATACTGCCTGGATGCATAATAAATTCGAATCCTGTAGCGGCAATCACCATAACCCTTCCGACTGGAACAAACATAGAAACAGGCCTTCCAGCGGATTGGAAAGTGGCGAGTGCTTCATGGGATTTTGTTGTAATAAACACATCAACCACAGCTGGAGCTACTGTGACTTTATCTGGAAATACTAACACCACTGCTATTGGGGACTTTGGCGCAATACCCATAAACGGAGGAAGAGCCACGTTTAGAGTCGTTAGAAGCTCTGCTAATACGTATAACGTATTTAGAGTGGCATAAAGAAAAAAAAATAATTTAATTCAATGGAAAACGAAACAAAAAGAAGTGTTGGCAGACCAGCCACTCAACAGCCAAAGAAGACTCAGATCAAAAGAAATGAAGAATCTTTGACTGTTAAAGAGTTTATCGCAATAAACTCAGGGTCTGTGTTTATGCTCATGCAGTCTGGGATAACTGTCTATGACAAAGATTCAGATAGGGTGAGAGAGATACGTTACTGTGAAAACGAGAACTCTATTTTCAAAGACGAACAATCTGAAGCATCAGTAAAGTCTCCAGTTGTCTTTAGAATGGGCAGGCTGTTTGTTCCAAAAGAACAGCCTAACCTTAGAAGATTCCTTGAGGTTCATCCAGGTAACAAATCTAATGGAGGCTCTTTGTTTGAAGAGGTTAACAAAGAAGAAAAGGCGCAGGCCAAGATGCAAGACGAGTTTTTGACTGTGGATGCCATTTCGTTGATAAGAACAAAAGAGCTTGACGATTTGCTTGCCGTAGCCCTTGCTTTTGGTATGGACATCGACCGACCTGTGTCTGAGATAAAGCACGACTTGCTTCAGAAAGCCAAGTCTAACCCTAAGGTGTTTATCGATTCGTTCGATAACCCAATAGTGGCAATGAAAGCTAAGATTAAGCAAGCCGTGTCGCTTCAGCTTATCAAAGCAGATCAAGACGCTATCAGATGGTTTGACACGAACAAAGTGATTATATCTGTGCCTCCAGGTCAAGATCCAGTAGACATAATGGTTCGCTACTGCCTCACAGAAGCGGCGGCATCACTAGTCTCTGAGATAGATAGACAGATGGCTTGATTATGATTTACAGAAAGAGGGTCGCAAAAGCGGCCCTTTTTTTTTGTCCGTATATTTGCTTTATGGTTAATATACAACAGGTATACAACACAGTAAAGGACGTTATAAATAAAGAGAATAACGGATTTATTAACCTGGCCACATTCAATAGTTTCGCTGTGCTTGCTCAGATGAATATCTACAACAGGATATTCAACGGATCTAAAGACGCTAAGAGACTGATGAGGGCTGGGTTGAACCCGTCTAGAGATAAGTCTTTGGAGAAGCGGTTCTTGGAAGACATGTCTTATTATGCTACATCCGCTACTATAAGTAAGGAGGCTTCTTCTGGCCAGTTCTTGAAGCCAAACAACATATCCAAGATTATCAGCATCACCACAGATGGATCTGTGCTTATGGATATGTCTACGAGGCAGAACATAGAGGTGTGCTACGACGAAGAGAAGATCGAGAGAATGCTGAGAAGCAATATAAGCAGACCAACAGATAACACCCCAGTAGCTCTTGTGTCGAACAAGATAGAAGTATACCCTACGTCTATAAACAGAATCAAGGTTAGATTCTATAGCACCCCATCCAGCCGAAACTCAAGCAACGTCAGGACTGTAGGTGTCCCTTTGTACTCTGCATCTAGTTCTATAGAGGCATTTGATTCTAGCACGTCTAGACATTTCGACCTCCCAGACCATTATCTAGAAGAAGTAGTGTACGAGATATGCAACATGGCTGGAGTGAACCTTAGAGATGATTCTGCGGCTACGTATGGCGCTCAGTCTTCAGAAAGAGCTAAGTCGGAAAAAATATCCTGATAAGAAATGGCAAGAAACTTTATACCAATAGATCAGATAGTCAACGACTTTGCGCTTAGCGTAGACATAGACGACTACGTAGGTCATATATCCGACAACACCATAAGAACCCTAGCCCTCAGAGGCATAAGGGAAATGGGGTTTGACATACTTAAAACCGTATCATCTATTAAGCTTCCTGTAGCATCTAACTCTACAGTGGACCTTCCAGATGACTACGTAGATTGGGTTAAGATCGGAGTGGTTGGAGAGAACGGAATAGTATATGCTCTTGGTGAGAACAAGAACCTGAACTACTCTCAGACGTACTTGACTGACGCATTCGGTAACAACGTGGACTCAGACAATGACGGCGTATATGATAGAGTAGACAGCAAGTCAGCAACTGCCTCTGGATCCCCATCCGTAGAGCTTATAGACGGAGCATTTGATTCGTACATCTTTAGAAACTACGCTCTTGATGGTTCGTACGGTGCGCTGTATGGCGTTGGCGGAGGACACATGTACGGAGACTTCAGGGTAAACCTAGACCAGAACAGGATAGAGCTTTCTACGAATAGCGGAATCACGGAGGTGGTTATAGAGTACGTGAGGGATGAGGCCAGAAGCGCAAATCCATCTGTACATGTGTACGCTGAGCAAGCTCTCATGGCTTATGTGTACTACAAGGCGGTTGAGAGGAAGTCGTCTGTTCCTGCCAACGAGAAGGCTAGAGCAAGGTCTGAATACTACAACGAGTACAGAAAGGCTAACGCTAGAATGAACTCTATCACTAAAGACGAGATACTTAGAACAATTAGAAAGAACTTCAAGCAATCACCTAAATTCTGATGGCTGTAGATAAGCTTTTTTTCGAGAGAATGGATAAGGACAAGAGCCCACTCTTGTTCGAGAAAGGTGATTATATAGATGCGTTTAACGCTTCTCTAGCTGACTACGGAGGCTCCACAGAAGGGACTCTAAAGCCAGTAAAAGGAAACAACTATGCTACGTATATAGCTGGGGCAAATCCTAACGGCAACAGAACCATTATAGGCTCTGTAGCTGACGTGTCTAGAGACAGGGTGTACTTCTTTGTCAAGACCAACAACCCTGCAAATAGCGGTATCTACATGTACAACAACAGCACAAACACGGTGTTGTCTGTGCTTGTTAGTTCTGTATTGAACTTTCAGAACGTCTCGTTCGTGAAGGCCGATGTAGTGAACGCAGACTTCAGGCAAGACGGTACAGTGACGCCTATGTTGTATTTCACAGACGGAGTTAATGAGCCAAGGAGAATAAACGTAGACAGAGCAATAGCTGGTGAGTACAGTACATATGGAAGTACGGACTTAAACTTTGAGCTTTCTGTTTGTAAGGCTGCTCCAGTAACAGTCCCCCATTTCTTCTTTGATACAGACACTAACATTTTGTCGAACAACCTGCACGGAAACGCCTTTCAGTTTGCGATTCAGTATCTGTATAGGGATGGAGAAGAGTCTGCAATATCTGGATATTCAAGAATAGCATACACTAACTACACAGCTATAGAAACTTTAGAAAACTCTGGTTCAGAATTTTATAGAGACAATGTATGCAAAATAGACATAGCTAGAAAAAACTATTCGTCTATTCCTGCCACTCAGTCAGCAATATCAGACATAGCAAGTGTGTCAAAAGTAAGACTGCTGGGGAGGAATGGAAATGATGGTGCATTTTTTGTAATAGACGAATTTGATCCTAACAAGGCTCTTGTCAGGCATATATTTAATACAAGTATTAATGTCTATGACCCCGTTTTGAGGCAGTATAAATTTTACAATGAAGGGCTTTATTCTCCTGTCTCTCAAGACGACGTAAATAAATTGTATGATAACGTACCGTTTACGGCCATAGGACAGTGCGTAGCTGGAAATAGACTAATGTATAGCAACTATACAGAGGGGAGGGAAAATATAGACGTATCTAAAGCTCAGATACTTGTTTCGTATTCCTCCTCTCAAAGTACTGGGAACATAAACGTGCCTAACACTACGTCTTCTGTAACAACTAAGATAAATGGACAGAATCAGATAAGAGTAGATCTTTTGGCGACCAATGGGTTTGGCAGCTCCAGTGTGATAATACCATCTGGTAGCATTACAACACTTTCATTTAAGTTCAATCCAAAATGTACGGTAACCAATTACGAGTGGCAGACAGATCCTTTTCATTATTATGAGACAACGCTGGGTCTTGTAAACTATAAGGTGATAATGCCTCAAACAACTCAGGTATTTTCTAAGAGGTCGTCTGATCTAGATCAATACGTAAACATATCCATATATGCCGATAGTGACCTTACCGTTAGCCAGCTTAGAGAAAGGATACAGGATGAATTGTCGTCCACAAAAATTATAATAAATTCCGAGGTTCTTGCCAGTGTGCCCTACCATTTTTACAGGACTGATACGCAAGCTGTTGAGTTTTTAGCAAATCTTACAGAGGACAACGACTACTACGAAGTTGAATGGAGCTTTGATGATTTTATAAATATATCTGGCACTGCCTTCACTTCCAAACCGTATATATCCAACGTGGTGTCAAAAAAAACTGGAAGCTCTCAAAACACTAGAAAGTTCTTTTACACTAGTTCAGGAGTTGAATTTGAAGCGATAATTACGGGTCAGGGCTTTAAGGAGTTAACAAAGCAGGCTAATGTGTTTTATCAAGTTCCTTCCAATGAAACTACATTGGTTGATGTGAATCCAAACACGTTTTCTTCAGTCGGCCTTGAGACATCACAGTCTTTCAAGGCTGGATGCACACACGAGATAGGGGTGGTTTATTATGACAAGTACAATAGGAGCGGCAATGTGAATGTTATAGGCTCTTTTTACTCTTTTCCATTTGGACACCCAGGCAGAAGCGGAAAAAATGGATCTACATCTGTATCAGTTAATTTTGGTTCTGGTCCATCAGCAACCACCGTACAGCCACCATCATGGGCTTCTAGATACCAGATAGTATACGCTGGTCCGTCCACATATGATTCGTTTGTCTCTTACACTACTGGGGGGGCTTATCCAAAACTTTTGAATAACGAGGTTGATGCGAATAACAAGAAAATATATGTCTCGTTAAAAACGCTTGAGAAGTACGCATCAGAAAAGTCTTCTATACGCAATTACTCATTCACGCCTGGGGACAAACTCAGGGTGATAAGCTATGACAGCGGCACAACAACTCTAGCCACAGAGTATCCAGTTGCCCAAGAAAGACAAGTCAGTGGATCATATACTAACTCTAATTATCCAATGGAGTTCAATGTGGTCGGGTTTGAAGTGTTGTCGTCCACAAACAATCCTATAGCCCCTTCTGGACAATCTAATAACGAAAAATATCATGGTGACTTCGTCGTTCTGGAAGCCCCAGAGACGATGACCAGCCCGCCAAAGAAAAAATATATTGGGTGGGATTGGTATCACATAACTGGACTTGCATATGAGGGGGGCGATACAACGACTGAAACAAGTCGCTGGGGAAAAAAAAGCGTAGTAGAAATACTTACTCCTAAAAAAAGTACTTCAGAAAAAATATACTACGAAATTGGCAATTCGTGTGAGTTCACATACAGAGACCCATACGTGCTACACGGATCAAATTCCACTAATCAGGGCGATGTTCATATAAGAACAACACCATGCAAGACTGCCTTTTACGACGCAACTAATGGGTGGCAAACAGTTGGGTCTCCAGATCTCTGGAAGTACGTTAATGTTCCGCTTGAGTCAAACAGTATATCTGACATTAAAAATATGCCTGACTGGTCTAGGGGTCGTGCTCATGTAAAGTACGACAAGTCAAGAACCAAGTCAGAAAGAAACGGTATTATATACAGTGACGCTTACGAGCAGGATGTACTCAAAAACTCATTGTCTTCGTTCAACCCAAGCCTTGCCAACTTCTCATACGCAGACAGGGCTTATGGTGCTTTGAACTACATAGGGTCCTTGGGTGAGAACCTTGTAGCGATACAAGAGAACAAGACCAGTATGGCTGGAGTAAACAGAAACATAGTTTCTTACTCTGACGGACAGGAGTCGGTTGCTGTATCTGGCGATGTTATAGGTCCATTCAGATACTTGTCTGGAGACTTCGGCTGTGGTAATCTTCACGCTGGAGTTCTTAAGCTGAACAATCAGTTCTTCTATACGGATCCAGACAAGAGAAAGGTCATTAGGTTCTCTGCCGATCAAGCTTACGTCATCTCTGACAACGGAATGATGAGCTATTTTGACCCTAAAACCATAAGCTCTTGTAAGTCTGGATATGATCCTCAAGAGGACATCTACTACTTGACGATAAATGATCAGGAGACAGTTGGTTACTCTCTTGCTAAGTCAAACTGGATAAGCAGATACTCTTTTGTTCCAGACAGATACGAGACTATAGGGAGCAACATGATTACCTTTAAGGTTACTGGAGTGCCGTACTACATGGCCTGGAAGCATAACGGAGAAACGGACACAAGTAGATGTGTGTTTTACGGGCAGAACGTTGCTTCTGGTAACAATTACGCAAACAACAACAATTACTTCTCTATAAAGACCGCCTCTGCCGCAGCTCCGTCTAACGTGAAGGTGTTTAATTCTATATCTATAGAAGGGAAGAACAGACTGAGGCCAGCGGAGACCATTGAGGGCAGTGCAACAAACAATTCCACTTACTACTTGACTCAGACGCTTACAACTGATCTAAATCACTCTGTAGAAGTTCTTTCTGCGCCTGTATATAGAGAAGGAACATGGTTTTATAACCTGTCTAAAAGCAGAAGATCTGGAAACATAGACGCGCTTTCCCCTGTGATAAGCATTGAAAACCAATTAGAAAGCACATACAATACCACTTCTAATATAGTCTGGCTTGGTAGAAGAAATCAAACACTGACTCCTACATCTGTTGTCACGAATGGAGTGTATTATACTACTGTATTTTTTGACAACAGAGTTTCTGACTTACCGTTAAGGATTGGGGATAGGCTGTATGCGGCTACCCAGAATGGAAACGAGTTGATCCAGCTACCAGCCAATCAGCTGAATTCTATAAACGCCGATGGATCGCTTACGTTTTCCGCATCTGAAACAATACAGACAAACAATGGTGGAATCTATTGTTTAATAGATCAACAAGGCTATGGCATCAAAGGAGAAGATCCAAGGGGCCACTACGCAGTCATAGAACTTTACGGAAAAGGGCCACAAGCGTCTGCATCTGAGATGTACTGCATCAACGTAAATGTGTCTGATTCCAAAGACCATCACGTTCAATCACAGGAATAATAAGTAACTTAGCAAAAAATACACATCATGGTAGGAGTAGGAGCATTAGCGCTACAGGCAGTGCCAGCTATAATGGATATGGTTGGCGCTCAGATACAGAAGAAGAAGGACCAGAAGTTTGGGGATTTTCTTATTAAGCAAGCTGAGAAGACGCCTACTTATCAGATGGCCGATACTTACAACAAGTATCTGGCTATGGCTAAGCAGGACCCTGTTGGTGACTTTATGCGTGAGCAGGCCGCTAAGAATCAGGCCACTTCAGTAGGAGCCTTGAAGTCTGGAGGCGCTAAATCTATACTTGGAGGGCTGGGTGCTGTGCAGCAACAGGCATTCGCCGATCAAGCTAAAATAGCTGGGGAGTCTCAAAAGAACCTGCAATCTGCTATGCTTAACTATGGACAGGCTCAGCAGTCTGTAATGGATGCCAATGTTGGCCAGCAGCAGGCAAAGCTTGACGCCATAAGCCAGGCAGAGTTTTATAAAAAGAACGCCAAGGACATGGCTAGGCAGGCCATGTTCCAAGGAGGGGAAGAGCTGTTTAACGCTGGGATGAACTTTGCTGGTGCAAATGACTGGATTGGCGGCGGTGGCATTGAAGGCGATAATGCGCTTAAGTATGGCGAGGTAAACACTTTTTATCAAGGAGGACAGGTTAAGAAAACCCCAGGTTCTTTCAGCCATAAAACCAACCCTATAGACATCGTGGCTAAGGGGTCAAAGATTGGAGAGATGACTGGTGGTGAGTACATACTGAATCCAGCTCAGGCTGCTAAGATGCAGTCGCTTGCTTCTTCTCAAAAGAAAGAAGCTCTTCAGCGTTACGTAAAGACTCTGTTTACAAAATTCAACAGCAAGTAATATGGAGTTTCAGCCAAGCTCATACTATCTCGACCGCCTTAGAGAACGAGCAAAAGAAAGAGAGCAGGCTTCTGTAGAGGCTCAAAAGGCAAGTGGCCAATACGAAAAGGCAGCTCAAGAGGCCGCTGCAAAGGCAGAGGATGCTGAGAGAAAGCGTGCAGAACAGAGAGCTAAGGACATACGAGACATATACGCCAAGGGCTCTCCTGCTACCATGTGGGGTAGAGATGCTGCCGTGGTGTCTAAAATGAGAGACCAGATACTCCAGAACCTGGAAAACTTTGCTGACAATCCAGACCAGTTTGCCATGGCTATATCTCAGCTTAACGCCTATGTAGACAACGCAACTGATCTATACAGACAGACATACAAGTCTTATGAAGACGCTATGGTTAGAACGGCTCCTGGAGCGGAAAACCCGTATGAGTCTAACGGACTTCAAGACTCTTATGAAAGAGAACATTACGAGGAAATGCTTGGAAAGCTTGAAGACAGTAAAAGCGCACCAATAATAACCATGAATGAAGGTCAGTTTCTTATTGGAGACAATCAATCGTTGGATTTTTATATGCAAGAAAGGTCTAGAGAATCAAATCCTTTTGCGCCTAATCTACAAGCTCTTCCCCCCATAACCGCTGAGCAAATACTTGCGGAAAACTTTCACGCAATCAACAGCAAGAATGGAGAAAACATACCAGATATTATTCAGCGATATGTTACTAAGGATCCGATGAGAATCCTTAAAGGAAGCAAGGATATAGGGCAAGAAGAATTGGATAATTCACAGGACTATTCAACCTTGCTTTTGGATCAATCAAAAGCACTTGAGAAACAATTAAGGGGTCTCTATCAGTCAAAACCTAAATAACACTTAGTAGTTCAAAAAAGCCTGATAGTTACCAAAATCCCCACTATGGATTATCTTTGCTGAAACTCAGCATAGATGCAAGACAAGGCCATCCGACTTATACTCGATATTAAGAGTCAACTCCCAGAAGCAAGCAACAAAGAAATAGCCAGAGTTATAGCTCCAGACCTCGGAATCAATGACGACGAAGGCATTGAGAGCTTGGCTACAGAGATAGACGGGATAGACGTAGAGGCTAATAAAAAAAAAGAATTGTCGGATCCGAATCAGGTCCAGACGGAAAAGCCTATTGGATTAGATGGGGGAAAACCAGGTTTGGGCTCTTCTTCTCAAAGTCCTGAGCCGCTTCCATCAATGGTGGTTGGAGGCCTCGGAGGTATAGATCCAGAATCCAAGAGATTAGTAATTAGTGACGATGTAATAAACTCTTCTTTGAACGGCATAGTGTCTAGTGCTGATTCTGAAGAAGGGGCTAGATCCGCGTTAAGAGAGCTTGAGTCTAAATTCGGATTTGCTTTAGGGCAGGAAACAGAAGCCGCCATAACTGGACTTATAAAAGATAAAAAAATAAATCAAGAGAAGGCGAAAAGAAAAAGGCGTGAGGCGGCAGCATTTGCTAGGAGCCAAAAAGAATTTGAAGAGATAGCTCAGGGTGTTGATGATTATGAAGCTGAGTCGCTTAGAGATATATATGAAAGATCTTCTAACATAAGGAATAAGTACCCAAACGACATCGAGCTACAATTAACAGAGATGGTTGGGGCTGGGTTGGTTGAAAAAGAAAGGGCCGCTAGGACGACTCTCGAACAGAACCGACTAAGTAACGCGGTAGAGGCCATAGAGAGTGAAATAAGCGGGATGGCCACCGAAGGAAGATTTGAAGACGCCATAAAAGTAGCGGATAAAGTTCTTGAAATAAAAGGAATATCAAGAAGATCAGCTCAAGATATACATAGACAACTCAGATCTGCTGTTCTTGAGACCGAGATAGGAAATGAAATAACCATGGCTTACGGGGCTATTGACCCAACCCAAGCACAGGCGTTGTCCGCTAGACTTAGTGAAGCATATGGTCAAGAGGTCAGGGCCGAGGACATACAGGAATCTGCTAGAAAATTCAGCTTGACCCTAGTTCCACGGCTTACTGAAAGGGTAGAAATAGCCTCTCTTCTTCCTTCGGTCCCTTTGCCTTCAGAAGAAATTGAGATCAATCTTAGAAGGATTACTAAAGAGAGTGAAGTAAGGTACGAACAGGCCCAAGCCAATGTTGAAGAGCTTTATTCGTCTGCCCCTTCAGTTGTGGGTCCAGACGGGGAGATAGTTTATATGGGGTTAGGTGACGAAGGCAGTGTTTTAACTCGAGAGGATAAAGCAAAACAGGAATTTGAAGAGGCAAAGCAGAGGCTTGCCCTTCATCAAGTGTATAAAGAAAAAATGGCGTCATTTAATAGCAATCCAGAAAACGGACTTGCTATAAGTGCGCTAAACACATATAACTCTATAGTCCCTATTTTTCTTGCAGAAAAGTCTGGGAATCTTGCAGAGGCAATGAAGTCTGGAGATCCAGCGAGCTACTATTTCAGGCAAAGCGAAGAGTATCAAGGGTTGTCAGACAAAAACCCAGAGGGAGTAGAGTACATAGGAGCGTACAACTCATGGTTGCAGGGTGAGCTAACAAAAAATAGAGAAGAAATAGCACTAAGGGTTGTCGAGGTTTTGAGTGGTCCAGAGACAATAGGGGGGAAGCCTAGAATAACTGTAGATCAGTTAAACAACATAGAAAATAAGTTGAAAACTTTGGGGGTTTACATAAACCTCACCCCAGGAACGGATAGTACTACTGGCACAAACTTTATAACATTTCCATCTTTCAACGATGTTGCTTTGCCTGAAGCGTTGGTGGGTGTTGTGGATGCGTCTGAGGCTACATTAAACTTCATCGCTAGACTTTATGCCACGGCAGGGGCTGGTTTTGCTGACCTTATACCAACGCTAGGAAATTATGTATCCGATACATTTTCTGGAGGCGCAACCGTAGAGGAGTACGCGCAGCGAGCCACAGATGAAAGCTTTACAGATCAAGTTGCTGGTTTGTTTGCCACGTATAAAGAAGATGGCTTTGCTGAGGGAGCGATTAACGCCGCAAAATCTATTCCTCAGTTTGGAGCCGCAGGGTTGGCATCTTACGTTGGCGGACCAAATGCTGGTTTTGCAGTGATGTCAGTGTTGGAGGCTGCTAGCTACAATGAGTCACAAAGAAATAATCCAGAATTTGCATCATTATCTAGACCAGAAAGGTTTTTAGCAACCGCTTCAGTGGGTGTTGTAGCGGGTACACTTGAGCGCTACTTTGGTGATTTAGCCTTAATGGATAGCTTCGTAAAGGGTGGCCTTAGAAGGATGATAATGGAATCCCGTACGGAGTTCGGGGCTAGAATTGCCTCTCGTATAGGGCTTGGATATGTGGCTCCAGAGGTGGCTACTGAGATAGCTACAATGTTTCACCAACAGCTTACAACAGCATACACCACTGGAGATTACTCATTTTTCTATAACACCAATGCAGTTTTAGATGAGACACAAAAAACAGCTATTTCTTCTGGGATTTTTGGCGGAACCGTTGCTGGTATCTCAGTAGCAAAAGGTTCTCCAGATTATAGAATGCTTTCGGTAGACGCCTCAAGAGAATTGAATTTAATTCTTGAGAAGACACAAGAGGGCAGCAGGGAGCGAAATGATGCGATTGATCAGTTTTTTGAAAAGCTTAGGGGAAATATGGCGGTGTTGTCCGCTAGTCAAGACCTGCTTGACTATATAGGTGCTGTTAACCATAGAGATCTAGGAGAGATAAATAAGATACAAAACCAGATAGCTATTCTTGAGCAGAGAGTTCGAGCGGGGTCTACTAGTAAAGAAATTATAGAAGAGTTAGAGGCCGCTCACACTTCGCTTGAAAACATACAATCTAAGTATAGGCTTCCGCACCAGTTAACACTGGGTGAGGGCGGCATAGATACCGCTATTGCCGCAAATGAAAGACTCATAAATAGAGCAAAAGACAGAAGAAGGAGAGCCGAGAACGCTTTCGGGGGTCTCAATGACCCCAGCAACGCCGCTAGATTTGAGGAAGCTAACAGGGAGATAGAGAGACTTAGCGCTAAGCAACAAGAGCTTGCGGCTAGAAAGTCTGAATTAAACCAGTCAGGAAGACCACGTCGAGTCGGTCCTTTGGGTGTGGGCGGTCGTGTTGAAGTGTCAAATCTGGAGGAAACCAAGTCACTTGGTTACAGAGTTGTGAGTTATGACGAAAACGGTGATGCTTTCATGGTGTACGACCCAAGAGGCAGAGTTAAGATTAACAGAGAATTACCCGTTGGACTGAGAAACAGGGATGCCGCTTTGCAAGCAGAGGTTGTATCAATGCGGCAAAATGGGGCATCAAAGTCCGCTATAGACAGCTTCCTAGAGAGCAGCGTTATAGAGAGTCTCAGAAGAAAGGAAAACCTTACACCTGCTCAAGAGTTGTTTTACAACAAGAACAAGAGCGGAATTGACGAAGCCATGGCTTCACCACTTAGATCTGGTGATGTTGACTTGGACACAAGGCTTGCAGAAGCAACGCCATCAGTTGATGTCACTGACTCTGTTTCTGGCTCAATGACAGACATTTTTGGAGCGAGGGCGGTGAGCATGCTTCAGAATCTGTCTGATAAACTGAATGTACGGATTGTCTTGGCTGATGATGAATACTCGCTCTCTAGGTCGCTGATAGAAGCTGGGGAGAAAAGTGCCTTGGGCAAGCTATTGGACGGGGCCATGCCAAAAGGCGCTTACTTCAACAAGACTGTTTATTTAAGTAAAAACGCCTCCTTTAAGGATGTGATTGAAGAGGTGTTGCATGCACACTTTGCGTCCTTAGGAACTGGGGCCAAGGCTAGGTTGATTAGGGCTTGCCATGCTATACTAGCAAAAGACGAAGTTCTTGCGAGACTTATGCAAGACAAGAAAGATGTTTATGAAAGGGTTGGAATTAGGGGGTTACCTGTGGAGGAAGAGCAGCTGGCCGAGGCTCTTTCTATGGTGCTGAGCAAAAATGTAAAACTACCTGGAGGCCCAAAAGAGAAATTGGCAGAACTAATGGAGCCAATCTTTGAGGCTATAAAAAAGGCATTGTCTGTGTTTGGAGTGAAGACTGAGGAGTTTTCAGAGGTTTCTAAGTACAGGCTGATCAAAATGTTTTCTGATTCCTTGGTCGCAAATAAAGGACTTTCAGTAAATCAGATACAGGAGAAACTAGACATAGAGGATTCGCAAGAGGAAAATGCAGAGACCCAGTCACCAGATGAGGCACTGTTCTCTTTTAGAGGTGAAAAGTCATTCCTGTACAACAAGACCGTTGAGTACCAAGAGACGTTTGAAAATAAGCAGGGAGTAACAACTAAAGTAAAAAACCACAAAAAAACATTTAATGACTACGCTCACTTCAGGAATTGGTATAACTACATGACCAATAACGGGAGAGATAAGATGGTGAGCGAGTTCTATTATATCGATGATCAGGGCAATAAAAAAGAACTCAGACCCCCAGCCCCTGAGGTGAACAAACAAACTGGAGAGATTCTCGGCAGAGAAAAATATAACAGACCTATATCATATGAAGCTAAAGAACTAGATCGTAGATTCAAAGATCAGAAAAACAAAGACCAATTAAGAAGTAATTGGATCGTTGTATCTAATGGTATTAAAGAGTTTATATCGGCTAAGTATGGTGCTTCAGGGTCTGCAACTGCACTGCGTTCATATGGGCTAGAGAACGCAGACGCTAATGGATATGTAAGCACTCCATCTGGTAGAGTTCTAGAAGGATCTATAGAGCATATACAGTATGCTTACTCACTTCTTGATGAATACATACAAGAGAGAGACGGCATGGGGGCTGAAACCGCAATGTTCTCTTTGGACGTTGGCCCAGCAAGAAGTCAAGCGGATTTTAGGATGAAGTTTTCTTTGTTGGCAGACCGAATTGATTCGTCGCCAAAATCCGAAAGAGAGTTTCACCAGAAAGATATGTATGCTCTTTTGAGGTCTATAGGCGTTCCAGAAGAGAACGCCAAAAGATATGCTTTTGAAGGAGACAGGACTGGCGCCATGGTTGATTCCATATATGCCCAGAACGTATTGCATGCGGCTGGAAGACTTACGCCGCTTTTAACCATGACCGACAGAGCTTCCAGGATAATATCTGAGAGAGCGGTGGACTCTGTTATGTCCGCGTTTGACGAAAAGATTAAAGGGGGCACTCTTAGATCCATGTCTTTTTTTGAGGAGACTAACTCCGCTATAGTTGAGTTCTTGAGGGACTCAGACCCATCCGACTTTGGCGGGCAAAAGGGGCTTGACTGGGCTAACAACAACATAAATCTTTTCAAGTGTATAATAGCTATAACGTCAAACGGAAATACTTCTTTCAACAACATAGCCCTTGCTAAATATGTGATGATGTCTCTGGCCAGAAACATGGCTCAAGACGGAAGTATAGATGTTAAAAAGAAGACAATAAGGGGTCTTATGAATAAAGTGGAGAACGCAAACGCATTCAAAAAAGTAGGCGTCAATCCACATAGAGCCAAGTCAATAGGCAAACAACTTAAGAAGTTCATAAACAACATACAAGGAAATGATGTAGGTGGGTCTTATGACGCTTTCTTGATGGATCTCGCAAACAAGCCAGGACTTGAGACTAGATGGGCAAATTCAGCCTTGATGGAATTTCTTTCCCAGAAAGTTGGGGCTTGGGCATCTAATTTAATAGGCAATGAAAATGTATTGACGCAGGACGCGCACCTGGTACAGGTAATCAATGTGTTCAGGGGCTCTAAAATGAAGCGTATTCCATGGAAGCAATTAGAAAAAATACTTGGAAAAGAAAACTATAAAGCCCTTGAAACGCCGAAGGCAAGGATCGCCTTTATATCTGATTTGATTGTCAGAAGTTGCTACGAGAACCACAAAGGCATGGATCTTGGTTTTAACGATAAACAAATAAAAGAAATATCAAAATGGTTTAATAAGAACAAAAAGGATATACTCCCTACCAAACCAAGGGGCAACGAGGAGAGAAGCTTTAACTCGAAGGTTGTGACCAGAATGGCTCAGGAAATGTCTAAGCTATATGGCACTAACGTAACTGTAGCGACCGCGCAACAGATGTTATTTCATTTGAACCATGATCAAAGGTCTGTGGCTGGGGTGTCTGGCAGTCAATACCAGACCTATCGGGACGCCATGGTCGCAGCCACAACAGAGAGAGCGAGTGGCATATTTGACGCTGAATTAAGCGAGAGAGCTAGCGATGGACTTGTAATGTTGATGGAGGGCACTGAGCTAGACAGGGTCTACGAAGGACAGGCTATGTATAGCCTAGTCCCAGGAGAATCAAGAACTCATGGACTGGACTCTTTTATTGGCCCTAACGGTGATCTACTGGATCAAGATAACTTGACAGATGTCGTTTCGGCCTACCCCCTGCATTCGGCATTGCTGGCTCAAGGATCAGAGCCAAAAGAAGGTCAAAGGGTATTTGCTTATGTGGATCCAAGGATAATGTCTGAGACGTTATTCCCTGTGATTAACGTGTCAAAGACACTTAGTGGGCAACCAATGCACGTCACGAGTGAAACTGTTCTAACTGACGTTAAGTTTCCACGTCCTTCAGCGTTTAGCATGGCTGGTATAGCTACTAATAACGAAGGGCCAAAGAGACACGTATCAGGAAAGTTTAGACGCCCTCAAGAAGGGGACGATTTGATGACTGGGGTGTTGATAGAGATGGACCCGCTGAGAAATAACGGGTTTGCTGACGAGAATGGAAGGCTCATAAAGAGCGCAGACGAAGTGACGTTTATAGGCGGTAAGATGATTGCGAGAGGCAACATACAGTACTACCCAGAGTCTATGAACAAGAATGGTCTCAGCGCAGCCGAGACAACTGCCTCAGCAGCAACAAGAACGCAGGCTCAGAATGAAGACATAATTGAGGCGGTTAGGGAGAACCTGAGAAAGTACATGCCTGAGGCTTACACCGAAGACGAGGACATGCTGCTTGATATTTTTGATTCTTTAACCCCAGAAAACCAGAGGGCCATAATGGTGAATCCTGCCAAGAAGAAGGGCAGGCTAAGAGGAACTGCTGAAAGGGCTTCTGTTTCGGAGGATTTTTATGAGATAAAAAATGACATACTGGACAACCCAAACAATTATCTTGATACACAACACCTTGGCGCTGCAAAAGAAGAGCTGAGAGGCAAGAGTATTCAAGAATTGGTGTCCATGATGAGAGGAGATAAGCTTGGATCTCTCATGAACAGAAACGATGATCTTGGAGTTCTTGCCGCTATAGAGATCATCAACAGGCTTCAAACAGAAGGAAGAACGGAAGCTATCCCAGGGGTGCTCGAAGACTTAGCGAAAATGGGTACTTCAGTTGGTAGACTGCTTAGACAGTTTGCCGAACTCAAGACGTCCACTTCTTTTGGCATCTATTCGATGATTGCAAAGCTCTCAGAAAGCCAAGGAAAGGTATTAAGCGAGAGCCAGAAGAATGACCTTCAGCTGGCAGCTGATTCATTCATGGATTCATACAGAGAGTATCAAGCGCTTCTGGATAGAGCCATCGCTGGCGAAGATGTAGAAGTAGAGCTTAATGAGGCCATGAAGCGCCACATGGAAGCTCAAGCAAAGCTGGACACGCTCACCAATGTATTCGTAGACAAGACTTGGTCAGACATAGGTATACAGCTCATGCAGGGTAACCTGCTCACGTCTATGTCTCAAGCCAAAAACATCGCCTACAACATAGCCCAGATGTTCCCGAGAACCATGGTTGACCTTACGTCATACCCAATCGAGAAGTTGCTTGGGTTGATGGGAATGAAGACGTCTGGCAGAAGGGTTAGCATGGCTGCGTATCTACATGGAATAAAGAAGTTTGGCTCTGGTTGGGTGGAGGCAGTTGAACAGGTGGCTACTGGCAGATCCAAGGAGGTGGCTGAATGGAGGATGGACAGAGGTTTTATGCCCGTAAGATCTTTGATCGCAGCTTTGTCTAACGACATACCTCAAACCAAAAACGGTCGTCAGAGACTGAACTCTAGGGCCAAGCTTTTGGTGGCTGGGACGTTTGGTATACCAGCTGAAACTATGTTTAGGTTCCTGTCGCTCGGAGATATTCCATTTAGAAGATTCGCTGAAGCGACAGAATTATACCACATAGGTGTTGGCAAGGGACTTAAGGGGACTGAGCTGGCTAGATTCCTTAAGTACCCAAACAGAGAGGCCATGGACAAGGCGGCAGATGAAGGGGCTAGAATGACCTTCCAGAAAGAAGGGGGACTTGCTAGGGGTAGCATGTGGATCATAAGCAACATCTCGAGAGGTCTTGGCAAGATGTTCGAAAACAACAAAGGGTTTGATGCGCCTGGGTTCTTTAGATTCTTCATCAGGTCTAACGTACCCTATGTCACGACCATTGCCAACTTTATGGAGGAGTCGCTGACTTATATATCTCCCGCATTCGGAACCGCAAGAGTCGCTTCTAATATTCTAAACAACAATGCAGAAGAGGCGTCGAAGAATGCTACCAAGGTTATGGTGGGACAGGTCTTTACTCAAGGTGCTCTTTACATGATTGCTGGTGGGGTACTTAGCGGGGCTGTTGACTGGGAGGACGACGAGAAGACCAACATCATGTATGACGTCCTGCCTCCCAACAGCATCAATATAAGCGCTCTTAAAAGGCTTATGAACGGAGAAGATCCAACGCCTCAGGAAGGTGATGTATACAAGAGCTACCAGACATTTGGGGTGCTTGGCTCCATCATGGGCGCTTACGCTCAGAGCATGACTAAAGAGGCAGCTCAAGATGCCATCAATAACCCCACAAAGGGTATAAATGTGCTTAAGAGATTCTTGGGCATGGAAAACGCATCTCTTATTTCATACATGATGGACCAGAGCTTCATGCAAGGCTTGAATGGAATGCTTGAGGTGATCACTGAGTCTGATCCAGAAAAGCTTGAGATAGCCATGGAGAGATATGCCGAGAGCCTGTCTAAGGCATACACCGCAATGGCTATTCCAAACTTCTTCTCTGGAGCTAATATGGCAACCAGAGAGTTCTTGCCAGACAAGAGAGATGAAAGTCTCATGAACAGAATATTCAATCACGTAAAAGAAAGAACCTTTAACACCGACGGACTTCCTGTAAAAGTTAACTGGAAGGGCGAGAGAATTGATCAGGCGCCAAAGGGTGGTAATCAGTTCGCGTACTACATGTTTGACCCATACAAGACGACAACAACTGGAAGCGACCCAGTGTCTATAGAGATACTTGGTATCTACACAAGAACTGGAGAGCTCCCTAAGGCGGTTGGTACTCCGTACTACGCTTCCTCTGTACATAGAAAGCTTGAAGTCCCTTCGTTCAAGGAGAAGAAGGCTAGAGTCGCTCTCGATAAGCTTAGAGATAGAGGCAAGAGCTACTCGTTTATAGGTAAGACTGGCGAGGAATTTAGGTTCTCTCTTACAGCAGAAGAACTTAACGACATGCTTGAGATGTCTAACTCACACAGATATGTTCACATACAGGAGTTCATGAGGAGACCTGAATACCAGAACATGTCTGACGCAGAGAAGATCGATGCTCTAAACGAAATAAACGGAAAGTATAACTCTATGATAGAGTACTATCCAGACGGTACGTTTATGCCTCACTCTGTTTATCTGCTTGACCTTATAGAGAAAAGACACCAAAGCCTCCAGCCATGAGAGACAGAAAGAAACTAAAAGATACCAAGTTGGGAACTTGGCTAAAAGACAAAGCCCCGCAAGTCCTCGACACGGTAGGCGAACTGCTTCCAGACCAAGGCGCCCTTGGCGTTGTGAAAAGGCTGATTGATCTTGACCCCAACATGACCGCTCAGGAAAAGATGGAGTTTGAGAAGATGCTGCTTGATTACGAGGCTAACGCACAGAATAACGTAACCGAGAGATGGAAGGCGGATATGATGTCTGACTCTTGGTTATCAAAGAACATAAGGCCAATCATGCTGTGTTATCTGGTCTTTGTTTTTACTATATTTGTAGCCATGGATAGCGCTGATAAAGTGTTGTTTAACATAAAATCAGCGTACATAGACACGTTCAGCATACTGATGACTACCGCATTTACAGCATACTTTGCTGGAAGATCCTATGAAAAAGTAAAACTAAATAAAAGATGAGAACAGGAGAATCAGCCAGCATATACGATACGGTATACGATTGTAGTGCGTTTGTGTTTTTGAAGGTGCTGGCCGTGATGGTCGTATTGCTCTTTATGGCGTTCTCGTCATGCTCCTCCCCAGCTGTAGCTCAAGAGGAGTGCTTCGTTATGGGGCCTCAAGAAGACATACTCCCAAAGAACCATACAAAAAATAGAACTGCATACAACCACAAAGAGATTAAGTGCGTAGTTCATGTGCTTTGGGACACAGCGTTTGCCAATAGCCAAATCCAAGAGTCTATTATTGAGGATGCTATGGTTCAGCTGAATGTGGACTTTGAAGGAACTGACATCTCGTTCACTCTTGAGGACATCGATTATACCAATCTGAACAGCTTCACATGGGCCTCTTCGTATAGGTCAGGATCTGGGGTGTGCTTCCCTCAGTACGGAACGCAGATGGCTCAGTGGACTAACATGGTTAAATGGAATACCGCAGAGTACTGCAATATCTACGTTGCCCCAGACTTCTGCTCATCGATCCTTGGTTTTGCATGGGTTACATATATTCCCTATAGCGTGTTGGACGGGGTGTGGGTAGAGACAGAAGTGATGGGGACATACGGGCCTCACCTCACGTTCAGGTTTGAGAATGAAACCCTTACTCACGAGGTTGGTCACTACTGCGGACTGCATCATGTGTTTAAGAACGGCGCAAGCGCCATATCTAACTGCGGTCAATACCTAGGCCCTTGTGAACACAGTGGAGACTACGTGTGCGACACGCCTCCTACAAAGGTTAGCCAAGGCTGTCCAGATGTTCCAGGGTATCATTGCCCATTGATGAATTACGGAGGGGTGCAGTTCTACCCCAACAACCATATGGACTACTGTCCAGAAGAATGCAGAGATGTGTTTACTGACGGACAGATAGATCGTATGCATGCTATGCTTGAGTATCAAAGATCTGACTTGTTTTCTGATGAGGTGTTTTGTTTCGGGGATTTAGACGGGGATTGTCACGTAGGTACAAGCGACTTGCTTGTCATGCTTTCTAACATGGGCTGCGAGTTCTGCACAGAAGGAGATATAGATCTGGATCACATGGTCACGTCAAATGACGTTCTCTACCTGCTCAATGTGTATGGGCAAAATTGTAATTGTTTTGGATTATCTTTGCCTAGGCAGTTGGCGACTAAGCCCGAAGACATTCACGAAATAATAAGAAAGATAAATGACTCCCAAAAAAAGAACTAGAACAAAAGAAAAAGGAACTTGGACTGTAGGAATAGACGACAAAGAGGTTCCTGTTACTGGTAAGTTCGTTCTGGTTACAAACGCAGACGGAACTGTTAGAAGAAATCATTTCAAGGCGAAAGGAAATCTTCCTGACGGAACGAAAGTCAAGATCAACGAGAAGGCTAAGTTTAGATAATGGCTAAAGACGCCTGCTACAATAAGGTCATGAAGAGCTATGGGAAGTGGTCCGCCCGTGCAGCTCAAGCTACCGCAAAGTGTAGAAAGGCTAAGGGCGATGTGAGAAAGACGGAGGCTGGGTCGAACCTTAAAAGATGGGAGGCAGAGAAATGGGTAGACACAAAGACTGGAAAGGCTTGCGGTGCTGGAGGATCTAACGAGTACTGTAGACCCAGCAAGAGAGTGTCTTCAAAGACGCCAGTCACCAAGGGAGAGATGAGCCCGTCCATGCTCGCTATAAAGAAGTCAGAGAAGTCTGCGGTAGGCATGGGAAATAAAGTCAAAGCAATTAGACGCAAGTAATGTAACCTTATAGCCTCACAAGGGCAGTGTATGTAAAAAAAAGAGGGGGCCATGCGCCCCCTCAATTATTTCAAAGTAGTACAGCTGACTAATCCAGCATTGAGATATAGGTTTCATCTCACTGGACATGCGCCTGAATCACAATCCGTGATGTCAAGATCTTCGAACTTGATACCATCAACTGATACCAATGGCTTTACCATGGCCGACATCTCTTCGTATCGATCCTTGCTGATCTCTTCGAGAGGGGCCTGATCAAATCCGTGGTCATTGTGCAGCAAGAAAGAAACGGTCTTGACGTTAGCGTAGTTATTCTTGAGCCAAGCCTTTATCTCATCAAGTTCTTCTTTCCTGTAGTATATGGTCACAGACACGGCGTTGTCTGACCACTCTTTCTGCAACCGCTTAATCACCTCAAGCTGATCCACGGCAGTCATGTCGTTAGCGAGCTTGGTTCCTTCAGGGAACTTGCATGGGAAGCTTACAACCTCCGTGCTATGGTCCTCTGTTCCGTCAAAGTTTCGAACGAACTCTACAGGATACCCAGCCTCTTTAGCTGCGTTCACCAGCGGAGTGCCTGAGGCCATCCTGATTCGACGGATGTAGTACTGGCTATAAGCTGGGTGAGCACCTGGAGTAACCCCAGCGAGAAGGCTGAGTGTTCCAGAAGGCTTTACCGTGGTCAGCTTAATGCTATGATTGAAGCCTGAGATCTTCGAGTACTCTTCGTCGTATGCCCTGAGGTAAGTGTAACAGTCGCTAAGCCAAGAGCGCTGCTGTTCTGTAGCCTGCAAGTAACCCGTTACGCCAATCCCCATACGCATGTTCTTGTGTACGATGTGCTCCGTCTCTGGTACCGCGCACTTGATGGCAAGGCTGTGCTTGTTGATGCGGTACAGGTATCTGGCCACCTTCTTCAGCTCAGTGTATGACTCGATGTTGGGCAGGTAGATTTCTGCCAAGCAGCACGTCTCGAAGTTTGCAAGGCTCTGCTCAGCACAGGGGTTGAATCCCTGCACATCTGGATCTGGGTATTCAGTCTCATGGGTGCGTCCCATGCGTCGAGCCGCTACGAGATTGATCAATCCGTATGGCTCTCCGTTGCCCTTGTACCCCTCCCAGAATTCCTCTGGCAGGAGTTCTGTATTGGAGCATACCACGCTGTTATTTGACATGGCTCTCCAGTTAGGAATGTTGCCAAGGTCCCAACGCTTAGCGTTCAAGTATTCCACATCGGTAGCGTCACCGATAGCAATCTGTGCAGAGCGTCTCACGTTACCTGCTACCACGATGCGACCGACGATGTTCATAATGTCAAGGCAGTCCACTGAAGTTAGGCATCCCCCGTTCTTCCCGTTGAGCAGCTTGTTAATCTCGAACATACCCCAAACCAAATCCTCAGGACCGCTTGCTACGCCGCCGAATCCCTTGATGGGCGAGCCCTTAGATCGGATCAGGTGAGTCGCGAACGTAAACCCTTTACCCGTGTAGAAAGATGCCTCAAGAACTCTTTTGAGGAGCTCAACCCACCCCTCCCTACTATCAGGTACAATAAAATCAGCGTCATTTCGATCTACTCTTTCAATGATTACGTCCTTAAACGGAGGGCGCAGCCCGTCTATGTATTCTTTTTGAATGTTGAATCCAACTCCGCTGCCAAGCATGAGCATCTCGAATGCCCACGTAAATGGACGCACCTCTTCGTCAACGACTACGAACGCACAGTTCTGCAACGAAGGCAAGCCAAGCTTGTCTACGGTCTCTGTGCCTAGCTGCCACAAGAAACGTCCAGCCACCGTGCCCTTAAGGTTGAGCATGATGTCTCGTATCTCTTGCTTGTCTACTTCGTTGAAGCCACATCCAAGCTGATCGTTGCAAGCATTGATTACTCGCTCTACGGTTTCAGGCCATTCTTCTGTGCGATTTTCAACGGCTCGTGCATAGGTTCTTTTGAAGACGGGGTAACCTACCTCCCCCCATGGAATGGAAGAACTCATTTTTTAAAAGTGTTTGTTTGGTGTATTGGTGTTTAGCTTTTACAGGGGGGCAAATCTACTTATAATCTGCGTAGTAGTACCACACTCTGTATGAAGGAATTGACATCAAATCAAGGATTGAAACCTTGGTTATAACGTCAAGCCTATCCTTCCTTTGATACTTCTTTTTGTATGCGTCGAAAGGGTGTTTGACGAATACGTCTTCTACATTCTCTTCGCAATATCTGGCAAGATCTTCCCTATTTACAATGCAGAACCCTCCTTCTTCAGGCATGTCAAAGGCAATGATGGTAGCTCCTCCGTACATCCATCCAGTGTTGCCGCTGACATTCTTGAACTCGCACCATATCTCGTGAGGCATGTTGTTTCCTTTTACGTCAACGCCCCATCTACCAGCGCCGTCATAAGCCATCCAGAAATCTACGTGTTCTCTGGTGTCTTCTGCGCTAGTAGATTTTTCTACGGTAAGTCCAAGTGCTTGAGCTGCCGCCTTGAATCTGGCCTCAGCTACCTTACCCGTTGTAGTCGAGTAGGCTCGTCTGTTTTGATTTACCATTGAGATGGTTATGTTGTTCGGCGTACTGAACTGCGGCCTCCCTTATCATATCCATCTCATACCCTGCCTTGGCCCTAAATGAAGAAACCAAATTCGTCACCTGACCTGGGTGCGTCTTTGCTTCTCCGTTGCTATCAAACAGCTCCTCGTAGAGATCTACGGCTGCCATCTGTATCCTTTCTGTAGCGAGTGCGTACACTCTCGCTAGCTCCAACTTTGTTATGTCCGTCATTCTTTATGATTCTTATTGCCTCTTCTATCTGCTCTCTATTCTTAACGATAAAGAGCTTTGGTGTTTCGCCAAGATCCGAAAGATAACGAAGGAAAAGCTTCCATCTCATAGGAAAGTCGTGATGAGATGGAGTAAAACCTTTTGTCTCTATGATCCACGACCTATCCTTTGCTACGAAGTCTGGAGTGTACTTAATCGCAAGAACTGCTTTACCAGTTCTATCTGACAGCTCTTTAGAGGAGGCAGTCATTTTATGATACACGCCCTCATACTTGAACTGATCCACAAGTGTATACTCCACTTCTTCGTAGTCAAAGTCTAGGCCGTGATCACAAAGCAAATCAGCGCACTGCTTTTCGAGTCCGCTTTTGTAACGTCCCAGCTGCTTCTTGCGAGCGCTGGCCCGTGGTGGCGTCCCCCGTTTTGCTCTCTTCACTCGGCAAAGTTACAACACAAAGCCGACAATAGAGAGAGAATTAAGCGTTAATTGAACTGATGGTACACATTGAACTGTAAACCAACAGGATCGAACAGTTCTTTTCCAGTAGAATTCACCCTGAAAGCAGTCATCGGAGTGTTCATTGTGAACGTAACGGGGTTGTCTATTGGCGATGGAGCGCCTCCAGTCTCCGTTTCCCTGACTTTCCTAACGTGAAACTCAGTCGTCTTACGTAGGCTTACGTCTGGTGCTTGAACCTTCCTGTGTATGGTGATGAAGCAGTCTGCTCGGTTCACGAACTTGCCTCCACCTTCAGTGTCCTCTGCGTATGGAGCCACAGGGAGTCCATCATCACCCTTCCTACGCTGAGCTTCTGTTACGGCGTGCATGTTCAGCCACACAGCGATGTCGTTTGCTTTGCTGAACGTCAGGAACTCAGACGCTGCCTCGTAGTGGTAGTCGTGCACCCCGATGTTTGAGTTGCCCATGTCAAGCTTTAGGCTGTTGTACGGGTCTACAAACACCGCATCCACAGCCTGCTGACGCAGCACCTTCTCAAGGAACAGGATAATCTCTGCGTAGCTATACACTTGGTTGTTGTTGATCACGGTGAAGTGCTCTTGAACCCACTTGTAAGCAGCCTTGCGCTGATCATACGACATCTCATTTACGCGCCTGTTGAACCCGAACTGCATCAGAGTCATCTTAAGCGAAGAGGTCCTGTTCTCAGAAGAGTACACAACCCACTTCCATCCATGCCGTACAGTAGCATTCACCATGAGATAAAGCGCCATCGTAGTCTTACCTACGTTGCTGTGTCCGTTGATGATTAGGAACTCTTTCTTGTACCTGAAGTACTCGTCAAGCTTTGCGTCACCCGTATCCAGCCCTACTTGTATCTCTCCATTTGCATAGCTGTCAATCCACCTGAAGTCCTCATCGTCAGACGATATGAACGACATGTCCCCATCACTCAAGAGCATCTCACGCTGAGCGCTCTTCTCATTCGAGACGAGGGTTTTGATTGGGTCTTTCTTCCCAAGCTCTATCCCGTCACGTATGGTGATCATAGCCTGCTCCTCAGAGTCTATGTTACGCTTGCATATCTCCCTGTGAAGAATCCGAATTGCTTCGTCCTCCTCCATACGCCCAGCTGAGACATACCCGCCACACAGTCGTGCAGCACGAAGCAGTGCGGTATGCTTGTTGCCATCCTCTGCGACACGTATCATTTTGGCGGCGAGGTTTAGCTTCATGTAGTCCGTGTAGTGGTCACGAACCACGGCTACCTGAGTGTCTGCTCTCTCACTAGAGAACGCCCCGAACTTTGAAGCAGACTCGTTGACGATTATGTCTGGGTCGTGAGACTCAAAGCACGCCCTAGATTCGTTGATTCCAGAGTCGTCAGGGGTAATCCCGTATTGCTTGTTGAAGTAAACCTTGAGCGCCCTAAAGTGGTCTCTGTGTCGCTCAGGATTTGTAATCCTTACGAGCACCTTGATGCCGTCACCTGATGGCGACATCCATGCAGAGTAAACGTATTGGTCAGTACCAATAGTTGACTTTGTAAGCGTCACCTCTTCTGGTGTTGACCCAACGTGATCGAAGTCAAGCACGATGAATCCGCTGTGGTCAAACAGCCCGTCATCAGTACGATCAGAGAACTGACCGCTGAACAGGACGATAGGCAGTTTCTTCTTTGACTCCTTGTCACCGCTGCGGACAAGCTCTATGGTCTTCTCGCTTGATCCGTCTTGAATCCTGCGAAGCGCCAGGCCCAGAGAGATATACCTAGGGGACTTAGTGTGGTATATGCTCTCGAATATAGTTACTTGCATTTCAGCTCTGCTGCTTTGTTCAGGTACCAGTTAGCCTTCATGACGTCTTTGTCTGCGGTCTCCCCCAGCTTTGACCCTGCTCGCATCTTGTACTTGAAAGCGTTCATCTCACAAAAGATGAGGAAGTTGTCGAGACCCCACACATCAATCATCATCTCCCATGTTTCTTTGGAGAACTCGTTGTAGTGATTGGGATGGTTCACGTATTCGTAGGACTTTTCCATAACAGTTTTGATTCAATTATTTCTTTAATTATTATCTTGACGTCACCCTTGTATGTTTTAGGGTAACATTGCTTGGCTATGATGGCCATGCTGTAGTTGTCTGCTGCAATCAATCCGACATCTTCAGAGTGAGACAGGCAGTACACCTCTCGTGTGTAGATGGTCTTGTCTTTCTTAAACCCCACCTTTAAGGTCTGGTAGTATATGTCTTTCTTCATGAGATCTCTATCCTAAACTTTCGCTTGATCAAAGGGACCATGTCTTGCATAGACAGTGTCATCCCTGAACAATCGGTTGACTTCATCAGCACGCAGTTGTCCCCGTTTTTGTTCGTGATGCATAAGATCACGTAATCATCTTCATTCGCAGGGATATGCACCTCGTAGTCCTTATGATCGGACATCACGCAGAAGAAAGAAGTACTGCCTCCGTTGTTGTTGACCCCACTAAAAGAATGAGGGCTGAAGAAATTTACACTCTTCAACCCCCATTCAATAGCGGCATACAAGCCAAAGAACTTAGAAGGGGAGGTCCTCGTCTGCTGCACTCGGCTTCTTAGAGTAAGAAGACTTTGACTGCTGGTTCTCCTTTGCCTTCTCGCTGTTGGGGTCCCACACGGTGGCAAATGACTTGCCATTCTTGCTTACCCCTACAGTGATGAACACGTTTCCGCCAGTACCGTCAGGTTTTACAGCGGTGGCATACCGCTCCATGAGGTCCTTAAGTTCAGGAACCTTCAGTCGAAGGCGTTGTGATACATACTTGCCGTTAGGATCAAGTTTCGGGTCTTCAGCATATCCGATGAATACGGAATCATACTTGGTTGAGTTTTCGCTCATTTGAAAAAAATTAAAAAAGGTTTATTGCGATAATCATTATTACGAAGTACACTATGACAGCAAGTGCTGAGGTGATTGTGTTGTTGAATCGGCTCATACTTCGAATGTCATGTAGTCTGTCTCGCCTGCTGAGTCATCATTCAGCCAAGCTGAGATCTTAGTTATTGCGTTGAAGAACTTCATCTCTCCTCGGAAGAGGCTTTCTTGTGAGCACTTGACGACCGCTGGTAGATATGGGTATGTCTTCTCTTGCACAACCCAATAGAAGTCGTCGATCCCTGTAAGCTTGCAGTAGAGATAAGCTTGTATGTCGTAGCACAGCTTGTTGACGTCATACCTAAAGCCATCGACGCTACGTGTAGACTTGCTGTCTGAAATAAAGCCACTGCCAAGGCAATCAAGATAACCCTTGATAATAACGCCATTGATCTCTCCATATACTTCTTTTTGGTAATCACCCTTCAGGTAGGTGTCTAAGATGCCACACACTCGGAGGCGGTCTACCATGGCTATCGCCTGATCCCAGTCCTCTTGGGAGCACACTAGCACGCCACTATCAAACAGGTCGATCCGCATCTTTTCTTTTATCTCTTTGAACTCAGCAGTCGCCTCTGGTCTTTTAGAGCTTGCGGTTTTTCCGCTGCACATACCGAGGATTTCTTGGTTACTGAGAACCTTGTAGGTAGCCTTAGCCCTGTCCAAGTCAAACAATATAGCGTCATACATACTTCCAAATTCCAGAGCGTCAGATTTGTATTCCACCTTGCCCTTCATGTGGAGATCAAAGAGAGCGATGTCAGTTAGCGCCTTCTTTAAAGAGGAGTACGACAAGTGTTCCTTGTTGTACCTCTGCATCAGCATCTCTGGTATCCTCATCGAACGAACTTCTTGATGGCTTCTTTCTGCCGATCAGACAGCTCGTTGCCATACTTAGACATCACGCTTTCGTATGCCTGCTTCTTGTTGGTGGCGCTCTTCACGTATGAGATTGCTTTGTCCATGATGCTAGGCTCAGCGAGTGCCGACTCTTCTTCTGCGATAACCTCACGAGCTGCTGCTCCGCCTACTGGTACACGGCTTGGGGCTGTGGCAGTTTCTTTCCCGTGGGTATTGGTAGAGTCGCTGTCTTTGGTGTCGTCGATCAGGAACATGCCGTTGAGGGCATACTTACGAGCATATGATGACGTGGCCCCAGTAACCTGAGAAGCGTCCATGCCCTTTTTTGAGTCTTCCTCACGGGCCTGTGCCTGCACATTGATTACGTTACCTTCGAAGTCAAAGACGACAACTTCAGCACGGACATACACGCGGCCTTCGTGAGATACGATGTAGTCGCTAATCGTCATGCCGAGTTCGTGCTTGGCGAGCAGCGGCTTCACTGCTTCCAGGATGTCCTCGCATGAGCGGTAGTTGTACTTCCCGAAGCTGTTGAACTGACCCTTGGGGGCTTTTAACTCCGCTTGAATAGCGGAGAGTTTCTTGTGAATAGACATTGAAATAAATTAAAAGGGTTTGTGTTTAGAGAAAGAGATGCGGCTTGTTTCATCGGGCTTTTACACAGCAGCCTGTTACGGGATCTCCCCGCACACCATGAGCAGCATCTCAGGTAGGTCAGCGTTCTGACCAAAGATCTTTTACGATCGAGTGCACCTTTACGTAGGAGCAGACGAAGTTGAGCATGTTATGTGTTGACTTGAGATACAGCTTGTCGAAGTCAGTTGACCCCGACATGTTGCCTGCTACGGTATCGATTTCAAGATCTGGAGTGACGTGCATACCAAGAATCTTTTTTGCTTTCACAAGGCTTTCCGTGTATCCCTTGAATCCGTCAGAGTATTCTCTGAGTGTTGAGGCTACGTCTATGGCAGACCAATCGTTAATGCCTTGGTCTACTATGTCTCCGATGATGATCGACTTAGATGGGCGAGATATTGACTCGTCATCCATGATCATAGCTATAACCTCAGATTCTGTTACCATCGTTGATGTATACTGATCGAACAAGTTTGACGTTTCCTCCTCGGCTAAAAGCGAAGCTTGCACTTGGAGTGACATAAGTTACGCCGTCTAACTCATACGAGTACGTCTCTTCCCAACCTGAATAATCTGATGATTGACGCTCTGTTTCAGGTGAATGTGACATGTGTTTGGGGTTTTGTGATGCTGCAAATCTACGTCAGAAAACAAGTACGAGTCAAGGATTTGGTGAGAAATTGTCTCCATCCTCGTGCTCGCAGGTTTCTTGTTTCGTGGCTGGGGCTGCGCCCAGCGATCGAAGCAGATGGTGAACATCTTGGTTTTGTTCGGTAAAGTTCTTCTCGCAGCATGGCTGCGCTGTTGGCTCTTGTGAGGAGCATGAGATCATGGTCACTGCCACGATGGGGATCATTTTGTTCATGGTGTATTTGTAGGCTTTTCCCATCATTAAAGGGCGAACTGCCCATCAATGAAGGATTTTTCCATCACTTCTTCGGCTAACTTGTACAGGGGGTCATATCCATTCCACGACATCACGTTTCCTTCGTGCCTATCCCGATGATACAGGATCGTAGTGTGATGCATCTTGAGGGCGTTGCCTATGTGAAAGGGCCTGTACTTGTTACTGAG
>Ga0315909_10000342_pt1 | contig 62420 bp, 39 predicted proteins | sample LakEriMetagenome_11_FD_203527 | JGI IMG/M metagenome (GOLD analysis project Ga0315909, IMG submission 203527) | Freshwater fungal communities from buoy surface, Lake Erie, Ohio, United States - Buoy 2 MA125 | ecosystem: Environmental > Aquatic > Freshwater > Lake | place: USA: Lake Erie, Ohio...
GAAATAACCGAGTGGAGAAAAAAGATTTAATACTATCAGCTTCCAGAATCAAAACTCTGGAAACTTGTTCTTGGACTTACTGGTGCAATTATCACCTTAAGCTTCCAGATAAATCTAATGACGGCGCAAATCGTGGCACAGTTTGCCACCTTGTATTTGAACTCTTGTTAAACAAAAAACATAAGAGTCATTATACTAAAATTCAAAAGCAAGCTTCAATCAAGGCCAGCAAAGCAATTAATCGTCTAGTAATCAAGCACATGAAAAAGCTTGATATTTATACAGATGAAAATTACGAGATGGTTGATAAAATGATTGTAGTTGGTCTTGGTCAAGACTTCTATTTAGAAAACGCAAAACTTGGAGAAGCTGAACAAGAGTTTTTAATTGATAGCGAAAGTCCAAAATATAAAATTAAAGGCTTTATCGATAAAAATGGATATTATCCAAAAGATAATCTATTTAAAATCGTCGATTACAAGAGCAGTAAAGCTAAGTTCAAAGATGATGAGTTAACCGCAAATATCCAAGCTCTTACATACACTCTTGCTACAAAGAAGTCTAATAAATTTAAAGAAGTATCTGGCAAAATTAAAAGAGTAATTACTCAATTTATTTTCCTTAGATTTCCTAAACAACCTGTTCAAGAAGTTGAAATAACCGAAGAGCAGTTGAATGGATATGAAAGGTATTTAGAGTACATATATAATGTAGCTTCTAAGTTTGATGCTAAAACTTCTGTTTCAAATTTCGCCGCGAACTCTGAAGAAAAGAAATGGTTGTGCAAAGCTGGCAAAACTTGGGTTTGCCCGTATTATCATCCATATAAATATTACGAAGTTTACGATGAAAGCGGTAATTTAAAGAAAACTTATTTTCTAGATAATCTTCCTTCAAAACTTCCAGAAGGATACACTAAAAAAATAAAGCAGTACGATGGATGCCCCGCTCATAACAAGCCGAAGAAAAGCCAAGATGCCTTCGACTTTTGAGTTGACTTTGCGCTGAAGCGATGTATCATGTATAAGTGAGCATCATTCCATTGTTCAAGAGTCATTACTCTGTTGGAAAGTCTATTCTAACTTTAGAGAAGGCCGCAGAAATTACTGATTCTAGTCCGATTTCTATTTTTTCAATTGCTAAAAAGCATGGACTGAAAGAGATTACTCTTGTAGAAGATTCTATATCTGGCTTTATTCAAGCTTACTCGTATGCTAAAGATATGGGAATTAAGCTTATTTTTGGTCTTCGTGTTACGATTACGGAAGATATTTCTGATAAAAGTGAAGCTTCTTTAAAGAAGGAGTCGAAGATAATCATCTTCCCCAAGAACAATGCTGGATATAAAAAGCTCATTAAGCTGTCTACAATTGCTTCCTCTACAGGATTTTATTATGTTCCTAGGTTAGATTATACTACTTTGAAAGACAACTTTGATGATAATTTAATGATTGCTATTCCATTCTACGATAGCTTTCTATTTAATAATTCATTATATGGTCATCTTTGCGTTCCTGATTTATCTTTTTTCAAGCCTGTATTCTTTGTAGAAGAAAATTCTCTTCCTTTCGATCATATCATTTTAGATAAAGTTAACTTATACGCTAAAGACAAATATGAGATTCAAAAAACTCAAAGCGTCTTTTATTACGAAAGAGAGGATTTCTTAGCTTACTTAACTTTTAGATGCATTAACAATAGAACTAATTTGAATAAACCAAATCTTGAACACATGAGTAGCGACACTTTTTGCTTCGAAAGCTATCTAAACGCTCAATAATATGGACGGCCATTTACTACGATTTAATAATAAAGACGAACTTGTCTTTATCGATCTTGAGACATTTAATCTGTGTCTGAACACCTGTAATAATCTACCTTGGCAAATTTCAATGCTTAAAGTAGTTGGAAATGAAATTATTGACTATAAAGACATGTATGTAAAATGGGATACTCATCTTAAGATTAGTAAAGGTGCTGCGGAAATCACAAGATTTGACCCTGCAAAGCTTGAAAGGCTTGGCATAGACCCTAAAATTGCCGTTGAAACAATGGTTGAATGGCTTGACTCTTCATACAAGATCATTGGTCATAATGTTTTGAACTTTGATATTTATTTAATTAAAGGAGTTTGCGAGAAATTCGGTAAACCTTGGCGGCATTATGTAGATAAAATGATTGATACAAACTGCGTTGCAAGAGGTATCAAGTACGGAGAACTTCCCAAGAAGGATGATAATTTAACTGAATATCAATATAGGCTTGCAAATTCTCCAAGAAAGGGCATAAAGACCAATCTGACCGCATTGGGTAAAGAGTTCTCTATTGAGCATGAATATGATAGATTACATGACGCTATCATCGACTTGAAGCTGAACTTGAAAGTATGGAACAAACTTAAGTATATGATTGACCTATGAATTTTTACGATAATTTTTCTGATTTAAAGCTTGAGCTACATGGCGTAAGACTACCTTCATTTAAAATTGAAGATAAGTTTAAGAACAAAATTGGCGCAGATCTTGATTGCTCCAATCTTTCATTCTTAAAGTCTTTATGCGAATACGGACTAAAAGAAAAAAATCTATTCTCTCAAGAATATATAAATAGATTAAATTATGAGCTAGAAATCGTAGAGGAACTCAGCTTTACGGATTATCTACTACTGGTTTGGGATGTAATCAACTTCTGTAAAGATAATAGCATTCCCACTGGCGTAGGTCGTGGATCTGCCGCAGGAAGTTTAATTCTATTCGCATGTGGAGTAACTCAAATCGATCCTCTTAAATATGGACTATTTTTTGAACGTTTTATTTCAAGATTTCGCGCAAAGAAAAATGTTGTCAATGGTATCACCTATCTCGACGGTTCTCTTATGTGTGACGTTGATCTTGATATATGTTACTATCAGCGGCATAGAGTTTTGGAGTACCTCGAAAAGAAGTTCGAAAACAAAACCGCCAAAATCTTAACTCTAAACACTCTTAGCAGTAAACTTCTAATTAAAGAATGCGGCAAGGTTATCGACGAGAAGCCTGAATCTGAAATGACAGTAGTTTCAGGTTTGATTCCTAAAGTCTTTGGTCAGGTCAAAGATGTCGAAGAAGCTTATGCCGAAGTAGAGGAATTCAAGAACTGGTGCGACGAAAATCCTAGAATATATTCTGTTTCTAGGAAGTTAAAAGATCTAATTAAAAATAAAGGCGCACATCCTTCTGGAGTTCTACTTTGTTATGATAATATCCTAGAATCTTGCCCAACAGAAAGATCTTCTGACGGAAGCATCGTGTCATCATTTGACATGAACTGGGTTACATTATTTAATATCAAACTTGATATTCTAGGTCTTCGTGGCGTTTCAGTTGTAGATGACGTATGCAAGAATATCGGTATTAATCTGCTAGATATCGATGTAAATGATTCTTGTATTTATCAGAGTCTTCAAGACCTGAGAACTCCTCATGGATTATTCCAAATTGAAGCTGATACTAACTTTAAAGTATTAAAGAAGGTAAAGCCTAAGAATCTGGAAGAACTTAGCGGCGTTCTGGCTCTTGCGCGTCCCGGTGCGCTTCAATTCGTCGATAAGTACGCTCTTTATACCAATACAGAAACATACGAGAGCATTCACTCTCTCTTTGATGACGTTCTAAAGGTGACTGGCGGCGTTGCTCTATATCAAGAGCAGTTGATGAAAATGTCTACAAAGATTGGTTTCTCTTTGGACGAAGCAGAAATTCTTCGCCGCATTGTAGGTAAAAAGAAAGTCGAAGAGGTTAAGAAGTGGAAGCAGAAGATTCAAGATAAGATAGTTGAAAATAAGCTTCCTCAAGAAGCTGGCGATATTCTATGGAAAGTTCTTGAAGACTCTGCGAACTACTCTTTCAACAAATCGCATTCAGCTTGTTATGCCGCTCTAGCTGCAATTACAGTATATCTTAAATTTAAATATCCGCAGCAGTTCTTCTTGTCGTTGTTGAAGATGACTCGACATGAACCTGATCCGATTTCTGAGATTTCTAAAATTCACAAAGAGATGCGGCATTTTAATATTGAATTACTGCCCCCTCATCTACTTAAATCTCAAAAAGACTTTAGTATTCAAGGAGACAATATTCGATTTGGTCTTCTTTCTATCAAAGGCATTTCAGATAAATCTATTGAGAAGCTTAATAACTTTATCGGCATATTTCAAAATAAGTTTGAGATCTTTAACACTGCAAATGAAGCTGGATTGAATCTTGGCATATTGTGCGCTTTAATTCAAGCTGGAGCATTGGAAGGCTTTAAGCAGACTAGAACCAAGGTCGTCTATGAAGCTCAACTTTGGAATACTCTTACTGAGAAGGAAAAGAGATATTGCATTAATTATGGCGCGGGATTTGATTATGATCTTGTCAAAACAATGAAGTATATTTGTGAGAAAGTAGATGAAAAAGGAAAGCTTTTAATCAAACCTTCAAGAATTGAAACTATCAAAAATAAGTCTCAAAGATATGCGGAGATTTACGATAAGAACAAGAAGTCCGAGAAGTTCGCTAATTGGTTTTATGAGAATAAACTACTTGGTTATACTTATGGCTCTAATTTAAAGGATATCGTCATGGATCAATCAGATGTCATCTTGGAATTGATAGATGATATTAACGGACTGCCAGAAAACTATGAAGTGCGATTTATCGGAAGACTTTCTGACGATTCTGAAACGCGCACATCTAAAGCTGGTAATAAATACATGACGATGGATATTTTTGATGAAAGTAATATAATAAACGTGAAAATGTTCAATAAGAAACTTGAAGATTTTCTTGATATAAATAAAAAGACTCCTAAGAAAGGCGACATTGTTGTTATTCGTGGCAAAAAGAAAGATGGATGCGTGTTTGCCGACGTAATAGCAGTGCAAACAAATAAAATTTATACAAAACTATCAGAAATAAAGAAAGATGAATAATTTAAAATATCAAAAAGATTATTGGAAATCTTTCATAACTTCTTCTCAAGAAGATATGTTAGCTAGAGATTTAAATAGTTCTTGGGATGAAAATAGTAAAAGCTATTCAAGGCCAACAAGAATTCCAGAACCTTATCTTAATTACATAAAAGAAAATGTAGAATTAAATAAAGTTGTAGATTTCGGAGTTGGTCTAGGAAGAAATCAACAATATTTAAAATCAATTTTCAATGAAGTTCACGGTTTTGACCTTCCCGAAATGATTGAAAGATATAAAAAGACCGCTTCAAAAGACGATAAATTAATTCATGACGTTTCTGAATTCGACAATAATTATTCATTATTATATGAGACAACAGTTTTTCAACATATGCCTCCTGATGAAGTTATATTTTATTTAACTTATTTATCTTATAGAACAAAATATTACTTTTCGCGTACAAGAAGCTATAATGATTTTTTTAGAAATTTTAAAAATAATACAGGAGGAGTAAATATGTATCATTTAATAATGGCGACTAATTGTTGGGAGCCGATTTCTTTTTCTAACGACAAAATAAATATATTAAATGACGAAACTCATTATTTTGCTTTATACAAATCAAAAAACACTAAATGAATACAGAACTTCAAAATCTAATAGAAAATAAAAATCAAACTGGACGAAATAATTCTCAAATTTTTGTATTTGAAGAACTATATAAACGTTTTGGATTTAATCCAATAACAATTGTTGAAACTGGATGTATTAGAAATCCAAGTGAAATATACAAAAAAGGAGACGGATGGGGAACGCTATCTTGGATTCACTGGGCCACTAAAACAAATAGTATAATTTATTCTATAGATATAAACCAATATCATTTAAATATTGCTAAAAATGTAATAGGATTATCTCCTTATGTTAATTACGTCTTCAGCGACTCAGTAGCTTATTTACAAAACTTTCCTTCATTTATGAAGATAAATTTGCTTTTCTTAGATAGCTTTGATTATTGCGGAGATGAAAATAATAAGAGAGCGGCGGCGGAACATCAATTAAAAGAGTTTCAGGCTTGCGAAAAAAATCTAGAAGAAAACTCGATAGTTCTTCTTGATGATATCCTTGATGCTAATTTTTCTGGCAAAGGAGCTTTATCTATTCCTTATATGATGAGTAAAGGATGGAAAATTATTAATTTTCAAGACAATCAAGTTCTTTTATCTAAAATTTTATAATTTTATTTATTCAAATATAATTCAATATGAAGGTTTTATTTTCTAATCCTCCTTGGTGGGATGTCGATCCAGATAATTCTAATGATTTCGTTCGTGGAGTCCGCGCTGGAAGCCGCTGGCCTCATACAGGTAAAAGATATTTATGCATCCCAGATAGATATCAATTTGGAGAATATCTTCCATATCCATTCTTTATGGGATATGCCGCTTCATGGTGCAGAGAGAAAACTGGATACGAAGTAGTTTTGAGAGATTCAATCGCTCTTTCTGAATCTTATCAAAGCTATTTTAATTATTTAAATCAATTTAAGCCTGACTATATAGTTATTGAAACAGCTACTCCAAGTTGGGATCACGATAAGAAAGTAATAGCTTATATCAATAAGAATTTTAAAAATCTTAAAATAATTCTTACTGGAACGATTTCAAGTGCAGATCAAGAGCAAGAGATTCTAAAGAACGAAAGTATAATCGCATTAATTAAAGGTGAATACGAAAAAAATGTCGTCAAAGTTTTAAATGGTCAAAGAGGAATTATTCAGCATGATCTTTTGACATTAGAGGAAATGAACTCTGCTCCATTTCCTGATTTAAACGATGAAACATGGTGGCGTTATAATGATTGCAATCCAAGAGGGCAAGTATTTCCTCACGCACAAATTTGGAGTAGCAGAGGATGTCCATATAAGTGCATCTTCTGTGTATGGCCTGCTGTAATGACAGGAAATGATCCTCTTGGTAAATCTAAGAGAACTGTACGCCATTATACAAAAGAATACATGGGCAGATATATCGAAAATCTATTGAGTAGATATGATTATAAGTCTATTTATTTTGATGACGATACATTTAATCTAGGAAATAAACATACTCTTGAAATGTGCGAGTTGATGAAGGAAGTTGGTCTTCCTTGGTCGGCTATGTGTCGCGCTGATACCATTCAAAAAGATACTTGGCGCGTAATGAAAGAATCTGGATGCTTTGGCGTTAAGCTCGGATTTGAAAGTGGAAATCAATACGTTGTAGATAATATAGTTAATAAACATCTAGATTTAAAAGAAGCGGCAGAAGTTGTTAAATACCTAAAAGAAATAGGAATGACTGTTCATGGAACATTTACTATGGGATTGCCGGGAGAAACAAAAGAGCAAGTTCAAGACACTTTGAATTATATAAATAGTTTGCCATTTGATTCTCATCAATTAAGTGGGACAGCAGAAATCGAAGGAACACCGCTTTCTAACTTAAAGAAAGAAGGAAAACTAGAAAAGTATTCAGGAGCAGAAATAAATGAAGAATACAAGCCTGAGCATGATGGAGGATTAAAAGCCAGAAATCTAGCTAAACACTTGAAAGATAATTAATATGAAATATATAGTTACTGGATCTTTGGGCTTAGTTGGCCTAGCTTCATGCAAGCGTCTTCTTGAAGAAGGCCATGAAGTAGTTGGAATTGACTGCAATGCAAGAGAAGAATTCTTTGGTAAAGAAGGATCTACTAATAGTAAATTAAATACTCTTTCTAGTTATGCTAATTATAAACATTATGCCGTAGATATTGCAGATAAAAATAGTATAGATAAGGTGTTCAATGAAGGATTTGATAGAGTTATTCATACCGCAGCACAACCATCTCATGATTGGGCGACAAATAATATTCATAGAGATTTTGAAATAAACGCGGTTGGATCTATTAATATTTTTAATGCTGTATTTAAATTTAATAAAACCGCTCCTATTGCTCATATTTCAACAAGTAAAGTATATGGAGACAATCCAAACAGACTTCCTTTAGAAGATCTTGGAAACAGATTAGATTTGCCTTCTGATCACAATTTATTTAATGGATTAAAAGAAGATTTTTCAATAGATAATTGTCTTCATAGCTTCTTTGGTTGCAGCAAAGTTGCTGGAGATTTATACGCTCAAGAATATGGTCGCCACTTTGGATTAAAAATTGGTATTTTTAGACCTGGATGTGTAACTGGATCTGATCATGCTGGAGTTCCACTTCATGGATTTTTATCATATCTTGCAAAATGTATAAAAAATAATATTGAATATACAGTTATTGGATACGAAGGAAAACAAGTAAGATGCAATATTCACGCTGACGATTTAGTAGATGCTTGTATTACATTTTTAAATAATCCTAAATCTGGAGAAATTTATAATACTGGCGGCAGACAATTATCTTGCTCTATAATAGAAGCAGTTTCAGCATTAGAAAATCTATTAGACAAAAAAGCTAAATTGAATTATAATCCAACCTCTAGAACCGGCGATCACAGATGGTATATTTCAGATATGAATAAGTTTAAAAAAGCTTATAACTGGAATAATAAAAAATCTTTGACTGATATTTATAAGGAACTTTGTAAATGAGAAAAGTTGCAGTTTTAGTATGCGGCCAGATGAGAACTCTTGATAAGACTTACGATCAAGTTAAATCAATTTATCCAAATGCTGATTTTTACGTTCACTCTGTATTAGACGAAGATACTGAAAAAGCGTTCTTGCTAAAGCCCAAAGTCTTAATTGCTGAACCTCAACATGAAATGCCTGAAAGATTGGAATATTCTTGGAATATATCTAGAGGATGTCATGGGGTTCAAAGAGTATTAAAGCAGCTTTGGGGTCTCGAAAAAGTTTGGAATGTTTATGAAAAATATGGCGACAAACATGATGTAGTTATCAGATGGAGGCCAGATACTTTATTTTCCACTCTTCCTGAAAATCCAGAAACAATAACGGAACAAAATCTTAATCATATTTTTATACCTAAATTTTCTAATTATCATGGATTGAATGATAGATTTGCTTTTGGCAATTATGAAAACATGAAAATATATTTTACAAGATTTCAAAGGTTAGACCAATACATAGATATAAAAGGCATGTTTCATCCAGAAACATTTTTAGCTTGGTCTATAATAGACAAAAAAATAATGGTACAAAGAACAAAAGCTGTATTTTATAGTTTAAGAAAAGATGGATCTAGGATAGAACCTAATTATAATGTCAAAGAATTAGATACAGTTGATTGAAGAAAAAGTATCGAATTTCTTCGAAGAAACAGTATAATAAATTGAAATATGGTTCAATTCTACAAGCCAAATCCCCGCAATTCTGGTTCCGCATGTTCATTCTACAAGACCCGTGACGGAGCCATCATGTTCAGCATCATCAAGCAAGCTTCTTGGGATGAATCCAGAAAGACTGGTTCATTTCAGAAGAACAAGACAGATCCAAAAGGAAACGTAAAGGTAAAGCTATCTTTAGCTGAAGCCGCAGGTATTCTTGAAGCAGTTGATAAGGATGTAGAGTTCAAGGAATATCACAATAGTCAAAATCAATCTATTCAGATTCGATTTGCTCCTTATGTAGATAAGAATACAAATGAAAGAAAGGGATTTTCGCTTTCAGTAAATAAGACTGGAAAGGACTCTCAAGAAAAGCTTTCTTTTATCATCGGTCTTACTTTCAAGGAGGCTCGCCTACTAAGAGAGTATATGATTTATATTATTCATGATTCATTCGCTAACCCAATTAAGCAGAATGCAGAATCTGAATCTTCAGGAGAAGAAGCCGCAACAGAAACTCCCGCTCCAACTCCTAAGCCTCCTCAACAATCAAGCGGAGACGATATCGACTTTTGAAAAAGAAGATACTCTTTCAAAGCGACTGCGCCACTTCTAAGACCGGCTTTGGCAGAAATGCTAAGGCCGTTCTTTCTTACTTATATAAAACTGGTAAGTATGATTTGGCGCAATATTGCGTTTCACAAAAAGAAGACGACGCTGTTCTTAAACGTCTTCCTTGGAAAGGATATGGAACTTTTCCATTAGAAGCTAATATACCAAAACTTTTAGAAAACCTTGAGCCTCAAGAAGCTGAGAATAGAAAGAAGCTTTTTGGCTATGGAGAAGCTTTATTAGACTCAGTAATAGAAAAAGAAAAGCCTGATGTATATTTTGCTGTTCAAGATATTTGGGGTATAGACTTTGCCATTGATCGGCATTGGTTTTCTAAAATAGACTCTATACTGTGGACCACTTTAGATTCAACTCCCATTCTCGAAAGTGCAGTTAAAGCGGCTAAAAAGACTAAAAACTTCTGGGTATGGAGTGAGTTCGCTGAAAGAGAACTTCATAAGATGGGCCATACCCATGTCAAAACATATCATGGCGCGATTGATGACAGTAAATTTTACAGAAAATCAGACGAAGAAAAACTTTCTTTAAGAGAAAAGCATGGTATTAATCAGAATGATTTTATTGTAGGATTTGTATTTAGAAATCAATTAAGGAAATCTGTCTTCGCTCTTCTTAAAGGACTCTATTTATTTAAACAATATCATCCCGAAGCTAATGCCAAAGTTCTACTTCATACGAGTTGGGATGAAAGTTGGGACATAAAGAAGTTCATGAAAGAGTTTTCATTACAAGATGAAGACGTATTAACTACTTTTGTTTGTAAATCATGTGGCTACTTTAGAGTAGAACATCCCACTTCAAAGCAAAAGAAATGCGCCAAATGCGAAAAAGATACTTTCGTAACTACTTCTCCAAGCAATGGCATTGATGAAGAAGAATTGAACGATGTCTACAATCTAATGGATGTTTATTGCCATCCATTCACTAGTGGTGGACAAGAAATGCCAATTCAAGAAGCTAAATTTGCAGAGTTAATTACTCTTGTTACTAATTATAGCTGCGGAGAAGATAATTGCGCTAAAGATTCAGGATCATTTCCTTTAAAATGGGAAGAGTATAGAGAGCCGGGAACACAATTTATTAAGGCGGCGACTTCTGCTGCAAGTATTGCGGATGAACTTAGAAAAGTCTACTTAATGAGTAAAGAAGAAAGAAAAGATCGCGGCATTATTTCTAGAGAATGGGCTTATAAAAATTACTCTATTGAATCTACATGTAAGAAAATAGAGAAATTCATAGATGAGGAATGCAATAAAAAATTTGATTACAAAGAGATAGTTTCTCCTAAGTATCCATACGCAGCAATTCCTAAAATAGAAGATAATGCCACTTGGATAAAAACTCTATATTCAAATATTTTAAATTGCCAAGTTAATGATGATGATGAAGGATTGTTTCATTGGGTAGATAGATTAAACAAAGGAGAGAATAGACAATCAGTTGAAAACTTCTTTAGAAAAGTAGCTTTAAAAGAAGAGCAAAAAAAATCTCCAAATAAAACTTTAGAACTTTTAAAATCAATAAAAGAAAAGAAAGCATTGTTAATAGTAAAGAGCGGCGAGCGAGAAGCTTTTTATGCTAACTGCTTATTAAAGAATCTAAAAGAAATCTATAAAGATTTTAAAATCATCGTAGCGACAAAAAATGATCTTTTCCACATTTTTGAAGGTAATGAAAATCTTGATTATGTAATTGATTATATAGACAAAATGTCCACTCCTTTCTTTTTAGAAGGGAAAGGAGATGAAATAAAATATTGCGACGTAGTAATTCAATTATCAGATATATTTCCTAATTATTCGTATATTAGAAATTCTGAAGATATAATAAACTTTGATCTATTATGCACATAGCCGAAAGTTTCGCTTTAGCATCTGGAGCTAAATTAACTAATCAAAGATTATACGAAAGATTTACTCCTGTCGGATCAAATCAATATATATCTTTTCACAAGATACATTACGATCAATATCAAGAGGTATTAAATTTAATTCAACCTGTTTTAAAAAGCTATGCAATCGATATCGTTCAAATCGGCGGCACAAATTATCCAAAAATTCTATCTGTTTCTAAGGTTAAGGACTATGGATCTGCAAGTTATATACTTAGAAATTCCCTTCTTCATTTTGGAGAATACTCTATACTTTTTGATTTATGCTCTTCTGTTAATACAAAAAGCTTAATTCTTAATTCTATAGCTTATGAAAAGATAATCTGCCCATTCTTATCAAATAAAGATAAACAAATTGTAATTAACAATTACTCTAAGAATAACAATCTTCCATTATTTGATTCTAAAACTTCAAAGGGTTTATTGAATGAAATTAAGCCCGAAGATATTGCGGCAAAAATATTAAATCTTCTTGGATTAGAATTTCATAAACCTTACGATACTTTATATCGCGGCGAATATTATAAAGAGAATTTCTTTGAGATTAACGTATATCCAATTAAAGATTACGTTTATGATTTAAGTCAAATACCAGAACCGATTATAAGACTTGATTATCATTTTGATTTAGAGTTTCTAGAAAAGCATTTAAAAAATAAAAAATGCAGAATTAGGACAAATAAAGAAATTCCAGAATCTATAATTCAAAAATATGCTGACAAGATAGCTGGCATTGATTTAGAAATTAAAAATAGAGAAAACTTCGCGACATTTATTAAGTATGTCAAGAAAGCTAAAGTTGAATTATTGTTATTCTCGTTTTTAGATGAAGAAGTTTGCGATGATTTAAAGATGCAATATTTGGATGTAGAGCCTATTAATTTTCAAAAGACGACTACTCCAATCGTTAATTTTAATTTAAACGACAAAGATTTATTCTTTAAATGCGATGAAGTTATTCTTTATAAAAATCAACTTTATATTTCAAAGGATGATATTATAAATAATAATTTTTACGATCCAAATAAGTTCAATAGAGTTTCTTCGTTTAATCTTTCTGAAAGTTTTTCTAACGTTTTAATCGTCAGAGACTTGACAAACAGCAAGTAAACGATAAGATATGTCCGTGAGTGAATTAAAGATAATCGAAAACTTCAAGCGAGACGAAAACGGTCTCTTAACCAAACCAACAGTTCCATATAGCTTCAATGAAGATGGATCTATCGATTGGCGTTCAATGGTTCGCAAGGAATTCCTTGTCTCCAACAAAGAGCGCACAAAGGAAACAGACGTAACAAAGCTAGAAGATAAAGATCTTATTATTCTTCTTGGAGGAATTAAAGAACTAGCTCAAATTCGTGGATACACAAACGTATCTTATGCAGTCTCTGCACCAAATCAAGATTATGTCGCGGCAGTATGTTCAATCTCATTTATTCCAAATTATGAGACTGGTGGTAGAGAAGTCACTTTCTCCGCTATTGGAGACGCTTCTCCATACAATACAAAGGATTTCGCCAAGAACTATCTTGGCCCAATAGCTGAAAATCGCGCTTTCTGCCGCTGCGTTCGCAACTTCTTAAAGATTAACATTGTTGCTCAGGAAGAGCTTGGCAAGTCCAAGGATGAAGAGAAGAACGTCTTTGAACCTTCATCTCTGCTTGAGAAGGTTATGAAAGACAAGAACATCTCTTTTGAAGTTGTTAAGAAGCGCCTTATTAAAGAGAATTATCCAGATGCCGAAAATTTGACATCTATATATGAGATTCCAAAGATTAAGATTTTTGAGTTACTAGATAGAATTACGAAGGCTTAATTTTCTTAGGACATATAGCTTCACTTTCCCAAGGTCTAAACCTTATGGGATTGCTTTCGCACCCAAACGATGGATGGGTGCATTTTTCTTTATGATTATCAAATATTTTACATTCGCCGCATAATTTAGATGTAGCAATTTTATCTTTATTAATTAAATATCTAATTAAGTCTTCTCTATGAAAAGTAGTTTGATTTTCTCCCCAAGTTAAATATACACTCATATTAATTTATTATTACCTGCGGAGATTGAGTTTCTAATCTAACTATTTGAAATCCAGTTTCTATTAAACTTATACCAAGGCTTGACGAGCTATAAGAAGATCTAGTCCAAAGACCGTTAAGATTTGAACCAACTATATTATAATTATAAAATAAAGGGCTTGAAAGCAAAGGTGGAGGCAGAAGCTGCATACTTACACCAGGAATACATTCTCCTTCTGAAGGAGTATTTAAAATATCACCTATCGTAAGAGCTTCTAATTTAGTACCAGATCCATGATAATAAACGTCATCAGCTTTAGCTTGTCTAGTTGTAGTAGATTCTTGAGATATAATTCTTGTTGCAAATGACGATGGATTAGATGGTAAAAGTTTTGTTATATTAGCGTAAGCAGTATCTGCTAAATTAACATCAATTCCAGTTAATTTTAGATCGACTTCTTGATAATATTTTTCTATTTTTATATTAGTTGTGAGTTGTCCAGTAGTAGAATTTTGATTTCCAGTTATAGAGTAACCTTGATTGACGCTGCTTCCTCTTAAAGAGCCGTTTAAATTCCTTAAACTATAAGTAGCTTCTAATGTTTTGATGCCAGTATTTTTAATATCTGATACGCTTGTCGGCCCAGATACAGTTGAAAATGTAGAACCTGAATTTCCTAAAGATTGAGGTATTAAAGTTCCCGGCAAATCTTCTACAGACGAATAGCTTCTTATTGTTTCTTCGTAATCTAATGGAAATGGAACTCTAAAATAAATTAAAGAATTAATAGATTTAGCTATTGAAGCATAAGATTCAAGATATGTTGCTACATAAGGAATAGCGCCAAAGCCTCTTGGATTATCTTTATATCTTTTTACTGAAGATTTGCCAAATCTATATCCTTGTATAATAGATGTCGCTCTTAAATTAAAATTAAGTGAAGATGGCAATAAAGAAGGATACTTATTTCCAAACCAACCTCTTACCGTCGTTCCAATACCAGAAAACTTTGTCGCATTCATAAAAAGCTGATCATATTTTAAATCTGGAGGAGTTAAATGACCTTTAATATTTTCGCATCCTAATCTTCCTGTTGCTCCTTGAGAATTAGCCGTAAAGCCTTCTCTCATAGCTTCTAAATATAATTCTGCTTGTTTAATCATTTCATGATTAGTAGGAGAATCAGAAAGTTGACCATCAACGTTTCCATCAGAATAAGGTCTTGGTATTAATTTAACGAAGAAAAATCTTGGGTAATAAGAGCCAAGATATTGATTAGAAGTAACGCTAGTAGATTGAAAAAGTCCAAATTCATTAGTTATAGACGCATCTCCAATTCTAAAACTTGAAGGATTTATTCCAGATAGCCAATCTTTTAACCCATTATAATCAGTTCTAGCTGTTTCTCCTGGAGTTTGACTATCTGTATTATACGCATCATATCCATCTATTTTTCTATTCAATTGTATAAAAACAGAATCTGGATGCGCCGAATCTATATAAGCTCTAACTATTTTATATGGAGCTTTAAAAGCTTGACAACTAGTATAAAATTTTTCTTGCAATTGTCGACCAATTGTATTCTTATTTGAACCATTGGAAAGCAATGGAACTGCTAAATTTTGGAAAGCATAATTTATTTGATTAGGCAATATCAATGGCAGATATCTATAAGAAGGTGGAGCTTCTGGAGCATACGCTCTTGGTAATCCAGAATTTATATGTTTATTTTCTGCGCTTTTAGGAAGCAAATCAGAATTAACATGACATCTATCAATAAATGGACTATTTGTATCTCCATACACTTCTCTTTTAAATATAGAAGAATTAAACGAACTAAATGGTAAAAAGTTTATCCAAAAAGCCCATTCATTACTAAAATTAGATGGAAAAGCTATTTCCATAATTCCATTAGTAGGAGTAATTATTGGAGTTCCACTGCTTGGAGTGTACTGAGTATTTGAAGCGGTAAATAATTGACTATTAGTATATTCAACTCCTGAATGAAAAATAGAGCCGCCAGAAACTTTATATTGCCGCCCAATTAATAAAGATCCACTTAAAGTAGTATTAATATCAGGAGCAATGCCTTGGAATACGTCTCTTTCAGTTGGAGCATCTTGTGATGTATCAATAGCGTTTCCAGTTCTTTTAATTAGAACTGCTCCATTTCTAATCAAAGGCTCTAAAATAGGATTTGTATTATAAGGAATAGAAATTTTAATTGATATATAAATTGGAATATTAACTATTTCACTAGGAGGAAGAATATCTTTTTTCTCTCTATTATTTACATCTACATAAAATTTAAACTGCACCGTATTATTCCAAGATGAACTCCATGTTGGAAGCTCAAATTCTGACCCTATAGCAACCGAAGATAAATCTATTTCAACGTTACTAGAATTTAAAACAGTTATTCTGACTGATTCGCTTTTATTTAAAATAGGCTTAGAAGTATCATAAGCTTGTTTAGAATCACCAAAATGATTTTCAAAATAAGAAATTAATAATTTATGCCCAGCTAAATATTTATTATAATCTTCTTTGGTGAAAGTAGTAAATTCTACAAACTCTATAGCATTTATCGATTCATCAAAAGCAAGATTTCCTGTTCCTGTATCTAATCTAATTTTATTTAAATTATAATTTGAATATATATTATTTGCTAATAACATTAAAGTATCAAGATTTAAAATATATTCTTCTACGTCTAATGTATACATTGAAGCAATTGGGCCAATAATACCTAAATAATATGCTGAATAATCATCATATTTATAATTTTGATTCATTTCTGAATTATCTAGATTTCCATCTTTAACAGCTATACGACCTGAATAATTATACTTCCAAGTAGCAGTAGTTTCTCTAAAAATAAAAGATCCATTTTTATCTATAAAATAAAAGAAACGACCCGGATTTGCTAAACTAAAAATTTCCTGTATAGCTTTTGGCGCTCTTTTAAATGTAAAAATTGAAAGACCATCTAGATAATACAATCTGTCTGAATTTGTTATAGTTATAAACCCTTCGCTATCAAGATCTTGCATTTCAAATTTTCCTACTCCAATTACATTAGGAACACTAGGAAGAGGTGTGAAATTATCGAATCTTCTAACTTGATAAACTTTATTTCCGCTATTATCAAATCTAAAATATTTTTCGCCATACTTATCTTCAAATTGATAATAAATATAACCAGTGTCGCTAATTTGTTTATAAAAATTATTATCAGACGACTGTATTGAACTTTTTGGTCTTGATACTATAAATGAATCATAATTAACTAAAAATTCTGCTGGTTGAAATTCTACTGTATTTAAGTTTATCTGGGTAGGTATACCTTTTGAATTTAAAGTTGTAACTATATCATAATCTAATTTTGTATAAAGTTTAGATTCAGTAATTGCATCAAATACATAATGATCAAAGCCAGTATAGTAAGGATATGTTATTTCTGCATCATTTGTAGGTGAAGGCGACATGCTTTCACTATAAAAAGAATAAAATAAATCTGCAAAATATTTAAGATTAGCATCCCACCAAGCCATATCATGGCCTTGAGCAAAATTTTGTTGAACAGTTTCAAAATTTTTAGAAGCTATAGTAAATGTACTTTGTGTAGCTAAATATTTTTGGTCTTTAAATTTAGTTAAACGCCCACTTTGCCTAGCAAATCTATCAAATCTTAAAGTATTTTCATTAACTATAGCTTGTATGTTATTAGGGCCTAAAATTCTAGTAAAAAGACTTAACCTTCTTGATGCTTCAAAAACAGCATTAGTATTTAATTCAACATTATTTGAATCATGAGCGCCATTAATAGAATAATTTCTAATATCTCCGCCACCTAAAGTCCCAAACTTTTTTAATTGATCAGAGAAATATTTCGCGCCGGGATTGTTTTCATCTACAATTTTAAAAGGATGATTAGGATTATCAAAATTAGCGTCTTCTAATCCATAATAAGCACATGCTCTTAATAAAGCATAAGCATCTTCTATTTTAGGTTGATAAGTATATAAAAATATTGGATATAAAATAAGCCCACCATTTACATTATCATCAAAATAAGAAATATCTTTAACTTCAAATCTAACCAAGCAAGTATAATTAGCGTCTGTAGATAAATATAAATTAGAAGAAATTGCTAATGCAACTTTATCTACACTAGGGCTAAAATTAAATACTTTCACATCAGACTGTTCAAATTTTAATTTATCAACGACTGTTATTTTTGTATAATGCACAAAAATCGTACATTTTTTGACATTAGTAGATAAAACTTCCAAACTTTGTAAAGTAAATCCATTTGGGACAGTAACTAATTGTCCATAATCAGAAGTCGTTGGATCAATTGTATTACTCAAAACTGCTCCATCAGTAACCGAACGAAGCTCGTAAAGATATTCTTTTAAATCATAAGTACTAAGATAATCATTATTATATAAATAAGGCTTTACATAATTATCTACTCCATTATACTGAACTGAATCAGATGGAGTTTTAATTTCTATATAAGAAGTATTTGGTATTGTTTTATAATCTATACCTTCTGTAATATATAAAAATGTTCTTATTTCAGCATTTCCATTAAAAGTTCCAGAAACGCTTCCAATCATTCCAGATATATCAATATTAAAAGAAAGAGCCGTTTTTGAAATTACTTTAAAACGATTATAATTATCATTTGGAAATGGAGTAGAGCTACCAGCATAATATAAATAAATATCTACCCAATCATCAACATTGTATCCATGTTGCGTAGTAAAAGTTATTGTTACTACATATCCTGCTTGAGTGAAAGTTCCATTCAATTTTCTTGAATTAGACAGTTTATTATTTCTTAATACTAATCTAGCTTGATCAAACTGTATTTCACTGTCCATCAAATCTTTTCTATTATATAATTGAGGATTATTAACAGAATATGTGGCTGTTATTCTCGAAAAAGAACCTATCTCAGGAGCAAAACAATATTGATTATTAAAAAACCAATCAAAATCGAAACCTTTTGCGTATGTAATAAAATTATATAAAAGTCTATAAATGTGATTTTTCTGCTCTCTTCCTAGAAAAACTGTTGATTGATTTTGAGTTAAATGCCATCTATTTTTAGGATACAATTCAGCAGAAATTAAATTATTTCCTTGAATTTTAAAAGCGAAAAAATTATTTAAATTTCCATTACTTATTATTGAATATTCTGTAAAAGCTGCATCAAAAGCCGCCGATGTTCCTTCATTGCAAATAGTAAAAGTTTTTTCAGTTCCTAGATATCCGTCTATTGGAACTAATGAACTAACAGATGAAGGATAAAATTTTTCAGCATCTTCTCCACATCCATCTTTCTTTGTAATTAATGGATTTAATCCATAAAATCCTCCATAACTATTTCCTGCTGGATTTGTTGGATTTCCACTTATATAGCCATAATTATGAATTTCATTAGCTAATCCAAAAGCTGTATATTCTAAACCAGTTCCAGTATCTGTTCCAATAGAAGTGAATCCATTAAAAGTCCTACCTCTAAATAAATAAGATTCACTTGATCTTAAAAGATTTTGAGCTTTTTGGACTCTTACATCTTCTCTTTCGTAAAGCCAAGCTCCTGAAGAAGGATCTTTCTTATTATAGTTCATTCCAAAAATGAACCTATTCAAAAAGTTAGTTTGAAGATTTGCTCCTTCTGGAGTTTGAGGGCTTGCAACAGGCCAAGTATCTCCATTTCCAGGATTAACGAATTGATAAAAATCAAAAAATTCGCTTTCTGGAGCGTATAACATATCGTCGTCAAGACGAGGCTTTCTAAAATACGCGCTATATATATAATAAGGAATGCGCCAATGAGAGTCTCCAGCGCCATTTAAAATTCTCGTATTAAAAGCTTCCGCAAAAGAATATAAATGACTAGATTTTATTGTTTCATCTAGTTGAGGGATTATTGCTTGAGTTACTGGAGTCATAAATTATAACCAAACGCAATTTAAAGCTGTATTTCCAGAAGTAGAAATTGATGCGCTTCTAGTTCTATTAGCTTCATTTATATCGTAAGTAAAAACATACTTTAGCCCCCAAATATCTTTAATATTATTAGCTCCACCAATAGCTTCTGTATTAACTCCTTGAGCTATAAGAATTTCTTCTGGAGTATAAGGTCTTTGTAAAAAAGAAACTTTAAATTTTTCATATTCTAAATAATCTTGAAACATTGATATGCTTGTTCTTGCATTTCCAGATTCATCAACTATAGCTCCTCCTGAAGTTTTAAGCCATAAACACTTAGGTTTTAAAACTAAAAATGTTTCAGTATTAGCTTTTGGATCTCCGTTAACAGGTACATTAGATTTTACGCATCTCAAAAAAATACTAGCAATAACTTTATTTTTAATTGATGCGTCTGTATTTACTAAATCTTTTAATAATTTTGGCTTGTTATCATCATTCTGGTCAGGATAAGTAAAAATCTCTCTAAAATCTCCATTTTTTATATTTTTATTTACACTCATAGTCTATAAGAATTAACTACTTTATTTATTTTGCCAAAATTAGTATATAAAGTTAAAGTAAATGTTTGAGACGCTCCTACAATATTATATAAATCAGTTAAAGTTATGCTGTTAGATGAATTTGCGGTAACAGATATATTGCTTATCCCAGAAGTAGAATAATAACTAGAATTTCCAGTTGTAATTTCTGCGGAAAAAATCTTTATATTAAAGGCGCTTGAATTTATAAATGTTCCCGTCAAACTAGAAGATGAATATGTTTCAGGAAAAGTTATAGAATAATTTATTTCTGGGCCATAAATATTTGCAGTTACATCGCAAGTAAGACCATTTGAATTAAAGAAAAATTTATCTATTGCAAAATTACCTTTAACTCCATTTGTGCAAAACTCTTCTTCGTCAAATGAATAAGTATAATTAGTATCATTAAAAGCCAAATGCAAAGAAAAACCTGCGGTATCAGAATAGCTATAAACGACTTTATTTTGTGGATCATATATTTTGCCGCTACGCATTAAAAACGAAACATTATCTGAAGCTCCTGAAAATCCAAAATGAACTCCAGAAGATAATGCCCCATCATATAATTCTCCAGAATATAAAATATTTGAGAAAATAAAATCAGCAGAAAAAGTTTTAGCTGAAGGCAGTGATCTATAATTTATTCCTGTAAATACCATATTAAAGCTTTCTTAAAAATCTTTCAGTTAAGAATAAAGAGTCTTTTTGTTTCGGTTGTTTTGGCCTACTAGAGAAATCTAAAGTAGTATTAAATCCAGACTCGTTAAAAGAAAAGTTAATAGAATTTAAAATTGGACTGCTAAAAATATAACTAACCAACTGATGTGGAATATAAGTAGAAGTTAAAGATACTTTTTTTTGCTCAAAAGCATCAGGAACAGAGTTATTTAAATTTTTACTAACTCTATCGTGATAATCTTTAGCGGATAAAACGCGTTGATTTTTTCCAGTTTCATCAAACGTAACCACTTGATCTATTACGCCAGTAGAAGTAGTTGATTGAGCTAATATTTCTGGAACAACATTATCTATAACTTCATAAGACATTACATTATCTACTCCCTCATAAATTGGAGGAGATCCAATTACATAAGACGCTCCCGCTAATGTAATAGTATTATTATTATCTCTAGTTTCACAATATCTATAATTACTTGTAGCTGGAAGAATTAATGAGCAAGTTTTAGTCAATCCACCTATAAGAGTAGATGTAATAGTCACCTCTCTAGCAAAATTTTGAGTAAATCCAGTATCAGCTTGTTTAGATGCATTTATTGAAGTAGTATCTCCACAAATCGCTTCAGCTAAAGTTTGCTCGCAAAAAGTTTTGCAAGTAGATAAATCTCCAGTTGATTCTCCAGATTGACCCCTTAATCTTACTGATGAGTTTACAGAAGTTGCGTTTGAAATTGTAATATCAGCTATAGCTGTTTTATTTGCTTCATAAACTCCAGCAGATTTAAATTTTTTACATATAATCAGAGAAGCGTTGTTTTGCTCTATAAATGTAATTAAATTGTCAAGCGTCTTATTATCAGACCCAGCAGCGAAACAATTAAACAAAGCCATTTTAGCTCTTGGATCTTCTTTAAGATTAATTACTCTCATCGCTTTGCTTGATTCATAATCAAGAATGCTTTCTGAAAAAGTTTTATAATTTGATTCGTTATTAGCATCAAATGGATTTTCTGCTTTAAAAATAGGATTATATTTTCTTCCTCCAAAATTTTCAGGAAAGCGTTTACTTTGTTCTGAAGCTGTATTGTCTCCAAAGTTTCCAAATAATAAATTTGCAAAAGGAAGCTCATTCGCTATATAAGATTCAGATTGAGGAACTGTAGAATATGTAATAGAATAAGAAGTCGCGCCATCACAATAAGATGAATCTTTATTAGCATTTGGAAGCATATAATATTTTCCATAATAATCACTCATTACGGCTTTTTCCCATTCTTTAATTAAATTATGCTTTGCTTCATCGTAAATACCTAAATAAACGACGTAATCATCTAATATTGCTGAAGGAGAATCTCCAAGACCGGGACCAAATAATAATAAAAAGTCTAAACGAGAAACAATATTTGAATCAGCTAATATCGGATAAACATATTGCATTCCCATTGCTAAAATATTTCCTTTAGAAAGATGATATATATCTCTTAGCGCTGGATCATAAAGAGATAAAGTTCCTCCTATAACCGTAGCATCACTAGCTGGATTATTTCCATAAAAATACGGCAGAAAATCTAATGTCAAAACTTGCGCGGTATTATTTACTACAGTAGATGATGAAGAAGTAAAGCTTCTAGCCTCTCTTCTTATCGGCGTAACGACATTTGTTTTTCTAGTTCCTTCAAGTGTTGCTGTTTCAGATAAATTTTCAACTACTTTCTGAATATCCAAATCATTAAAAACAGAATTTAAATTCTTTAAAGTTGTAGAAGTAGAAGTAAGATTAATTAATTTAATTCCTTCATTAATAGTTACTTTTACTGGAGCAATATTAGGAGTTCCATAATTTTTACTATAAAAATCTATTTTTGGTTGATAGTAAAATTTAAAACCAAAATCACCACCCCATTGATCTAACACACTTCTTAAAGACCCAAAGTACTTTCTTCTTAAAATTCTATATATTTCATTATCATCGCCTAGATTAAAATCTACTATTCCAGGAATATCAGAATAAGCTAAAGCTGATGTCAAATCTTTAAAACAATAACTAACCTCTGGAAGAGAGCAATTTTCTTCATTTATTTCTTCTCTTCCTAAAATAATAAAACCACCATTTACTCCATTTGTATTATAATAATACCGACTAAAAAAAGCGTCAGAAGAAAGAAAGCTTGGTAAAGAAGCAGGAAATTTAATTAAATTTTTATTCAACAAAGTTTTTGAAGCGTTGATAGTTTGAACTCTATTTAAATATCTTCTTAAAAAGGCATTTTTAATACCAGTTGATGAATCATCACATTTATATTTAAAAGTTGCGACAGTTTCTTCAGAATTTAAAATCCCCGGCTTTTGCACAAATTTACCATTTGTATCAAAAGCATTACCATAATGATGAGTAAACAAACCTATAAAAACTTTATCCATAAATATAGATTTATCTTTATAAGTTAAAGTTAATATAGAATTTTCAACTTCTTTATCAATAGAATAAGACACTAAATAAAAATCATAAAAAGTAAAGTTTCCAACAATTATATTTTTAGCTCCATCTTTCTTGACGTTTAAATCTGTAGAAGATATTTTATATTTACCATCTTTACTAATAACCTTAATAGATATAGAATACCCATCTCCATTATTAGCCTGTACATCAGAAGAATAACCATATCCTCCAAAAATAAGCCCACTTTTTTCACTAGCAGTCGGGCTGGTGGAAGAAAGAACCTTTATAGATCCAATTTTCTCTATATTTGTATTTGTAGATGAAGCTGCTGTCGCCATAAAGCCTTTATTTATTATACATTAAAAAATCCCGTTTCTCCCGTGAAAAAAGGAAAAGATTGATCTGATATAATTGCATTTCTAATTCTTAAATCTCCAGAAGATACTTTAACATAATCTATATCTCTCGTTAATCTTTGACCATTTAAGAAAATATTTTCATCAATTACTATATTATTAATTCCAGTTGTGTAAAAATTAGCCCCTACGACTCCATAAGAATTAATATAAGCTCTTGGAGATCCTGATCTTATATTTGCTATATCGATATTGCCAGTTTCATAATTAGAAGTTGAATTATTAATCGTTAATGTGTTACCAGCTATAGTATAATCAAAACTAGATCCTTGAATTAATTTTTGTCCATTTAAATATAACAAATAGCCAGAATCATTTGCTAATGAAAATGGGAAAGAAGAATATGTGAAATCTGATCCTTGAGTTGGAGTAAAAGTAAATCCAGAAATTACCGACACAGATTCAGGCAAAGAAGATATAAAGACATTATCATCAATATTATTTGAATAAGAAGTATAAGAATTAGAATCTATAACGCTATTATTCGCCGCATAATCATAATCTACTCCTGAAACTTGGCGAATTCCATTATCATATAAATTAAATTTAATATCAGATACTCCTGTATCAAAATATAATTTTCCTGGAGTTGCTGAAAAATTAGGCTGCAAACTAGAAGTTTTAGAAGAATCAAAGGAAGAGTAATAATAAATTTCCATTGAATCTGTATTTTCTATTTGAGTATTAAAAGATAAATATTTTGGCGCGTATTTAGTTCTTAATCCTGAATCAATGAGAAAAACTTCATCAATATTTACCACTTCTTCAAGTTGCCCTGAATTTACAGGATCATAATAAATTAAAATACCAGTTTGATTTATCGCGCCACTTACACCTGAAGGATAATAAGCATTGCCATCAGCATCATAATACAACTCATAACCAATATTTCCAGATCCAGTAGTAATTAATGCGGCGGAATCTACTCCTGTAACCAATGGATAAGTTGTAATAACCGATCCTGTAGTAGCTGGAGAATATCCTGTAATAGCAAATAAATTAGACAATTCTGTTAACTGCTCCGAATTGCAACTTTGATTTAAAAACAATATTTCATTTATATATCCGCTAAATCCTGTATATCCAGAGTTAAGATAAAAACTAGACCTAATTCCTCCTATATATAAACGATCACCCTTAGTATAAACAGCTTGAAACTTTTCAAATTCATGTTTATTTTCAGATAAATCATGTTTTCCTATTATAATGGAGCTATTGGCTTCGTCTTTAGATATAGAAATTAAATTATTTTCTTCGATTGGCAAATGCGTAGAATAAGAATTAACTTGATTTCCAGTTATTCTATATTCAAAATTTAAATCCCTGCTATCATCAATAGTAACTGCAAATCCACTTTGCGAAGCCCAACCATAATAAGACGTAAGAAGGACTTTTGATCTTCCAACTGCAAATTCCGAAGGAACATTACAATCAATAAACATTGTCCAATTAGAATCATTAAATCCTGAAGAGAATTCTAAACTACCATTTCCCGAAAAATGTCCAGATCCTAAACTAATAGAATCAATTTCGATAGCTGATTTAATCATCCCAGAAGTACCTCTTGCTATCAATGGGTTTAAATCATATCTAGTTCCAGAATTTATATTTTGAACTGTTTTTAATTCAAGAACTAATCCCGTTCCAGTTGTATTAGAAATTACATAAGATGGAGTTTGATAATAAAGACCAGTATAATTAGCTGGATTTCCAGCTACGTTTCCGCCAACATTTCCTCCTACATTTCCAGCATCGATAAAAGCCGATACAACCAATCCATTAGTAGCGTCTATTTTAAAAGGAATGTTTTTTTGTTCTCCGCTTATCGAAATTAAATCTCCACTATTACTTGTCGTAGACGTATCAAGATATCCTCCACCTCCACTAATTACATTAATTCCTGTTACAGACAACAAAACATAATTTTCGCCGCTATAATAATTATTATACAAGAAATTTTTATGCCCAGTATTAAATTCATAATACCCATAAACTCCATCTTCTTGAAGATTATTATTATTTAGATAAGCTTGTAAAGCTGATTTATTCATATTATTTTACTGTATATGTCGAATATATTATCAATGGTTGTTTTGGAGTTGACAAATTAACATTAAATCCAGATCCCAAATAATCAGAACTATTAGAATTTGATCCACTTACGAAATCAAAACTCTTGTTATAATTTTCTAAAACAACGCCGACATCTCCGTCGATATTATTAGATACTTCTGATAAAGGAATTGTTTCTGCTTCGACCATCTTTCTTAATATTCCAGTATGAGGTTGAGATGATTCAGAAAGAATCTGTATTCCTCCTTGAGATCCAGTAGCAAATTCAAAAGACCCATCAAAAGTATAAGAAGTTTTTTGATTTACACCTATATCTTGAACTAGATTAAATCCATTTACTTTGTAAGAAGGCTTTGCTACAAGCAATGGCATCCCAACTTCAGCAGATGTAGACCAAGAAAAATTATCATATCCAGACACTGCGGCCTCATCAGAGAAAGAAGCTGATAAAGTAATTTCTCCTTTATTAGTATTCATATCGATACTAGACTGGCCTTTATCTTTAACAAATCCAAAAGATTGACCGCCTCTTTCGCCAATAACTCCAAAACATAAATTAGTATTTGCTGTTGGAGCAGATGCATTAAATCCAGAAACTGCTTTATTAAAAAGCATGGTTTTAACGTCAGGTTGATTGCTTAATAACGTAGTAAATAAATGTCCAGAAGCATCAACAAACTTTTGAGCAGTATGCAAACCTCTTCCTTTTATAACTCCATTTATATCTAAAGACGTAGTATTAGATTGTTCGTCAGAAGAAAATGATATATCGTAATCGAAAAATGTTCCATTTAAACTGTTATCAAAAGAACAATTAACAGTGATAGATGAAGATCCATCAACTCCAAGAATATTTGTTCCATCTAAATGCCCAGTTATTATTCTAGTTGTATCTATATTAAAAGCGATAGGAATTGGACATAATTCTGTAGTACTTCCAAAAATACCAGTCGCAGCATTATACATTTGACCAGTAATATTATCCAGCATTCCTGTAACTCCGCTAAATGCTTTATCTTTTGCTCCTTGTATATTGCAAGTTACATTAACTACGCTATATTCATCTGTAATGCCAGAATTAAAATCAACAGAAAATCTTTTTGTTCCATATTCTCCATTGTAAATATTATCTATTTTAAAAATCTCTTCAATAGCGTATTTATTTTCAATTCTATTTATAGATTCAGTCTGAGATACTAGTATTAAATTACTTGAATTACCGCCAGAAAAATAAACACCAGAAGCGCCGCTGCCAGTAGGCAAATATCCAGAGTCAAAAGATAAACTTTTAATTCTTGCCGCTCCAGTTGAGTTTTGTACAAATGTTTTTACTGAATCAAAAGCAACTGGATTGTTACCATTAAAAGCAAAACCAACACCTTCTGCGGAGATATTATGAGTTATGTTAATAATTCCATTACCATCTTCTGATGCAGAAATAGTTTCAGAAGGATTTAACCCACTATAAGTTAATTCATTTATTCTTGATAAACTAACTGAATAATCAATTACTCCTATATAATTTTGAGAATCAAATTGAATTGAATCAACATAATAAATACCAGAAACTATTTTTTCATTTTCACTATTTGCTATTATTAATTCTCCATAACTTCTAGAAAATGCATCTTTAATTATTTTTATATATCCAGAAGCAAAAGTTAATCCTTCGATTGGAGATGGAGAAGATGCATACCCATAAGTCGTTGGGCTGCTTCCTAAAGCGTTAAATCCACTTAAAGTTAATTGACCATTTAAAGAAACAGATTCTTCTTTAGATATCTTTGAAGATGTCCAAGTTCTATTATTATCTACAGAAACATATGGAATTATATCAGCCCAAGGACTTTTTGGTGATGAATTAGAATTTAATCCACTATATGTCGCGATAAAAGGCATATTAATTAGTATATAAAGTTGTTTTGGGGCCGAATTTATTTGCAGCTATAAAATAAGTAATAGATACAGTCATCTCCAAGCTTCTAGAAGAATTATAAGAAAACGACGCAGAGTTTATAATAAAATTTTTTGGATCTCCTAAACCAAAACCAGTTAATCTATTGAATATTGTAAGCAGACATCTATTGTATACTGAATTAATAGCGGCAGTTGGTTTACTTACTAAATCTGGAGTTTTATTACTATCATTTCTTTTTAATACAACTGATTGAGTAACACTTAAAGAACCGGGAGAAGATTGTTCATTTTCTTGCGAAAAAATATTTTTACTATTAAGATATCCCGGCACAATATATGTTTTTACGATCTTCTTTGGTATAGTAGAATTTATTTTGCTATTAATTGTATTTATAACTCCATCTCTTACGAAACTTGGATCATTATTAAATATTACAGAATATCCAAAAGCTTTTCCATTAGAACTTAATGTTCTGGTTGAATTAATTAATTTTAACGGCGCTGAAATAGCTAATTTATAATATTTATTATATAAATTAACTGCTCTGCTTAAACTATTTGCTTGTTCGGAATCTATATATCCTCTTATTGTAGAATTTATAGAAGGCTGAGAAACTCCATTTTGTTTTTTTAATTTTGATACGAAATTAGCGTTTTCAGTTATAGTTGTTATTCCTTTGCCATCAGAACTTATATTTTGATCAATTTCTAAAGTAAAATTATTTCTTAAATTTCTGGCATTAGAAAAAACCATTTGTTGACTATACTCTTGAGACTCTTCATTAAAAGTTCTATTTATCGAAAGTAATGATATAGCACTAGCGGATAAACTATCAACAGCTTGATCATTAGTAATAAAAAGTTTATATACATTAAAATATCCTTGACATCTTGCAAAAGCGTTAGCTTTAACATTATCTAATATAGAAACAATACTGCCAATTGAATCAACTTTTGTCGCTAAATCTTTATTTTTAAAAGTTATTGATTCTGAGATATTAATAGATCCATCATCTTGAACTGCAAAAGAATATGTAGCTGGATATTTAACAAGAAAAGAAGTAAAAGTTTTAGTTATAGAAACAGTTCCATTTATTACGTCAATATCTGTAGAGAAAGTTTTTTTACCAGCTTTACCATACAAATTAGCTAAACTACCTAGATAACCAAAATTTACTTCACTTTCTATTAAAGATTGAGCTTTTTGTTTAGCAAGATAAACGCCTGTTTGAGTACTATTGTTAGGGCTTCCAGAAGCTACGAAATCGTCGCAAGACACTGAAACTGTATGAGTATATCCAAGATTCCCTTCTTCATCATCCGTGAAATTAAAATCTTCAGATATTTCCCTTATTCTACTATCAAATAAATTATCTTTTAATCTTGCGTAAAATGTATTCGCCGCATCATTTGGAGTATTTGTATTATCTCCATTTTCATATAATTCAATAGTTATATTTCTTTTCCAAAACACTAATCCATTTTCATCAAAATTAACGCTTCTTGGTTCTGATATAGAAATTACTCTTCCAAGGCCAAATCCATTTCCATTTAAAGATATTGGTGTTAATGATTTTTGATATACTTCAGCATAACTATAATCATTAGGAATTGTTAATGTAGAATCATAAGCGTTTGTAGAATCTGTTTTATGAATAGTTTCTACTACTATAGTAACTACATTTCTGTAGTTCATAGTTCCTATATATTCTTTTTTTAAAGAATAACTTAATATTGTAGTTATATTAAAATTAGGCATAATTCAAACACTTATTACGGTTTTTGTTGATTAATTGGCACTCTTTGTGGTATAGTGCTAGGAGGAGTATTAGATTTTTTAGCTTGATCTCCTTGCATCTTAGCAAAGCTTTCTCCAATAGTTAAATACCTTCTAGCTTCTTCAGTTAAACCTATTTCTCCACCAACAGTAACAGAAGATGGAGTTGATTTAGTATCAATTATAGCTTTAGTCGCCGCATCTAATGACGCAAAAGCTCTTTCTATAGTAGATGCCATTTCTGCTTGAGCATTTGGACTTGTAGAATTAGCGCCCGATTTAACTGCACCTTCTACGCTTGATTGAATTCTATTAAAGTCAGCTTCACTTATTTTTCCTCCAGCATAAGCTTCTGCGACTTTAGCAAATTTTTCTATAGATTCTTGCAATTTTCTTGAAGCTTCTTCCATTCCTCTTACAGTTTCAGGAGATAAACCAAGAGCTTTTCCTTGCAATGAAGAAAGATAGCCTCCTTGTACAGATCCAGCATCATTTGTAAATTGAGCTTCTTGAATAGTCATTCCTCTTTTCTTAGCAGCTTCTCCAGCGTTATAAATTCCTTGATTTATACCTTGAGAAAGGCCGTATTGATTTCTAAAACCACCAGCCATTCTATTTAAGGCATTAAAATTTTGCGCTTGGAATGTCTGCAATCCTTGATCTTGAACTCTACTTAGTCCGCTTCTTATCCGAGGATCAATATCAATACCCATTTCTGTTGTTCCAGCCATATAAGCATTTGCCGCTCTTCCTCTTTCAACAGCATTTCCAGCTAATCTTGGATCGTTAAGTGTTCTTAAAGATCTTTGTATTTTAGACATGCTATCAGCAGATTTAGTAGGATCTAAAAATGCATCTACTCCTCCGCCAAGATTATCAGCTAATGTTTTTTTTCTTTGCTCTTCTGAAGCGGTTATTTGCTTATAAACACTAAGCATCGATGTTCCCTTCGCTTGCATTTCTCCCATTTGTTTAGCAATAGAAGAGAAAGCTTTTTGAGCAGCAGTAGCCCTTTCAAAGCCAGCGACTTCTTTTACTAATCCAGCGGCGACATCTTTAGCAGTTTTATAAGTTTCTAATAACTTCTTTTCTTCTTCATTTAAAGCTTTTACTCCAGGTAAACCAGCTTGAGCTTCTTTATCTCTTTTTTGCAATTCTTTAAAATTTGCTGTTTCAAAATTTAAACCTCCAGTTTCTTTACCTGCTGCTTTTAATTTATTAAAAATTTCTTCGGTAATATTATCTAATTTTCCTTGAGAGCCTTGTCCTTTTACTCCTACTCCGCCAAATTTATCTACTATTGATTTTGCATTTTTTATTCCTCCTAATCCTTCTATAGCTCCAGAAACTGCCCCACCTCTTAATCCTGCAATATCTTCATTTCCAAATCCATATTTGCTACTTGCCGCAGAAGAGTAAGCGGAAAGAGATTGTCCTTCTCTAGTTTTAAATCTTTCCATTTCTTTAGCTGCTTGCTCTTGTTCTTTATTAATTTGTCTTTGACCAAAACTTGCTCCACCTAACATCTCTCCTCCTCCAAAATAATCAATAGCTGCCGATCCAGCTTGTCCAGCCGTATAAGCTAAACCTATTGGACCCGCAAATCTAGCGAGACCACCTGCAAGAGATCCAATTCCAGACCTTGCCAACAATCCAGAACCTTTCGAAGCCAAACTTGCAACTCCTTTTCCAATAGAGCTTTTTCCTAGTCTTCCCATCAAACCTTTTCCAACGCCGCCCATTTTTCCACCAATCTTAGTGTTTAACAATTTTCCTGCCGCTCCTGTAATTTTTCCTCCTTTTCCTCCTTTAGGAAAATATTCTTGTTGCAAACCTTTTATCATTTGAAATTGATCGTAAGCTGCTAAAGCTTGACTTCCTACGTTCATTCCTTCTTCTCCAATCATTCCGAATGATCCAGCTTGACTAAGAAGCTGATGCGCCATAAGACTTTTCAGCATAGAGCCACCCATTCCACCTTTTTCTCCGCCAAACATTCCTCCTCCTTTAGAAGATACTCCTCCACCCAATGCTCCTCCACCTTTAGTGGAACCTTTTCCGCCGCCTCCTGTCCCGCTTCCACCTCCTGATCTTCCTCCACCTCTAGAAGGCATAGCAGCTCTTGTAGACGAAACAGAAGCTGGTGCGGTAAAAGCGCCTTTACGCTTTGCTAATTTTCTCTCTCTTCTGTCCAAAGCTTTTTGAGTAGCATTTAATTTTTCTATCTCCGTTTCTTGAGGAGCAAAAAATGCAGATCTTCTTTTTGTGTCAACAGATGCTAAATTTTCAGAAACTGGAGTCGCTGGCTGATAAAATTTTTGAGAGAAAGAAGACGCGCTTGTTTTAAAGGCTGTAGATTTAGGAGTTAAACTAGAAGGCATTGATCTACCCCCAATAGGGGCAGAATATGATTTTTTACCACTTACAGGGCGTGTAATAGTAGGAGCAACTTCTAACATGTCTTCTGTTACAGTTGGCCTAGTTAATTCAAATTCCGCCAAAAGCTGTTCATAATCATCTGGATTTACCCTATCATTAAAAGGTCTTCTAGCTCTTTTGCCTTTTCCTTTAGCAAATCTTGGAATATATCCAGAAGCATTACGAGATACTAATATTTTCTTCCATTTTGCAGCGTCATAAGAAGGATTATTCTTAAAGAAATTATCAAACTTCTTAGATATATCACTTGCGTTATAATTCTTTTTATCTCCACCTCTTGCTTCAATTAAAGATCCTCCTGCTGATAAATCATTTGGATTTTTAGGGACAATAAAATCAACATCGGTATAATTATATTTAGATTGAGGAGTTCTTCCTGCAATTCCTGGATAATCGTTTGCGCGTTTAAACCTATCGCCTCTTTTTGCGCCAAATTTTTGAGCAACAAGATTTTCATAAGCATCACCAAATTCATTAGGATCGCCGCCGAAATCAGCTACAGATTTACTCCAAGGAAGAATAATTTTTCTATAACCATATTTATTAGCGCGATTTATTTGAGTTTGTTTTTTAGCTTCTTTTCTACCTTGGAGCATGGCAGAAGTTGCTCCACCGGGAGTCCAATTAGCCCATTTAGGAGAAGTGGCTCTAAGCTCATCTAAAGAAACGCCTTTACCATAAGCAGCATTTAAAGCCGCGCCGCCTAATGAAGAAGTATCTTTAACTTCTCCATATTTCATCATCATGTAGTCTTTTAGAGACATACTGCCATCTCCAGCGGCAAATCTAGGAATATATCCAGACGCTAAACCTTTTGATTGGAACACCGTTAATGGAGGAAGTTGTATTCTATCCTTACCATTACCTATATGAGGTTTTCCAGCTTTTTTGTCTTTTTCTCCAATATATGTCAAAGCCTTAGCTAATATTACATCATCTGCGACATAATCTTTAGTAGCTTTTGTCTCATATAAATCATTATTTTTTGCGCTAAAATCTATTCCGTAAATAGAATCTAATTTTTTAGGATCAAGTCTTAATTTATTTAAATGTTTAAAAGTATCTATTTCTGCTAAAGCTCCTTTTATATTGCTAATATTACCTCTTCTTGTCTCTACATTTGTGCTTGATAACGTAGATGGATCAAATTTAGGAGATAAATAACCAGAAAGTTTAACGCCTCTATATTTTAAATCTGCTACAGGCGTAGGAGTTTTGCCTTTTAATGGATTACCTTTTTTATCGATAGCAAGAGATTCATTAATTTTTCTTAGCGCCGCATCATCATACTGTTTTGCAGTTTTAGGTAAAGGAATTCTTCCTATCGCTCCTGCTACAGGATCTATATAAGTATCAACAGGATTGTTAAGATCATAAAGATATTTTAGACCTTTTTTAGTTTGAGATAAATCCCTAATAGGATTCTCGACAGCATTTCCAACTGCATATTTAGGAATAACAGCAGAATCTCCATTTGCTCCATAATTAGGAATTTCAATTTCATGATTATTCATCAAGAATTTTTTGCCGCCGATTGTTCCTTTTCCGAAATGGGCGCGAACTCCAGATGGTGCGCCAAGATTACGAGCGTCATTTTCCTCCATTCTCTTTTGATCGGAAATGCTTGGCATATATCCTGCTGCGCGACCACGTTTGCCTCCTCTTCCAGAAGTTGGAATAATAGGCGCACCTCCACCCACTACTGCTCTAGTCATTTGAGCAGCAATAGCTTTCTGTCTTTCTAATGCTGCGTTTGTAGCATTAACAATATTTAAATAACCTTGAGCGGCAGATTGAACCGAAATTGCTCCAGATTCAATCTGAGAATATACTTGGGGATTTTTTTGTAATAATTGAAGTATCTGAGCTTGAATTTGAGCTTGTTGTTGAGCAGCTTGACCTAAACCTAAAACCGTTTTTCCTGCGTCTTGAACGAATACAGCCAATCTTTTAAAAATTTGAAACGCACCAACAGCGGCAAGCATTAAGCCGGGACCAGAAATAAAACCACCTAATCCTTTTAAAAATCCTGTCGCAGCTTTTTCTCCAAGACTTTCAGGCTCTTTACCTAAAGCGAAAGTTTCTAAAACGCTATTTACATTTGATAAAACTTTTTCTAAAGCTGGGGCGATAGTTAATTCTCCAACAATAGATCCTGCTCGTTTTAAATTATTTGTAACTCTATTAATTTGACTGTCTAGAGTTTCGCCCAATTTACCTATTCTTTGTTCCGCTTCATTTGTAGCTCCAGAAGAAGCTTTTAAAGCTCCTGAAAAAGTAGAATATCCTTTGCTTAAATCTCCCAATACAGCTTTAAGTATGTTTATTTGATAAACACCGCCAACAAGCTCTCCTACTTGGCTTTTCTGAGCAGAACCCAACGTATCAAACGTTCTAGCTAATTGAGTTAATATTTGAATTAATGGCAACGTTTCACCAGCAGCATTCGTAGTTTGTATTCCTATTTCTTGCAAATCTTCAAGAACTTTAGGTCTTTGAAGTCTTGTAAAAATGGTTTTGAAAGAGTTACCAATTACTGCGCCGCCTCTAGCAGTTGTTTGCTGGGCAGAAGTAACTAAAGCTACTAATTGATCAATATTAACTCCAGCTTCACTAGCAGAGCTACCAACACGCTTAATTGCTTCTGCTAGATCTGCGGAGCTAACAGCATATTTAGCATCAACTGCGGCCAATTTATTTACAACTTGAGTTGTGCTTAAACCTGCATCGCTAAATGAATTTACTGCGGCAGTCAAAGCTTCTACTGAAGCGGCGGCTGAAAGACCAGATAATCTAGCTAATGTTAATGCATCAGCGGTGCGTTTTGCAGTTTGCTCAAGACCTAAACCTTGTCTTGAAAATTCCAATGCAGCTTCTGCGGCAGTTTCAAAAGATTGAGATGTTTTATTAGCTACATCAAAAATAGTATTTCCAAAAGATTTTATATCGCTTTCGCTTGCATTAATTACTGTATTTATATCTGCAAGAGTTTTTTCTACATCAATTGTAGATTTAACCATGCTTTTAAAAGCATCAGTTAATAAATAAATAGAACCAGCAGATGCGCCGAATGCAACAACGCGAGCATTAGAAGCTTCTAGAGATTTTTCGAATTCTCCTAGTTGCCCTTTTATTTTTCCAAGAGGCTGAGAGAACGACTTTGTATCAAGCCCCGTTAGCTTAAAGTCTTTAGAAAGAGTTTTTTGGATATCTCTCTCCAATTGACTCGTCTCTCCTCCAACCGTAATAATTGTATCTGCCATAAGCCTTATTAAATATTACACTTAAAAGAAAGATTTATCTCTTTTTAGAGTTATTTTTACTGTTTAAAATACTGCATTGTTGATCGTAATAATCTACGACTTTGCCTAAATCAGAATAATATTCTTGAGGAACTGATTTAAATTCAGGAGATGAACCCACGTTCTTAAAGTAAATATAATTACTATACAAACTTATTTGATTTACGGTAAGTTCACAAATAGGTTTACCATAAAAATCTTTAGCAGATGTAGATAAAAAGAAAGAATTATAAACAATTGGAGCGCAAGCTATCTTTTTTAAATTTCTATCTGAAAATACATTTTGAAAATCATTATAATAAGAATGATATTCCCTCATTAATACGACATCTAAATCTTCAAATTCTTCTTCAGAGAAAAGTGGACGAGTTAGTTTTTCATCTTTAAAAAAGAAGTTCCGCAAATAATATTCATAATTTTTATTATTACAATGACTTTCTACTGTTAAACCAATCGCATCTTCTCGCTCCATAAACAATGGAGATAGCGCGGCGATTTCTTTATTTAAAATCTCTTTAGCGGATTTAATTTGAAAAGGAATAACTAGTTTTTTCTTTGAAATTTCAAGATCTTGAATTCTTTTTAATTTTTCTTGATATTCTCCTTCTTGCTGCTCTGACCAAGAAGTATTTTCGAATAGAACTTTTAACTTATCTTTTTCTGGCAATAATCCTTTAGCTTGGCATTCAAACTCTAAAGTTTTATTAAATTCAGATATATAAGTAGCTTCTAGTAAAGAATTATGCTTTACATAGAAATTATTATGATAATCAAAAGACGCGCCGAGAATAACGTGTCGAAAAAGCAAAAAAGCTTTTTCTTGAGAATCTATATTCTGAAGATCTAGAACTGCTTCATTCACTAGATATTCTCACTCAATACTTTGTCAATATCTTCTTGAGTAGCTTTATTTGAAGAGTTAAACCAATAACTAATAGAAAAAGCTAACTTGGAAGTAAGCTCATTAAAAAATTCAGTTCCTGATTCTTGATCTTCTTTTAAATCGTAACTATCGCACTTTTCATCAAAAGTCTTTCCTTCGAAATAAGAAGTAAAATCAGCTTTTTCATCGCCCTTATTCCAATAAGTAGTATTTAAAATATACCAGAAAATTTGCTTGTTAAGAGCTTTAGATTCGGCGCTTTGTTCATAAATAGCATTTCTGCGATATTCAAGATCAGTAAGCTTAAATCTAATATCTTCAAAATCTTCTTTAGCTTTTTGCAGCTTTTCTTTATCAGCATCAAGATTCTTTTCTTTAACTTCTGATTCTAGAGTTTCAACTTCTAGCCGAGCTTTATAATAATTATTAGCAACTTCAGTAAATTCTTTTTTTGTTTCTTCACCTAGATCGCCGCCATCATTTTCAAGACGTTTAGCAATAAGATTCTTACTCAATAATCCAGCTTTCAAATATTCACCAACTTTTGCGGCGTAATATATATCAGCATCTTCAATAAGCTTTCGACTTGGCTTCTTGATCTTAAATACAAAAGGCTTCTTTTCTTTTACTGATTTAGTAATTCTAATTTCCGCGCCAGTTTCATCTTTGCTGACTTCGGTTTTGTCTACGCTAACTTCTTTATCTAGAGTAAAAGAGTAAATCCACTTTTCTGGTATCATAAATCTTCTTTATTATTAATATTGATAACTAGATTCTCAAATAAATTTTCTATCTCTCTTGTTATATTATTTCCAATATCTAATATCTCTTTGCGATTATTAGAAAAAGCAGCTTCGTCTAGTAGTATTAAAGATTTAATAATTTCGGGCGCGACTTTATCTTTATTTTCATATACAATTTTTAATTGTTTTTGCTGTAAATCATCTAATGATCGCAAATGGGTTTTATAGCCCTTTTTTACAATACGCTTAATTTGTTCTAATAGAAAAGCTTTAAACTGATCTGTAGAAATAGTATCGACTATTTTCTTATCCATCGCCTTATATTATTATAATTAAAAAAGAAAAAACCCCAAAGATTACTCTTTGGGGTAAAAAGGATTTTATTTAACTATTAAGCAGTAGCAACACATGTGCAAGAATCAGCGGTAGAATCGACTGTAACGCTGAAAGTCGCCCCGACATCTCCGACAGCTAGATTATGTTCTCTAGAAGATACTCTTCCTTGAGCGCCAAGTCCAAATGTGAATCCACCGACAACCAATCCTGTAATTCCAAGAGGCAGATCCATGCCTTCGGCAGTCATTGAGGCTGTGCCAGGAGGATTTGTGAAAGTAGTAGAATCAGAAACTGAAGTTCCTAAACTCATAACTCTTTCAACAGGAATTTCCCAAGAGAAAGAAGTAGTTTGAGCAGATGCTCCAAATCCACCAATAGGATTACTAGCAGGAGTTCCATCTTCAGCTACTGCTGGGCCAATTCCGCTAACTTTATCAGGAGTTAAAACGGGATAAGAAACAGCAGCTACAGATGAGATTGCATTTGGACGTTCTCCATCAGAATCATTTCCAGCTATTCCTCCAGAAGGAACACCTTCGAAAGTCATTTCACAAGTAGCTAAATCTCCTACAGAAGCATTAACCGAAAGCGAAGATAAGTAACCGCTAATAACTCTTCCAATTCCTGCTACCGTAACATGCATTGGGACTGGAACGTCTAACAAAGAATTTTGCATCAATTCGTTCATTTTTGATGGAGAAATATGAAGACCAATTCCTGTGCCAGATGGTAAAATATAACTAAATGTAGTTGTTGCGGTTTCTGGCTCTAATTGGACGTTATCAATAATTCCTTTTGTTCCAAAGGCGTTAACGGTTTGATTTGGGCTATTGTAAGATACTGAAGCGTTTTGTACGCCAGAAACTACTGCCCAAGGTCCAGCGTCAGATCCAGAAAGAATTCTGACTTCACTTTGAGTATAAATTGTTCTATTAATTGCAGCCATATGTTATTATTCCTTTTTTATTAATTACATTTAAAAAATTGCTTTGTGAAATTTAAAAGCCTAAGATCTAGGATTTCTAAATGAATACACTTCAAAATCAACAATTGCCGAACAAACTTGAGGATTTGTTAGTTTTATTCTGCTGTCTGAAAATGATATTTTTGACACAGAAACATCCCAAATCAAAGATTTATCAGTTTGATTATTTACTTGAGTGTCATAATTATATCCAGAACCAGTTATCGCGCCAAAATTAGAATACGGTAAAACTGTTGGATCTATAATGCCGAATTCTGTTTTTCTAAGATCTTTTAATATTGAACAAGCTGCATCTAATGCAAAAGTATTTTCAGCTAATACTAAACATCTAAAATTAGATATCATTTTATCTAATCCGCCAAATGCAAAATCTTCTCCTTCTGCGCTTTCCATTCTTATAAAAATAGCTGGATAAGAAATATATTTTGAGCCTAATGATGAAGACGAATTTATAACTTGATCAGTAGACTTTGCGCGAATTTCAAATTTAGTTTCGAACAATAATTCTTCTTCGGTATAATTATTTAAATAGATATTAAAATCTTTAATGCATCCAGTCGCGGCGACTGTTGATCCAGTATACTGAGTTCCAGTAAAATAAATTTGGCCCCCATCATAATTTATTCCATAAAACCCACTAGTTCCTAAATTTAAACTCTGCCCATTAATTGATATTCCGCTAAATCCTCCTGAAGGTATTGAAACGTCTGATACCAATTGATCAAATGGACTATTAAAAGTATAATAATCAACTCCATTAACTTGAAAAGCGTCGTCTACTTTATTAAAGTTAACAGATTGAACTGTATAAGCTTGACCTTTTTTGAGTATTTGATTGTCAATATACAGTATAAAACTTGATACTAATTTATTTTCAAATTGCGTTATCATTTTTTGTTACCTCTTATATTCTTAATAAAATCTTGTAATAGTGAATTTAAATAGTCTTGTTTTTTAAAAGATCCAACTCCTTTAGCTCTGTCAGATTGAACACCTTCTTTAGATCTACCATCTAAAAATTTAGTATATATATACTGCGTGAATCCACTAATTCCATCTTCAATTCCTGCGGCCCAACTTCTTCCATTTTCAAATGGCAAAGGAGTTGCTTTTTTAATTTCATTTTGAGATGGATATTTAACTGAAGCTTCATATCTTTCTCCATTAAATCTTATATTCTTTACTTGTATTTCATTTAAAATTTCTTTAACTGGAGTTATTGGATCAGAATTTGCTTCAAAACCAATAAAGCTAAATAAATTTCCATATCCTCCTAAAGTTCCGCTTGTGTTTGAAGCTTTTGGTCCTGCCGCAATTTCTTTAGTAACTTCATGATTGTTAAATTCCTGAATTAAAATACTTTTTTCTTCACCAACTTTTTTTTCGGCTTTTTCTAAAGCTTTATCTTTAGCTTTTTTACTAGACAAAGCTTTTCCTCTAATTTTACCAATATCTAATTTAGTATATCCCATATTATTTGGTATATTCTAATTCAAATATATAAAATACTTCTCCAAAAGTAGATCCAAGATTTTTATTTAAGAAATTAGCGCGGCGACCTACAGAAGCAATATTAAAACTATCTCCATCAATAGTAATTTTAATTATCTTATTATTCTTAATGTAATCGTAAGTAGCTTGTTTTACTTTGATTTTTACTAATCCTGAATCTGTATTTTTACCAATACCGGGAGATACAGTTCTATTAAAATCTCCATAAGTTACAATTGCGTCATGAGCGGCGCTTATAATCGTTAACGCAGGATTTGCTGTACTTGAAGCTTGATAACCGGGAAGATACTTTTGAGGAGAAGCATTATTAAAATTTTGCTTTGGCTCAATAAAAATAGTTATACTTCTTTTAAAAGTATCAAAATGATCGTTGATACTTGATGTAAAAGAAACTCTTTCGTCATTGGTAATTAAACTTGCCATAAATTATGGAGTTATTCCTAATGGATAATTCTTACCAATGTAATAACCAACAACGGTATCGTCACCAGCAACTTGACGAGGTTTAGATTTAGCAACTTGATATCTACTTATCATTAAATTTAATTCTTCCATTTCCATCTTTTTGAAAGTGGCAAGATTGCGACCAACTTCTGTTTTGCTAACTTTTCTTACCGTCATACCGTCACTATTAACTTCAACTACTGCGTCCATAGATGCCGCGCCCATATTGCTTCTTATTGCAGAATCATAATATTGCAAATAATAAAACTTTTTATAAATTGCGGCTTCATCATATCCAATTTCTTCTATAGTTCCATCTTCAAAAGTTTCTTTAAGATAATAAATTACAGTTGGACTTCCTCCGTCATCTGAAACGACATAATTTCTACTGATAGCATTATTTAATTTGCCATAATTAGTGCGAAACCAAAGTATTACGGCAGCTGATGTAGGTGAACCAGTAATTCCTAATTCATCTATAACTTCAGAAGCCATCTGATTAATTGTTGGCATATATGTTTAATTACACAAAAAAACCCGCCCTTTTCAGGACGGGTTAAAATAGTTTTCTATTTTTTTATACTTCAGGCGCAAGCGGCGCTGGACCAGAAGCGTTTTCCTGAATCAGCTTTACGAGAACATTAATCGACGCATCGATCACGGAATGCTCCTGATAAGTGAGACGGGCTTGACGAGCAGCAAATGCTAGATTTTGCAATGCTGTTTCTGGAGTTAGTGGCTGCGCGGCCTGAGCTTGTGTATTCTGATTTTCCATAATAATTAATTAATTTCTAAAATATTATACCAGCTTCTTAGAAAAATTAAAAAACTTTTAGAGAAAATTATGGAGCGGCAGGTTCAGGATTTACTGGCTCAGGATTTACTGGCTCAGGAACAACAGGAGTAGTTACAGTAACAGTAACATCATTACTTGTTACAGTTCCAACCATGTTAGAAATCTTCACAGAATAAATTCCCTCATGTGAAGTTTGAGCGTTCATAATTGGAAGCATATTTCCCATAGACGCTGGAAGAGTTGCTCCATCTTTATACCATGTATAAACTAAAGGCTGAGTTCCTTCGGCTTGTACAGAAAGAGAAGTGCTACCGCCAACTTCTACAGTTTTATTCTCAGGTTGAGTAGTAATAGTTGGAGCAACTGGAACAATTACAGTAAGAACTGCTGCGGCGCTTGTTACTGAGCCACCAGCATTTGTAATTTTAACTGTATAAGATCCAGCGTCAGATTCAGAAATTGAACTAATGGAAAAAGATGAATTAGTTTGGCCTTGAATTGCCGCATCATTTTTATACCATTGAAAAGAAAGTGGAGCATCACCCGTACAACTTACTGAAAAAAGCACGGTATTTCCGACTTGAATTGATTGGCTAGTTGGTTGCATCACAATCGTTGGTGGCACAGGAGGCAATGGATAATCCATGCTTGTATATGTAATACCAAGATCTTCAGTGATAGAATCAGCGATATATTTATAATCGGCAATTTCTGAGCTTTCTGATGTCCAGTCTTGCCATTGATCGAAAGTCATGCTGTGAGTAATTCGATCAATAATGTTGCCAGTTGGATTATAAAAAGTAACCCAAAAACTAGGTCCACAATGTGGATCAAAGCCAGCGTTATCGATGTTGATTTTAGCCAAATTCATGTTTGGCGTTGGATTTGCGCTTAATACTATTGTTTTCATTTATTTATTATATTATTTGTTTTCTAAAGCTAAAATTCTAGCTTCTAAAAGTTTATTTTTATTGTCTAATTCTTTAACTGCTTCGATTAAATACGGAATAATTCTTTGATATTCAAGGCTTCTCGCGTCTTGAAAATTTTCATTTAATACCCATTTATCCACAATTTCAGGAATAACATCTTCAACTTCTTGAGCTATCATTCCTATAACTGGCGCATTTAATTCATATCCAGGTCTTTCAGAATGAATAAAATTATTCCATTCATATTTTACACCTCTTAAAGACAAAATAGTTTGCAAGGCATTTGTTAAAGGTTGTATATTCTTTTTAAACCTTACATCAGAAGAAGTTGGAAATGAAGAAGCGTGACATGCGCCGCCAACATCTAATGTATAACCTGGAGTTGTTGTTCCTACTCCTAATCTATTAGTACTAGTATTATAAAATAAATTTGCACTTGTGGTAATATCAGTTGTACCATTTCCTAACAATACTCTGCCAGTAGTAAAAGTTGTAGCTCCAGTTCCACCATTTCCTACAGAAACAGTTCCACTTAAATTTGAAGTAGATAAACTTGAACTACTATGTAAAAGCGTAACCCAACTTCCCCAAGCTGTATCAATACCTGCTCTCATATAAAGAGAAGGAGGACTTGTAGAATTTGCTGCGGCAGGAGAAAACAATAATTGATAATTTGGATCTCCTGTACTAACTGCTGTTCCGTCCCAAGGAGCAATAGTTATTAAACCGCCATAATTTCCTAAAATCTGATCAGGAGAAAATGTATCATATTTAAATTCAAAACTTATTTGTTTTACATATGTATTTGGGGCTAAACTATTATTTCTAGTTCCAGATCCAAGTGAATTTGAACCAGTATTAAATGTACCCGCATCCCATTGACCCACCCTTTGAGCTGTTGTGGCTGTCGTGGCGCTTGTCGCGCTTGTAGCATTCGTTGCATTTGTGATTGTATTGGCTCCAATAATTGCAGCAAGATCCGCGCCGCTCAAAGTTGTCATATCGCCAATAGATGCAGTTGTTCTTCCTATCGCGACAGGACCAGTAACTTGTTGCATTTTAGCAAAAGTAACTCCATTATTATTTAAAGAAATAACAGGCGCAGTTCCTTCAGAGCTTGCGATAGGAGCAGTTCCAGTTACGCCTGTTACTGTTCCTGAGCCAGCTCCAATTCCAAGGGCTGTTTTAAAATCAGCAGCACTTAATAAACTAACAGTATTTGCGGCATTAACTCTGACATATCTTTCTGCTCCTGGATTTGCTAATGTAAAAAAGTTAGAACCAAGAGTAGTCGCTTCAAGATTAGTTCTAGCCTGAGCCGCTGTTATAGCTCCTGTTCCTCCGTTTGCAATTAACACAGTTCCTGTAACATTTGCAGCATTACCGCCAATACTTAAATTTGGCGCACTTGTTGTTCCTAAATGTACAACTTGATTTGTTCCAATATAAGCATTATCATTATGATAAAATCCTGATGGATTATTTATTAAATTGAGCATTTCTGCAATATTTGCAGATGTTCCTGACACATCCGCACCGGCTGCATTTTTAATAGCAAACACTGCATTTCCTAGAGTTTGAACGGCATTATATCCTACAGCACTTCTTGATGTAGTTCTAACGTAATAATTTTTTCCACCACGAAGATAAACTATAACTCCATAAAAATCTTGCGTACCTCTCCAAATGCCTAAAATTGATCTTTCTGCACTTTGATAAAAATTATGAAATATTCTAAAAAATGCATTTTGATCTGACCACCCTTGACCTCTAACTTCACCATACATACTATGCATGTTATATGCCTCGCCACCACCTTGGCTTGCCATGTCTACAGAAAATTGATTATGCCAAGTTGAATCAGCGCCTGGAGGATTATTTATTGCAACTGGATAAAAATTTGTAGCGGATTGGCTGCTTAAATTAATTACATATTCACGAAGAGGATAGGCTATATATCCTGATTCTGACAATGTTCCTGTTACTGTAGCATTGCCATTTATTGTAGTCGCTTGTAAACTTGCCATAAATTATTTATTTTTTAAAATTTCTATTTCTTGTTTTAGTTCTTTAACAGCCTTTATTAATAATACAGTTAATCTAGAATAATTAACTGATTCGACTTCTCCATTATTATTTTTATTAACAAGCTCAGGGAAAAGATCATTTAATTCTTCCGCTATAATACCATATTCAATATTATTAGGATTATCTTTCTTATTATAAGTAACAGGGCGGATTTTATCTAGTTTAGGTAATATTGGCGCAGATACTGTTTGTATATTATCTTTATAACGTATAGAAGAAGATTCTGTTAATGTGCCGCCTACTGTAAGATTATTGCTTATTTGTATAGTTGAAGGAGAAACTCTATATATTCTAGCCGCAGTATCATCACCAAATTGAATACCACCTGTCGCTGAAGTTGGAGTTCCAGTATTAATTTGTAATAATGTTGCTGGAGCAGTTGTACCAATTCCTACTCTTCCAACAGTATTTATAACTAAATGATCAAAACTACCGGCAGCGCCAAAACTTAACGCTCTTCCACTTTCCGCTCTAACACCGAATCCAGTTCCGCCGCCCATCGAACCCCAAGTTATAGTTCCTATACTTGGCCCAATATTTACTGTATCTCTGAAAACGCTAGTACCATTTACATCTAATTTATAAGCAGGAGTTATTGTATTAATACCAACATTACCAGAACTATTTATATAAAGGACATCTGATCCTGTCGTCCAAGAATATATTGATAAAGCATCGACATTATTTGCAGCGCCTGTTCTTATTTGCCATTGTTTTGCACCTGCGGCTCCCCAAGTTGAAGCTCCAGTTAAAAATCTTATATGAGCTTGATTATTACCATTAACTATAATACCACCAAAAGAAGTAGACGTGTTAGTATTTCTAAAGAACGCTACAGAATAAGGCTCTGAATTTATATTACCTATAACATCTAATTTATGAACAGGACTCGCCGTTCCAATTCCGACTTTATTTCCACTTATAACAAAATCATTTTGTCCATATTGCCCAGCGATAATGCTATTATTAGCAAATACTTCAAACACTGGTAAGCCGCCAATTGTATTTACCGACATTAATGAATTTGAAAGATCATCAGTAACTTCAAATAATGTTCCATTTACGCCTTCAGTTTTAAATACTGAACTTAAAGAAGATGTAGAAAGAACATTTAATTTAGCATCTGGAGTTGTTTTACCTATACCTACATTACCGCCGCTCAATATTGTAAATAATGGTATACCTGAATGAATGTGTTGAAATGCTTTGTTATTATCAGTATAAGTGTACAACGCACCAGCCAAAGCACCGTTACTTGTACCTGCTGATACATTTTTAATTAAATAGCCATAGCTTGAGCCATCATCTAGTTGGATATATGAATACGCACCACCGCCATTTACTCTTATAAATGGATTACTAGCTCTATAAATCGTCAAAGGTGCGGTTGGAGACGCTGTTCCTATACCAACATTACCGTTATTTAGGACTTTCAGTCTACTTATCCAGTTCGCATGAGAAACCGTGCCGCCTGAATAATAACCTATATCTACAAGTGGATTAAGCCCATTACTATAATCACCGGCTAATCTTATACCGGCAGTAGTTTGATCCATTCCAACACCTTGTGCGCCGCCATAAGTATTTATGAATAATGGATTATTTGGAACTGTAGTGCCAAATGACAAAGCAATTGTGGTGTTAGTGCCTGCTATATCTAATTTAGCAGCAGGAGTTACTGTACCTATACCTACATTACCACTTGCTCTTAAATTTAATAAATTATCGTTTTGATAAAATCCAAATGTCAAAAAATTGGAAGTTGATCCCGCTCCTTGAAAATTAAAACCAATATATCCAGAATTATTTTGACTTTCTGCTTGTCCAATCAATCCGATATAATTTTTTCCAGCAGTAAGACTGGAATTCATAGCAGAGATGAACCAACTAAATGTATTAGGAGCAGATGTTGTAATTAATCTTATAAGTGGAGTTCCATCTGTTCCTACTTCTCGGATTGTTAATTTATTATTTGGGCTTGTTGTGCCTATACCAACATTACCACTGGCATCTATTCTGACTCTTTCAGTAGGAGTAAAACCATTTCCGCTAGTTAAGCTTGCATTTCCATAAAAACGAGTTTCACCACTACCAAACTCAACATAACTTGCGGCTGTAGACCTTGCTGTAAATGTGCTTGCTGCTGTATATTCAACGCCACCACCAAGCGAAGCTAACGATGAACCTCTAGTCCAAGCGAAAAGACCCGTTCTATTATTACCAGTAGCATCATAAGATAAATTTATTCCGCTAACATCTCCACCAGCAACAACTACTAATTTATTACCAGGACTTGCTGTACCTATACCAACTTTACCGCTTCCATGAGGAGATAAAATTATATTACCATTTCCAGCATTTGTTGCTAAAGTTAAATTTCCAATACTAGTACGAATAGTTTGCGTATTATTTGCTTCTAAAATGCCATCGCTATAAATCACCCACTTCTCAGCATTATTTATACTAAAATGTATTACGTTATTTGCCGAAGCATTTATAAACGTTTCGCCTGTTGGTCCTTGTAAGAGACAATAAGAAGTAGAAGTATCAGCAATAGCATTATGCACAAAAGCTGCATAATTTCCATTGCCTATCCAAGATCCAATTCTAAGCTCTCCTATTCTCGCGCCAAACCCAGCAGTTACAACGCCAGTATTAACATCTAATTTTTGTATAGGATTACTATTTCCTATACCAATTTTATTATTTCTTAATACAAAATCATTCGCGCCGTATTGACCAGCAACAACGCGATCATCAGCAAAAACTTCCAACACAGGCAAACCTGCGCTGTTATTTACGCTCATTAAACTATCTGATAAATCATCAATTACAGAAAATAACGTGCCGTTTGTGCCATCGGCGCGTAGCAAAGTCGCGCCTGATGTAGTTGAATTTAAATGTAAAGTAGCAGAAGGAACAGTAATACCTATGCCAACATTTCCATTATTAGCAATACGCATTCTTTCAGTTTGTCCCGCAATATTTGTAGTACTTGATCTAAATATAATACCATTATAACCAGATATATTTACTTGAAGAGCGGCGCTAAAAAATAATCCGACGCTATCACTTGCTGATCCATTATAAAGCTTATAACTATCACTTAGACTTATATTTCCATTAACTACTGTTAATTTATCACTTGCAGTTGTCGCGCCGATTGCGACACTTCCTTCTACAATTAGTCCATTTGTTGGCGCAGCAGTATTATAACCGCTACCAATGCTGACCGAACCCGCAATCGACAATCTATTAGTAGGAGCTTCAAAACCTACACCAACATTTAAAGTTGGATCAAAACTCATTATTACTGCTTCAGAATTATTTGGAGCAGGATTTCCAGAACCTCTATAAAAATAAAATCTATTTGAAGCTGCCGCCGCTCTTGAACTTAAAGACCAATAAACTCCATTCCAACCATCTTGATTTGCTGCGACAGTATGCCCGAATAAAACATCAGATGGAAAAGCGACCCCATTAGAGTCTAATCTTACTGTGGCTCTATTTGTTATTGAAAAATCTCTACCTAATCTAACTCCTAAAGTATCTAATTTAGCAGTAGGAATTGTTGTACCTATACCGACATAACCTTCTTTATTAATAACCATTCTTTGCTTTATACCTTCTGAAGCTGCACCAGCAGTCGCAAATATCAATTCACCATCTATCCAACTATCTGCATTACCTGTTCCTAATGGAGATCTGGCGTAAATACCAGCCATTGTAGCTTTATATGGAGTAGACCCGCTTTCTTTTTTAGTAAACAACAACATCGGAGAAAACGCTCCCGCTGTTGCATTATTATTATGTAAAACAAGACCAATTTTATCAGGACCAGTAGTAGTTGATGAACTATCTGTTACTAATAAAGAAAAAACAGATGTATTTTGAACTCTCGGATCATAGCTAGATAGAGTACCTGCCGTAGTAGATTTAACATAAATATCATATCCACCATATCCATCATTTGCATAATCTGCGCCTAATTGTAATTTTCCTGTAGGATTTGTTGCGCCTATACCAACATTGCCAAGAGAAGTAATTCTCATTCTTTCACCTTCATTAACACCACCTTCATGAGTGTTGAATCCAATAAACTGTGAATTGAAAGCTCCCGCAGCCGCTGCTGTATTATATACCGTCATTCCTCCCGGAACACTACCGCCATCTAATAAGCCAAATGCTATATTAGCTCCTCTATTTATTGTAGCATGTGCCGTAAGAAATGATCTGCGAACGGAGCTATCTGCGGTTGTAGAGTTGTAATTAACCTCTATGTTCCCTTGTACAGTAAGCTTTCCAACAGGAGTTGCCGTTCCTATACCAACATTACCATTTATTGAAACTACTCCTGAATCTCTTGTTAATTCAGTTTTTCTTATTTTCCATCCGCCAATATAAGTAAGTATTGTACCTGAAGGATTATTTACAATTATATATGGACGTATGTATCTTACAGGTCCGCCATCACTACCATTATATGAAGTGTGAGTTGTTGGTAGTGTAGTTGTATTGCTATATTTTGTCCAAGTACTATTAGATGGAACTGTAACTGCATTAGCAATAAAATAAGTCAATCCTAGATTACTATCTATCATCTTCTTATCTTTATCGTATCTAGCAATACCACAATAAAGCACTCCTGCTGTTCCTGCCGCTCCAGTAGCTCTGTATGCCCAAATTTCTCCATATACCGTTTCTCCTGCTTGAACTGGTATATAATCTCCGAGTGCTGCTTCGGCATAAGCACTAAAAGACATTACTTTACTAAATGGAGCAGTAGTATTAGTCAGAGTAACAAATGTTGGTGCAGTTCCTACAAAAGGCAAAACATTGTTTGTTGTTTCTGATTCTATATATGGCTGTATACTAAAATAATTAAAGTCATCTGTTTGAACAGCTTCATTGTATACAATTCCTCCAAATCTTGTTGTTCCATTTACATCTAATTTATAAGCGGGAGTTACTGTGCCTATACCCACATTACCATTGTTTAAAATACTTAATCTCTCAACTCCTGCATCATCATCAATGAAACGCAAACGATCATTTGCTATGATAGTCCATTCACCATCTGAATTTTTCATCTTAATTCCAGCATTACCTGCGCCAGAATTTCTTGCGTAGAAGTATGTATTGTTAGTGTTTAAATCATTATATAAATAAACTTGATCTCCACGAACATGTAGTTTAGCTAGAGGATCTGTTGCTCCTATACCAACATTTCCAGTAAAGCCATTTATAAGCATTACATTTGTCGCTGTAGTATTATTTATCTTCGTTTTAAATAATATACTTCCTTGAACAGAATTAGTCGCAGTTCTGCCATAATTTTCAATTGTTAATGTTTCAGGACTAGCATTATATTGTATTGTGCCGCCATAAGTGCCATATACTTGAGAACTTAATTCAAGAGTTGCGGTATATGGCGCAGTACCAGTTTCATAAACAATTAAACGACTATCACCAGCATTATTAATTTCTAATTTACCTCTAGGAGTTGCTGTGCCTATACCAACATCGCCGTCGTTTGTGAAAGCAACTCTATTTGTAAATACTGTGTTCGCATCGTTAATAGTTCTAAACTGAAGAAATGGAGTAGCGCCAGTTCCTACACTTCTAATATCCCAAGTGTTTTTGTCTGCTACTGGTGATGACGTCCATTTTAATCGCAAAGAAGCATCAGCAGCCGTCACTTGTAACGCACTCGCCGAGGCAACAGTTGCGCCAGTAAACAAGCCACGACCATTAACTTCAAGCGCTTGTCCAGGAGTAGCTGTTTTTACACCAACATTACCATTTTCGTGTGGACTTAAAATTATATGACCATTACCTGCATTTGTCGCTAAAGTTAAACTATCAATACTAGTGCGGATAGTTTGTGCGCCAGTTGACTCTAAAATTCCTGCGCTAGTTATTTTCCATCTTTCTGTTTGTGTGCCATTACCAGTATAAAATCTTATACCACCAGTATTAATAGATTCAATCAATGTGTAAACGGTTGTTTCAGAACCCATTGCCAATGCGGCGAAACCACCTGATTTTTGTAGAGATAGTGTATTACCAGAAGCATTGTATACTTGCAATGTCCCATTTGTAGGACTTACTGTTCCTATTCCGACATTTCCTTGCACTATCAAACCATTACTTGGAGCGGCGACATTATACGAAGATCCAATACTAACGGCACCAGAAACTGATAATTTATTAACTGGATTTGCATAACCGAGGCCAATTTTATTTCCTGATATTACAAAGTCATTCGAGCCATATTGACCTCCAATTATACTATTATTTGCGAAAACTTCAAATACGGGAAGTCCGCCAATAGTATTAACAGACATCAAAGAATTAGAAAGATCGTCTGTTACTTCAAAAAGAGTACCATTTACGCCTTCAGCTTTAAACGCTGAACTTAAAGATGTCGAAGATAATACATTAAGATTACTATTAAAACTAAATGCCGTACCAGATATATTTAGTCTTTTTGTAGCGTTAGATCCGTCAGTAAAATCTATTTTACTGCTTGCTGGCGTTATTAGTACATCGCTTGGCATATATCCTTATATTTTATTTACACTTAAAACGAATATATAAATTAAATATTAAGCTAAGTATCTTGACTTGGTAGCATTATAAATTTGCAAACTTTCGTCACTAGATAAATTTCTATTATATATCATAATTTTACCTACAGCGCCATTTCCAAAAGTATAACTACCGTATCTATTAAATTCAAATGTTGTCCAAGCGCTAAAATTTACATTTTTCATTTCCCACATATGCCAATTTCCATCTAAATATGTAGGGTTTGGATTAGCCACTGAAAGAGTATCTATCCAATAAGTAGGACTTCCACAATTTTGGTTATAGAACCCAGATCCAGCATTATAAGCAGCTAAATAATAATAAATATCGCTATTTCCTTTAAAAGTTAACGCTTGCGTATCAGTAGTTTTTATCCAGATTATAACTGTACATGCAGTACTAGTTGTTATAGCGTTATTTGAAAGAATTGCTCCTCCATCTGCTAAAGTAAAATATTTTCCAGAATTCCAAGTTATTCCTGAGCTATCTAAAGCAAAAGTTTTATTATTTCCACTACTATCATACCAATTTAAATAAGGAGTAAAAGTTCCGCTGCTAGTAAATGTATGTATTGTATATCCAGCGACAGTAGATATTGTGCCTCCAATTGCTTTTTGTGGTCCAGAATAACGAACTATAACAATGCCAGAACCTCCATTGCCGCCTCTGTTATTTGAGTTATAATGACTGCCGCCGCCGCCACCACCACCAGTATTAGCTCCTGCGTCTCCGCCGGGAGTATTTGTTTGCGAATTAGGACTTCCCCCTCCACCAGCAGAACCATTGTTTAATCCAGCACCGCCAAAAGTAGTGCCAACTGCGCCACCACCACCGCCACCAATACCACCATTTCCACCATTAATGCTATATCCAGCGCCACCACCACCGCCTCCAAAATAATATGGACTCATCGTTGGATAAAGTATACCGGAGCCTCCATTTGGCGTGTTTGGTCCTGAAACGCCAGCTCCTCCTGCACCTCCACCACCACCAGAATAATACTGTCCACTGCTTCCACCACCATTAAAACCTTGTCCAGAAGTTCCAGCACCAGCCCTTCCTGTACTTGTATCACTATATCCAGATGCACCACCACCGCTTCCGCCAGAACCACCATATCCATAATTAGGTGTATATCCAAAATAAGAACTACCACCAAATCCGCCGCCAGTAGCCGTAATTGATCCAAATACGCTATTGCCACCTTGAGTTGCTGAGACAGTATATTGATGACCTCCAGGTTGACCACTTGTTCCTGCTGCTGGCGCTCCTGTTCCTCCATTTCCAACAGTAACTGTAATCGCCGTTCCTTGAGTTACAGAATAAGATGAATTATAAACTACTCCGCCACCACCGCCGCCGCCGCCCATATCCATACCACCACCGCCGCCACCAGCGACAACGAGTACTTCTACAGTCGCGCCCATGACGCTATTTATATCTCCAGCGTCTAGAGATAATACCAATCCATCTTCTATTAAATTTGGTCCTAATGATGCAGCCATAAATTTTTATAATCCGAATCTACCTTTTGTTGCGTTGTAATTTTGTAAAACTTGAGCAGCAGATAAAGCGATATTGTAACATCTAGCTGACGCTATTCTACAACTTTGATATCTACCTAAGTGATTTCCACCAATCACTAAATTTTGACCGGAGGTGGTTGTCCCAGTAATTTTAGTTTTTGATGCTCTTACGACTCCATCAACATAAAGTAACATATTTGAACTATCAACGACTCCGACTAAATGATGCCATACTCCATTGCAAATACTTGTGCCATAAACTGCGTCGTCTGCCGTTCCTGAACTATTTCTCTGTCCAAAAAATATATTTCCAGTGTCAAGAACGTGCAAAGAAGTGTATGGAGTAGTAGCCACTGCTCCATAATTAGAAATTATAGCAGTATTGCCAGCAAATCCACCGGGAGAATTATCCCAAAACCAAGCTTCCCATGTTATTTGTGCATTGTCTGTATTTTGATTAAGATCAGTCTGAATATAACCATTTACGCCATCAAGAATAAAATCTCCACCGTAAAGTGATGAATATGTTACTCCCCCAGTTAATGTGCCAATTTTACCATTTCCGCTAACATCGTACCATGTTACGCCTGATCCTGCGTAACTATAATTATTTCCAGCATCTAAATTTAGCACTAAACCTTGTTGTACAATTGTATTTGTAAATCTAGATTTTTGCGCGTTATAATTTTGACTAACTTCTGTGGCACTTAATGCTCTGTTATAGATTAATACATTACTAATATTACCATCGAAATACTCTGCATTTAATTCTCCCTGTCTACCAATAATAAGTGGACCAGTTCCTGTGTAAGTAAAACCAGAACCTTTTGTAGCGGCTAAAGATCCATTTAAATAAATATAAGCATTTGATACAGTGTACACACCAACTAAATTCATCCAAACGTTCGTATTTCCCGCACCAGCAACTGTGATAGGATTCCAATTATCGGTAAACCTTACGGCGCTATTGTCAAATCCAAAAAAGAAAGAATTGCCAGAATTTGCGTTTGTCCATTGAGCCAACAACTCTTTTAAACCTGTATTATTTGTATTTCTATAACACCAAACACTTACGGTATATGAAGCCGTACTAGTTGGAACTATACTAGATACTCCTGTAGCAATATAGTCATTGGAACCATCAAACTTTAAAGCACCTTTGTTATAAACATCAAATAATGGCATAGCTGAAGTAGTGCCATTTCCCAATAAACCTACATAAGCGCCGCCAGATGCATCAACTATACTTTTATCAGTATTTAATATCCCCCATTTTTGCCCGAGATATGTGTGGACTTGTTTCATTTCAGTAGAGCTTAATGATCTATTGAAAATAAGTATTTCACACATGTCACCGTTATAAAAACGACCACCACCAGCTCCCAAAGAACCAATTGCCAAACCAGTAGTATATTGTGCAGTGGCAGCACGAACTGATCTTGATGTTTGAGCAGTTCCACTGATGTACGGAGTTCCAGTTGATGACGCTTTATTTAAAGATAGTAATTGAATAACATTATCTGTATAAGTCCAAGGACTTGCAGATGTATCAATAAACCCTGTTCCATCTCCCGCATTTGCATAATAAAATTGAGCATTTGTGCTAACACGTTGTATAACAAATCCATAATTTCCACCTTGACCATGATAATTATCAATTAATACTGCGTATTCATAAATTTGAGTAGAAGGTTTATAAACTATAAAAATACTTGCATCATTTGGAAGAGCTATTCCAGATGATATCGTCATATAATCAAGACGACTGGCAGCATTAAAAAACACACTTTTTCTACTATTATTAAATGTATTTCTAGATGGCTGTTGTGCTGTTGTAGATTGATTTGCGTGAAAATTATTTCCGCTTTTATCTCTCCATTGGCTTACAACAGTTCCAGAGCTATAACTAAATGAATCATCATCTGCTGCGTCAAGCCATAAAAGTAAACCATTTTTAATTGGTAAATTTTGCGCGGCAAAACTATTATCATCAGAAGGATCTAATGCTAATACTAATCCATTTGTTACTAATTTTGGTCCTCTAGATATTGCCATAATTATAATCCAAATCTTGCTTTTGTTGCTTTATAAATTTGTTGTAATTCTGTTTCTGATAAATGTCTATTATAATAATAGAAATTAGAAATTCTGCCCCAATTTTGATCATATGATGTAGGATCACTACTAACATTATGATAAGCTCCTATACAACCAGTTCCTAAAGTAAATTGAGCATTAACATTAGTTAAAGTTCCAGATGAAGTTGCTAAATTACCATCGTAATAAAATTGATAATATGGACTAGATGACGAAAGCTTCCAAACATAAAAATGAAATTGAGTTGTATAATTTGATAATGTATTTACATCAAATCCAGTATCTATCCAACCTCCGCCATTAGCATCATACATTCCTAACGATACACCATCAGCTGCATAAATAATCACTTGATGATCACCACTAACACTTCTCCATAATGTTTTCCAATTTCCATTAGCTGGCTTAATAGTAGAATACATGCATATTGTAACATTTGGATATACTGGCAAATCTGTTAACGTCCCACTTGGAAGATATTTAGCAATACCATTTTCAAAATCCATACAACGAACATTATTATATGTTGTAAATACGCTAGGATGACTTAAAGTAAGATTATAATTATTGCCGCTAATATCTCTCCATTGAATAGGAGATCTACTTACTAATTCTGCTATACTTGGTTGTTTTCCATCTACTAAATCTACTCTTGGATCATAAAATTGTAATCTTGTAGTATTATCTGCGCAATAAAAATGATAAGTTCTATGTATTCCTGTCGTAGAATTGCTTGACCATTTTAAATCTCCAGACCCAATATTACAACCATTAACGTCTCCTTGTTTAATTGGATTATTTACAAAATAATATCCTGTATCAGGATGGCGACCTGTATATGATGTATTAAATGGATACACATGACCAACATATAAATACCAAACATCTTGCGTTAAGCCACTAGTACCGATACAATTCCAATAAGGATTTGTATTTACTGTATTATTATCCATTTGTCTTGGACCATCACCATTAGCGTTCATTCCAAAATAAAAAGTGCCGCCAAATGTAGAACTAGTTCTTTTAACCCAAACACTAAATCTATATAATTTAGTATTATCTATATTAAAATCTGTAGTATTCCAACCACCATCTGCATCATTTTGACCTAATGGGAAAGTTCCCCAAACTATTCCTGTATGACCCCAAGGATTTGCAGCGGCAAATCTTTGATTTTCCGCAGTAGCTCCATTTTGATTATATCCAGTTACACTTCCACCAGAAACTGTCCAGCTATTCATGTTTATCAATGAATTAGGCAAACAGCTATTTCTATCGCTAGCATCATATCCTAGCACTAAACCATTTGTTACTACTTTGGGGCCGTATTGCATGTATTATTGTTTACACTATTATAATCCAAATCTTCCTTTTGTAGCATTGTAATTTTGTAATACTTGAGCGGCGGATAAAGCAATATTATAAATTCTAGCTACTGGCATTTTTCCATTTACATATCCTGTAGGACCAACATTATATCCACTTCCATTAAAATCTGCTCCAATAGCTAATAACGTATTATTAGTATCATAAGATATATTACCACTCGCAGAGCTATTGAATGTAGTCGTTAATACTCCATTAATATATAAATATTGAGTAGTTCCATTATAAGTATGGACTAAATGATACCAAGTTCCAGTAGAAGGAGCGGAAGAAGTAGTGTAATAAAAAGTACCTCCTGTATTTACTCCAAAAGAAAATGTTCCACTTTGAATCCACAAAGCAAAAGAATTATTGCTACTTGTTCCATATTGACTTCCTATAAAAATTTGATCGGCAGTACCAGACAAATAAACCCATACTTCTTCCGAAATATTAGCTACTCTTAAGGTGCTATTCATAGACACCGTTGCGTATTGACTGCTTGCGCTGGCCCAATTTAAAACTCCTCCATTATCTGAAGAATACGTAGGAGAATTAATTAATGTAGCGTTAAAAGAATTTCCACTAACATCATACCAAGTTGTACCTGCTCCAGCATAACTATATATATTACCAGCATCAAGATTTAATACAAGACCTTGTTGTACAATTGTATTTGCAAATTTTGACTTTTGAGCTTCGTAATTTTGAGATATTTCTGCGGCACTTAATCCTTTTCTATAAATTAATACATTAGAAATTAATCCACTAAATGGTTCTGCTGCGTTATTTCCATCTATACCAATATTAACATTTCCGGTAGCAGATCCAAATATTGATGAGTTAGTTGCCGTCCCTATGACATTATTATTTGCATATAAAGTAACAGCAGTTCCAACTCTAGTTAACACAACATTAATCCAAGTGTTAGCAGAAAATCCAGAAGATACAGGATTAATAATATATCCTGTTCCAACTCTATAAACAGTTAAAAATGCAGAAGAATTATTCATCATTATTTGCCATTCAGCAGTAGTTTGCGCTCCTGTCGTCGCATAGTCTCCAATTAAATTTCCATAATTAGCATTTTCAGCAGTAGCCATTGCCCATAAAGAAACTGCAAAATCTCCTGCGAATTGATTTACAACTGTACTAATTCCTAATTTTATATATTTATTGTTAGCAAAAAATTTAAAAGCTCCCTTGTTATAATAATCATAAAGCGGCATATTAGCTACAGTTCCATTGCCAAATAATCCATTGTCGTCATTCCCGGCTAAATCAACTATACTTCTATCAGTATTAGATATACCCCACTTTTGTCCAAGATATGTGTGGACTTGTTTTAATTCTATAGCTGATAAAACTCTACTAAATACTAATACTTCACAAATTTCTCCCGTAAAAAAACAACAATCAACAATGCCACCAATTTGTATATCTCTTACAATATTTCTATTTGCCGCTGTTCCTGTTCCAGCAGCAGTTCCATTTACATACAATGCGCCTGAACCACTTGAATTTACATAAGTTCCAGATATAATTCCTAATGTATTCGTATTTAAAGCTACATTTGAAACGACAAAATCAGTAGCATGCCATAATCTAATAGAGGTACTATTGCCAAAATAAAATGCATGAGCAAAATCACTTCCAGCTGTACCAGTTTTGCTACTTATAACGTTTCCTGTACTACCAGTAGAAGTTTGATAAACAACAGCTATTTTAGTATAATCAGTAGTGTTCGATGGAAATACATTTCCAGAATTAAATAAATTATCATTCGATCCATCAAAGACAACTGTTTTTCTACTATTTTTAGTTGAGCTTCTAGAAGGTTGATTCGCTACTGTAGATTGCGCAACATGATTATTTAATCCACTTTTATCTCTCCATTGGCTTACAACAGTTCCAGAGCTATAACTGAATGTTGTATCATCCGCAGCATCAAGCCACAGAAGCAATTCATTTTTCACTGGCAAATCAGTTGGATATGATTTATTATTTGATGCATCTAAACACATCACTAAACTATCCGTCACGATTTTTGGAGAGTAAATTTTTGACATATATTATTTTCCAAATCTAAATTTTGTTGCGTTGTAATTTTGTAATACTTGAGCAGCACTTAAATTAGTATTGTAATACATAAAATTAGAAATACTACCATTGAAAAATACACTTTCCCAACTTCCACCTAAACCATTTACATAATTATTGGGGCCACTAACAGTAGAATCAAATGAAGATTTTTCAAGAACTCCGTTTAAATATATTGTCATTGTATTATTTGTATTTACAAATACTGCGTTATGCCAATTATTATCAGCAACATTTGTCGTAGCGGATTTAGTAAAAAAACCCCCATTATAATGATAATAAATTAAAACACTATTTGAAACTCCCATGAGGCAATAAACTGGACCACTGCCCATATGAGATAGTAAAGAATTTCTATTTGAATTTGTTACAGAAGTTCTAAACCAAAATGCGCAAGTCCATGAATTTGCGCTTGGTAGTGCAAGACCCGTATTTCCTGTTGGTGCGCCTATTGAAGCATAATAAAGAAAATATTGACTAGCTCCTGATAAATTAAATGTTTTTGGCTCTGTTGATACGAATGTAGGACTATTTGTTAATTGGAAATAATTACCATTTCCACTTAAATCAGAAAAAGTTGTTCCACTACCTATGTAACTAGAATAAACATCTGAATCTAAATGAGACAATAAATTACTAGTTACAATACTCGGCAAATTAGAAAATTCTGTTTTTGATGATTCATAATTTTGAGATACTTCTGATGCGGATAATGCTTTACCATATATCTTACAACCAGCAACATATCCATCCAAAAATCTACCATACCCAACCGCACCTTCAGAACCAATTCCTAAATAATTTGTTAAAGTAATTGTCCCTACAGTAAAAGTAGTTGATGAAGTTTTATCTAAAACTCCGTTTAAATACCATCTTATATATGCCCCGTCGTATGTCCATACTACATGATTCCACACATGTCTTGTAACAGATGTTGTGCTTGGTTGATGTGAACCAAACGCACCTGCTGATCCCTGCAAATAAGCATTAAACTTTCCATTACTATCGATGGATAAATAAAAATTGCTATTAGCAATCATTATTGTGCCTAGACCATTATCGTTTCCCGCAAATGTAAAACTATTTGGTTTTATCCACGCTTCCATCGTTATTGTAGATGATATCACAGTATTCATCCAAGAAACAGGATCGTTAAAATAAAAATTGCTTTGCAATGGAGAACCAGTCGCATTTGCAGGATTTAATCTATAAGACTTATCAACGACAGGAATGTTATTATTTTGGCATGTCGCTACTTTACCAAAAATTAAATCTCTATTTGTTAATGTTGTTTGTAGCAAAGGTATTCTCCATTTATTAGATAGATAATTTTGGACCTGAAATCTTTCTGTTGATGATAATTGTCTACTATAAATAATTAACTCACAAATATCTCCATAATATGGACCTACTGGTCCTGTACTACGCGCTCCCATATACAAATTAAATCCAGATCCTCCTATTGTTATTGTTTGAGTTCCGGAAGAGTATAAATCAGGTCGTTGTCTTCCATTCGCATAAATTACATTTGTGCCGCTTCCCGCATTGGTATGAGAAAATGTAATTAAAGTTGGAGACCCTTGCAAAAAATCAGAATTAGTATTTGGACTTGTTAATGGAAGAACTGTAATATTTCCGCCACCGCTGTTCCAATATACCCATAATGTTCTTGCGAAATTTGAACCATCAGGATCATTAACATCAAAGTGAAAATTATTTGTATTAGTTCCATTATTTATACTGAATGGATATTGATAAGTTGTGCTATTTATATCACCCCGCATCACTAAGAATATTGTGAATTCTGTATATGATGTATTAAAAGCACCGTATATATAATCATTACCGTCAAATTTTACGGTATTTCTACCATTCAATCCGCCAACTACTGATAGTGGTTCATTTGCCAATGTCAATCCACCACCAGTTAACACTAAATTACTAGCAGATTTATCTGCCCAGTATCTTACGTTTCTAGTAGACGTTTCCGTTGTTATTGTTGATAAATCATCAGCATCAAACCAAGTAATACAATTACTAATTTGTTTAGGAGTTTTAATATATCCTGCGCTCACTGATGGATCTAAAATAAAAGCTAGTGAAGTTTTTACTATTTGCGGCCCATTATTTACTGTACTCATATTTTATATTCCATAAGTTTTACGGGTTGCATTGAAATTTTGTAATACTTCTGCGGCAGTTAATAGTCTACTGTATATTTTAAAATTGGATATTTGACCATTAAAATCATAAGCTGTATTTGTAGTTTGTCTTCCTATTCTTCTATCATTTCCAGAATTAGGAGTTGCATTTTTAGCTGCAAATCCTGTTCCTGTAGATGACAAAGATCCGTTTACATAAAAATAAACATAATCTCCGTCTCTTACGAATCCTATATAATTCCAAGATCCATTTGTTACATTCACAGTATTATTATGAAGTAAATCACCAATCCATACTCTGCACCCACCATTATTTGGTTGAGTTAAAAATTGAACGCCTAAAGTTCCTGCGGCATTCATGTTATTGAAGATATTTCCAAAATTAGCCGTAGCAGAAGAGTTTATCCAAGTAAATATAGAAAAATTATTAAGATTAAAATCTAAAAATGTAGAAGCTGGTAAATCGATATAATTAGCAGAGCCACCAAATGTATATCCACTACTATTAAAACTAACATTTGTTAAATCTGCATTAACATTATTTCCACTAATATCCAACAAACCACCACCACCAGCAATAGTGTTTGCAGTTCTAGAACCATTAACGAATGGAGTACAATATGTTTTAGTATCTTCATATTGAAGCCCAGTTACATACATAGACTTATAAGGCAAGCTTGGAGTATATGAAGTTTGTACGTCCAAACCAACAGCCCCAACCCATCCTCCTTCTCTTCCACCAATATTAGCGCCAACTCTGTACCATCCTAACCAACCTGACACTTTAGTTATAAATGCATTCGATACTCTTACACCTGTAGACACTACAGTACCAGTTACTAAATTAAATATAGCAGTGCTTCCACCATCTCCTAACATTCCAATCGTAAAATTGGTAATACTTCCATTAACTGGATAAACATAACAAGATATACTATGACCCCCAGTTCCCCCTCCTCCTAAACGACTTAAGTGATGATATCCAGCAGTCCCAGATTCTATTAGCAATGTCGCTCCAGTTCCTATTGGAGTTTGTAAATTAGAATTATATGTTTTAGTAAATCTAGTTGGATCAGATGTCCACTCTGTGCTATATCCAGCGTAAGAAAGACCAGAAAAATCAGTAGTATTTGATACTATATTTGTAGTGGCTTCGCCGCGAAAACTTTTAATGAATTCGCGGTTATAATATAACTGTAAATCTTTCTTTACTATTCCTCTATTGCCATGTTGAATACTCATAGTTTTTCCTCCACAATTAATTTAGGAACATCTTTTCTTTCAGCAGTAAAGTCCCAATAAAATTCAACATCTTTAGATTTTTCATACCAAGATTTATCATACTTAACAGTAAATTTATTATCGTCTATAATTATATCATCTATATAAAGTATTTTCGCGCATTTTATAACAGACAATTGTATATTAATAGTTTCTTTATCTATTAATACTTTAACATAATCGGGAAGAATAATTTCGGCGCGATTTCCTTTTGTTTTTCCTTTGCCAGTTAATCTTATTCCATGATATGGAGACTCAAGAGATCCGTATACTAAATCATGTCCAGGTTTAGTTGGATGAGGTATTCTAAATGATTTTGTTGTTGCTGAAAATGCGCCGCTGCTTGGATTATATCTAATTTTTGTACTAGCTCTTAATGGAGTATTTCCAGATGCATTCGCGCCAAAATATAAATAATATGATGAATTTGTAGCGTCATCAGTTGTTATATTTACATTTGTAGTATTTGTGGCATTTGTAGCATTAGTGGCATTTTGTACAGCATTTGTAGATATAATTGAAGCTATACCAGCACCATCTATTTCAGTAGATACGCCTGTACCAGATGCACTTCTGCCTATTACTGTTCCTTGTGAAATATTTTGAATTTTAGCAAAAGTAACTCCAGCGTCATTTAAAGAAATAACAGGTGCATTTCCTACGGTGGCCGCAAGAGGAGTAGATGCAGTTACGCTTGTTACCGTGCCATTTCCAGTTCCCGCGCCGATTGCAGTTCTAAATGCCGCCGCTTCTAAAAGAGTTACTGTATTATTAGCATTAATTTCTATGTATTTTTTACTAGTAGATGTATCTGGTAATGTAAATAAATTTGCTCCAACTGTTGTTGCGCCAAGAGCGGATCTTCCATCTGAACTACTTAATGCGCTTACGACCCCAGAAGTTGCAGTTAATCTACCTACAACAACTGGGCCAGTAACATTTTGTATTTTTGCGAAAGTAACCGCATTATTAGCGATTTTAGCTTCCACTATTGCATCGCTAGGAATATCCGCTGAAACCATCGCTCTAAATGTCGGAACGCCAGCAGCACCATTTGGCGCAACTAGAAAAGTGTTCGCTGTTTGACTTGCAAAGTTTGAAGGAGTTACACTTAAAGTTCCGCTTAAAGTTAAATCTCCAGCAGTCGTTACTGTCCCACCTAAACTTATTCCCGATACAGTTCCAGTTCCACTAACACTTGTTAC
>Ga0315909_10000343_pt1 | contig 62415 bp, 56 predicted proteins | sample LakEriMetagenome_11_FD_203527 | JGI IMG/M metagenome (GOLD analysis project Ga0315909, IMG submission 203527) | Freshwater fungal communities from buoy surface, Lake Erie, Ohio, United States - Buoy 2 MA125 | ecosystem: Environmental > Aquatic > Freshwater > Lake | place: USA: Lake Erie, Ohio...
AGACTGCTGGTCATCGCAAACACCGTCAATACAAGCCGTCGTGCTCCACACAAAACAAACTGGTAGATCGCCCGCTGCATTGCGACGGACGGCCTTGGTAGCTTAGTGCAAACGATCCAGCGCGCTGGACAAATGACCGATGGTACGGTCGATGTTCAGCAGCTTTTCCAAACCAAACAGGCCGATGCGGAAAGTGCGGAAATCGTCGCGCTCACCGACCTGCAATGGGACGCCTGCCGCTGTCTGCATGCCCAGTGCCATGAATTTTTTACCGTTCTGAATATCGGGATCCTTGGTGTAGCTGACCACAACGCAAGGCGCCTGAAATCCGGGGGCTGCGACGCTCTTGAACCCCTTGGCCTCGAGCAGCGCACGCACTTTCAGGCCAAGGTCTTCCTGATTTTTCTTCAGGTTCGCAAAACCGGCTGCCTGGGTTTCCTTCATCACATCGCGAAGAACACGCAGCGAGTCTGTGGGCATGGTGGTGTGATAAATGTGAGCGCCTTTTTCATAGGTCTCCATGATCTGCAGCCATTTCTTCAGATCGCAGGAATAGCTGGTGCTCTGAGTCGCCTCAATTTTCTGACGCGCGCGCTCGCTCATCGCAATCAGCGCACAGCAAGGTGAACTGCTCCAGCCTTTTTGCGGCGCGCTGATCAGGACATCCACTTTGGAAGCAGCCATATCGACCCACATCGCACCTGAGGCGATACAGTCGAGCACGAACAAACCATCAACAGATTCGACGGCATCACCCACCGCACGCAAATACTCTGGCGGAAGAATCAAGCCTGCCGAGGTCTCAACATGCGGCGCAAACACCACCGCTGGCTTTTCCTTGCGTATCCAGGCCACGACCTCATCGATGGGTGGCGGCGCATAGGAACCTTCAAATTCATTGGTGAGCTGACGGCCCTGGATCACATGCAAATCATCCGAGATACCACCCATTTCAAAGATCTGTGTCCAACGGTAGCTGAACCAGCCATTACGAATCACCGCACATTTGCGGCCGGTGGCGAACTGGCGCGCAGCGGCTTCCATACCGTAGGTACCACTGCCCGGCACCACCAGCGCGGATTTCGCGTTGTAGACCTCTTTCAGAAGTTTGGAGATGTCGGTGATCACGCCTTTGAAAGCTTCTGACATGTGATTGAGGGAGCGATCGGTATAAACGACGGAGAATTCGAGCAATCCATCGGGATCAACGTGAGGAAGCAAACCGGGCATGACGAGTCCTGTACTGATAAATGAGCTTGGGTGCGCCTGAAAAGCGCAGACAAAACCGTAGAAAGGACTGCAAGTTTAACAGAGGTCGTACATAGCCTTGACCTGAACGGCGTCATGGCTTTTCTGACAATAACGCAGAGGTTATCCAGCCGCTATAGAATTGGGTCTCACTTTTACACAACAGACCTGAGGGAGCCTCATGGAAAGCGATATCGAAATTGCACAAAAAGCAAAAATGAATAAAGTGGTCGATGTCGCGTCGACCCTGGGGATACCTGAAGATTCGATCGAACCTTATGGTCATTACAAAGGCAAGATCGCACTGTCCTACCTTGAGACCCTGAAGAAAAAGCCCGATGGCAAACTGATTTTGGTCACAGCGATCAGCCCGACTCCGGCGGGCGAGGGTAAAACGACCACGACGGTGGGCCTGGGTGACGCACTTAATCGCATCGGCAAAAAAACCGTGATCTGCTTGCGTGAGCCTTCACTGGGACCGGTGTTCGGCGTTAAGGGCGGTGCTGCAGGCGGTGGCCATGCGCAGATCGTGCCAATGGAAGATATCAACCTGCATTTCACGGGCGACTTCTCTGCGATCGCGCTGGCGAATAATTTGCTGGCCGCGATGATCGATAACCACATCAATCACGGCAATACGCTGGATATTGACCCGCGTCGAATTACCTGGAAGCGCGTGGTCGACATGAATGATCGTGCGTTGCGTGACATCGTCGTTGGCAATGGTGGCACCGCGAATGGCTTTGTGCGTCAGGATGGCTTCGATATCGTTGTCGCTTCCGAGGTAATGGCAATTTTCTGCCTTGCTACTTCGGTACAGGACCTGAAGAAAAGACTCGGGGATATTGTGATCGGCTACAGCCGTGATCTCAAGCCCGTTCATGCCCGCGATCTGAATGCGCACGGCGCGATGACCGTCTTGCTCAAGGACGCGCTGCAGCCGAATTTGGTGCAGACGCTGGAAAACAACCCAGCGTTTGTGCACGGTGGTCCATTCGCCAACATCGCACATGGCTGCAACTCGGTCATTGCGACACAAAGCGCATTAAAGCTCGGTGAATATGTCGTCACCGAAGCAGGCTTTGGTGCTGATCTGGGTGCGGAAAAATTCATCGACATCAAGTGCCGGAAGACCGGTCTCAAGCCCGCTGCATGCGTACTGGTCGCGACGATACGCGCGCTGAAGTACCACGGCGGCAAGGATGTCAAAGCGCTCAACACCGAAGACCTGGATGCGCTGCAAAAAGGTCTGGTCAATCTAGAGAGACACGTCGCGAACGTCAAGACACATTACGGTCTGCCTTGCGTAGTGTCGATCAACCGCTTCACCTTTGACACTGACGCAGAAATCCGCCTCGTAACTGAACGCATGAAAGCGCTCGATGTCAACGTGGTACTGGCTGAGCATTGGGCCAAAGGCGGTGCCGGTGCAGAAGCGCTGGCGCATGAGGTAGTACGTTTGGCCGAGCGCGGTGACGCAGTGAAATTCGTCTACGATGATCAGGACTCGCTGTGGGACAAGATGAAAAAAGTAGCTACCAAGATTTATGGTGCTGCCGATATCAGCGCGCCCGCAAAAATCAAGCAACAGCTCAAGGCCTGGGAAGAAGCCGGTTATGGTCACTACCCTATCTGCGTGGCAAAGACGCAGTCTTCATTCAGCTCGGACGCGACCATTCGTGGTGCACCTAGTGGGCATATGGTCAACATCCGTGAAGTACGATTAGCAGCAGGTGCCCAATTCATCGTGATGATTTGCGGTGACATCATGACGATGCCGGGCCTGCCCAAAATACCGAGCGCCGAAAAAATCGATATCGATGAAAATGGCAAAGTCGTTGGCCTATTTTGATTGAGCATCCTTTAAAAACCGGAGTAACCATGCGTGCCGCCGTCTACACCAGCAAGGGTCCCGCAGCGGAGGTACTGCGCATCGTCGACAGACCCGTACCGGAACCCGGTGCGGGTGAAGTGCGCGTTCGGGTCGCTTTCTCGGGCGTGAACCCGTCCGATGTAAAGTCACGCTCGGGTGTGGCCGCGCGCGCAGGCGGCTTTCCCGAAGTGACTCCCCACAGTGATGGTGCCGGCACCATTGAAATGCTCGGTGACGGTGTCGATGCGACACTCATGGGCCGTCGTGTGTGGATGTTCAATGGCCAGTGGGAGCGCCCCTTTGGCACCGCAGCGGAGTACATTGTGCTGCCGGTGTCACAGGTCGTTCCGCTACCGGATGGGATCAGCTTTGAAGTCGGCGCATCCATTGCGATTCCACTGATGACGGCGATGCACGCTGTGCAGTCCTGTGGCTCCCTGCTCGGGAAGACCGTGCTGGTGCCCGGTGCCGCTGGCAGTGTGGGTTTCTACGTCACGCAGCTGGCGAGCGCCGCGGGTGCGCGCGTGATCGGTATTGTGAGCAGCGACGAAAAAGCCAAGCTGGCCAAGGGTATTGGTGCGACAGATATCGTCAATTACAAAACCGAATCACTGGTCGATCGTGTGCAGGCACTGACGAATGGCGTGGGTGCGGATGCCATTATTGATGTCGATGCCGCGACGCATGCGCCCCACTACGGCAGTTTGCTGCGCTTCGGTGGACAAGCCGTCGTGTATGGCACCAACCAACCCCCGGTCACCATGCCGTTTGGTCCGATGATTCTGGGTTTCATTCGTGTGTATTTTTTCATCGTTTACAAATTGCCACCGCATCTGATGCGCGAAGTACTGGATGCTGTAGACGCTGTATTGTCACTCCCTGGTTTCCGGCATCCGGAAACCGCAATTTATCCGCTCGAGAAAATCGCCGCCGCGCATGAACAGGTCGAACGTGGCGCGAATGCGAAGGTGCTGGTGCAACTGTAAGCAGCTAGTCTTGACTGGATTGCGCGTCGTGTTTGTCACCTGTGCAGCAATCCAACGCGCCTCGATGGATGAACAACGCGATATCCCGGCGTGCGCCGAGATCCAGCGTCTTTCATGATTGCCGGGATAGCGTTGACCTTGATGAACATGGACCTGTCCCGCCATGACAAAAAAATTCAACGACCACTTTAGCAAGGTCGCTGCGCAGTATGCGGACTTTCGTCCGTACTATCCTGCAGCGTTATTCGATTGGCTGGGAGCGCAATGTACGACGCATGAATGCGTATGGGATTGTGGTGCGGGCAGTGGTCAGGCCTCCATACCACTGGCAGATTATTTTTCATCTGTGTACGCTACGGATGCCAGCGCATCGCAAATCGCGCAGGCTCACGTTCATCCCCGCATTCACTATCGCGTTGCAAGTGCCGAAGACAGCGGTCTCGCTTCGCACAGCGTTGATCTCGTTACCGTAGCTCAGGCATTGCATTGGTTTGATCTCGATCGTTTTTATGCAGAAGCTCAGCGCGTGCTGAAGCCTGGTAGCCTGATCGCTGCGTGGAGTTACGGCATGATTCGCGTCGAAGGTGATGAAATTGACGCGGCAATTCAGCATTTTTACCGACACACGATAGGATCTTACTGGCCACCCGAGCGACGTCATGTCGAAAACGGCTATCGCGATCTGGACTTTCCCTTCCAGCTGATCGACCCACCCCGGCTGTCAATGCGTGTTCACTGGACGCTGGATCAACTGCTGGGATATCTGCGCAGCTGGTCGGCATCGGCACGTTACCTGTCTGCAAAGGGCAAAGATCCTACGATCAATCTCGCAATAGAGCTGCTACCTGCATGGGGAGGCTCTGAACATCGTCGGCAGATTGAATGGCCGCTGTCCATACAAGCGGGTCGAACTTAAGCAGCGACCCCGATAATCACATTCGACGGCTCGATCACGGCGAGCACGGCCGAGCCGACTTGCAGGCCGATCGTATCGATATCCTGCCGGCGCTTCGTGGTGACCAGTGTCAATCCACTCGCCAGCGAGACCGCCAGTTCGGAATGATGCTCGCTCTGCGTGATCGCGTGCACCGTACCTAAGAAAGCATTTTTTTCTTGACCGGCATCATGTGCATACGAGGTCCTCAAGACCACCGCCGATGCCTTGATCAGTGCAAACACCTTCGTGCCCACGGCCAGCTGTAGCTCCCGACAGCTTTCATGCGTAATGGATGCAATCAGTGTCTGACTGGCATTGACCATGATGCACAGCTCGTCATTCACTTCCCCCGGCGTGATGGACACCAGAATCCCCGCAAACTGATTTCGCGCACTGGTTCGCATGGCGATTTCATTTTCCATCGCATAGTCATTCGACAGCCCGTTGGCCAACTTATCGAGACGCGCAATGAAGCGCGCATGCTCAGCCTGTATCAATGAAAAATTACGCAGAACTTGCTGGCCGCGCTCGGTCAGATGGGTGCTGCCGCCCCCCTTACCGCCAGCATGACGCTCAATCAGGGTACCGCCGGACAGCCTGGCCATGTCATCAATCGCATCCCACGCGCCCTTGTAGCTGTAGCCGACCTGCTTGGCCGCCTGCGTCAAATTTCGGAGTTGATCGATTTGGCGAAGCAATTCAATGCGCCTGGAATTGGCGAACATCTCATCGCCCACCCGGACGGTCAGCTCCGCATGCAAATTGAACCGGTTCTTTCCCATGATGTGCCTGCCGCTATCGATGTCGCGATGATAGCCCGGTTGACACCCAAAATAAATCCAGGTAAATTTCGCATCAAGATATACCAAGGTTTATTTTGATGATTATCAAGGTATTGACACCGCAATCAACCAGACGCGGTCAACAGATCCCCCGATAGAGGAGCACTGTCATGTCACAACAAAACAAGCGCCGGCTGCCTGTAGCGGCGCTGCTGATCATGTCGCTGTTTGTACCGGCCCCTTGGGCCACCGCAGGAGAAGATGTCAGAATTTTGCTCGAGATCCTGCTTGAGAAAGGCATCATCACTCAGGAAGAATTCGATCAGAAACTCAAAAAAGCGCAGGAAAAGGAGGATATCCGAAGCTTCAATGAGTCTCAGGATATCCGGCGGGCCAATCGGGAGATTGATAAACGCGCGGAGGAGGAACGTAAATTCAAGACGCAGTTTTATGGACAGCTCTCCAGCGGCTACTACAGCGCGAACAACACAACCTCCAAGCTGCTGGATGCCTCTGGCATGAGCGATCAGCCCAAGGCAAATAATCGCGTCGGTGTCAAATTCACGCGCGAGATCGATAGTGATCTGACGGCCGTAGTCACGCTGGAATCCAATTTTTCGCTGCGTACCGGTGCTTTCGGACGCGATGCCGCAGGATACGGTTCATCGAACAGCAGCGGCTTGGGTAGCGCACTGCTGGACCGCGAGGCCAGTCTTAAAGTCAATTCGGTCAAATATGGCACGCTGATACTGGGCCGCGCACCTACGCTGCAAAATGATCTGAGCGGCGCATTCGATGCACGCGCCAACTGGAACTTTGGCGGCCTTAAACCGATAGGTCGCTATGCCGGATTTCATAGCGCATCGGGGGTGAATCGGGCGGACAAACTCATACGCTACACCTCGCCTGCATATGAAGGTTTCAACGCCGACATTGCAGTGTCACTGGGTGGTGCACCCGGCTTTGAGGAATACGGCACGAGTACCCATGTCGGTGGGCGATACAAGCAGGGAAATTTCGAAGCTGGCTACAACCACATCGAAGCCCGGCTTGGGGGTACGAGCCAAAAAGAAGTGAACAATCGCGTTGATTTTTTTGCGATGAAATACACCTGGGATCAACTGACGCTCAATGCGGGCTATGTAGTCACCCGCAATCCTTCAGGAACTGCCGGCGTTTTTGATACCAATAAAACGGCAGGTAGAGTGGATGCTGATACTTGGTTCGCCGGCGCTCTTTATCGTTTCACGCCTTCCCTGAGCTGGAATGGTGGCTGGTATCAGGTCAGAGATAAAACACTGCAGACCGCGAAGAATCAAAATAATGATGTTCGAATGCTGGCAACTGGCCTGACCTGGACACCGTACAAGGAATGGGATCTTTTCATCGATTACGCGCGATCGTTTCGGGAAAATGGCGCCACCGGTGCTTTCACGATTTATGACAAATGGGTCCCAGATACCTCAGTCGGTGGCGTCGCTGGCGGGTATTCGGAGAGCAAACGCAGTCAATCCGGCATTTCTATCGGTGCCCAATACAAATTCTGAACACGATCATGAACACTCTTCACATCACTATCGCTACTCTGGCTCTGATTATCTCGACGCTGACCTCTGCTGCTGAGCTCAAGGTGGCTGTAGCAGCTAATTTTGCGCAAACACTGAAAGAAATCAGCACAGTCTTTGAAAAAGACACTGGTCACAAGCTCGCCATCACTCAAGGATCGACCGGCAAGCTTTATGCACAAATCAGCCAGGGTGCACCCTTCGAAGTATTCCTGTCAGCCGACGACGAGACGCCAGAAAAACTAATCGCTGAAGGCAAGGCGATTAACGGTACCCGATTCACTTATGCGATTGGACGACTGGCGCTTTGGTCACCCAAGCCAGATCTTGTCGATGAGGGTGGACAGGTACTCAAAACCGATAAATTCCGGTTTCTGGCGATTGCCAATGCACGTGTTGCACCCTATGGTCGTGCTGCGGTGCAGGTCATGCAAAAGCTGGGTGTACTCGCCAGTATCGAGCCACGTGTGGTGCAGGGCGAGAGCATCACCCAAACTTTTCAATTCGTCTCTACGGGAAACGCGCAGCTGGGATTTGTGGCACTCTCGCAGATCAACGACAATGGAAAGATCAAAACAGGTTCCGCCTGGATCGTCCCGGAGAACATGCACGAGCCATTGCGACAAGATGCAGTGCTTTTAAACCCCGGAAAAGATTCGGCTGCAGCGACCGCCTTGCTCAATTTCTTAAAGTCGGAGAAGGCGAAAAAAATCATCGCGGCACACGGCTATCAATTCTGACAATGACAAACGCTCATGTGGACACCTGAACCGGAAGCCTGGCAAGCGATCTGGCTGACGGTACAGCTATCGTCGATCGTGACGCTGATACTGCTGATCGCAGGTACACCCATCGCGTGGTGGCTCTCGCGTACCAGTAGCGCATGGAAAGCGCCGATAGCTGCGGTGGTTGCGCTGCCGCTCGTACTTCCGCCGACCGTACTGGGTTTTTATTTGCTGGTAGCGATGGGACCCGAAGGTCCTGTCGGCCGCATCACGCACTCGCTCGGTCTCGGACAACTTCCCTTCACCTTTCCTGGACTGGTGATTGCTTCCGTTTTTTATTCGCTGCCCTTCATGGTGCAACCGCTGCAAAACGCCTTTGACGCGATGGGCCGCCGACCACTGGAAGTCGCAGCCACCTTGCGCGCCTCGCCGCTGGATGCCTTCTTTACCGTCGCGGTACCGATGGCGCTGCCGGGATTTCTGACGGCTTGTGTGATGACCTTCGCGCACACGGTGGGCGAGTTCGGCGTGGTACTCATGATAGGCGGCAATCTCGCCGGTGAAACCCGCGTGGCCTCAGTGCAGATTTATGACTATGTAGAAGCCATGCAGTATCCTCAGGCGCATGGATTGGCCGCGATCATGGTCGCCTTCTCGTTCCTCGTCTTGCTGCTGCTGCAAATCTGGCGCCCAGTCACACGCAAGGGAGCCTGAGTTGAACAGCATTCAGGCGCGTTTCAAGATCGACTGGCCGGGATTTTCGCTGGATGTCGATCTCTCGCTCCCCGGTCGCGGTGTCACTGCCTTGTTCGGTCCCTCGGGTTGCGGCAAAACTACCCTGCTGCGCAGTATCGCGGGACTTGAGCGTCCACCCAAAGGTGAGCTCCGGGTGAATGGGGACATCTGGCAGGATGACGGTATTTGGGTGCCAACACATTGCCGACCGCTCGCTTATGTATTTCAGGAATCCAGCCTGTTCCCTCATCTGAGCGTGATGGGGAATCTGCAATACGGCCGACAGCGTGCATCACAGGCGGCCTCCTTCGATCTCTCGCAGGTGATCGAGCTGCTGGGTATCGAAGCGCTATTGCCGCGCAAACCAGATGCACTCTCCGGTGGTGAAAGACAGCGCGTGGCCATCGCCCGCGCACTGGCGGTCAATCCTCGACTCCTGCTGATGGATGAGCCGCTGGCGGCGCTGGATATGCAACGTAAACAGGAAATCCTGCCGTATCTCGAACGTATGCAGAAAACGCTGGATATACCGATCATCTACGTCACGCATGCCCCGGATGAAGTGGCACGACTTGCGCATTACATCGTGATGCTCGACCATGGCAAGGTGACGGCCAGCGGGTCGTTGTACGACACTTTGTCTCGCGTGGATCTACCCCTGCGCCTGGGGGATGACCGGGGTGTGATCGTTGACGCACGGGTGGGGGAGATTGACCGGCAATGGCATCTGGCGCGACTGGATTTTGCCGACGGCGCATTCTGGACGCGTGATCAGGGTTTGATTGTGCAAGATACCGCGCGCCTTCACATTCTGGCGCGCGACGTCAGCATTGTGCGTGAAAAACCAGTCCAGAGCAGCATTCAGAATATACTGGTGGGGCACATTGACCGCTGTGTCGATGATGACGCGCCGGGTAGCGTGATCGTTCGTGTGCTGATCGGAGAAACGCCGCTGCTGGCGCGCATTACCACCCGTGCTGTTGCAGACCTCGCGTTGAAGCCGGGTGATTCAGTCTGGGTACAGGTCAAGTCTGTTGCATTGGCGAGATAAACGATGGTGAAAGCTTTTTTTGTTCGCTACACGATGATCGTTGCGTTGCTGTTGGCGGTGTCGACGGCATCGGCCGCGCCCGGTAACGACACGCTGCGTTTTGCCTGCCGAGGCTGGATGCCCATCTACCTCGGCAGTTGGGTGCCCATCAACCCGGACCCGAGCGATTTCGACTCACTGACGATTGAAGTCAACGAAGCGACGCGCATGACCAGCTTCGTCCTGACGATGATTGGTCGCGCTAATTTTGCGACAAAAATCAATGAGTCGCACATCAAAGGGGCGATCGCTTTCAAGCAAATGATGGTTGATGATTTCATCGAATACATCGACTTCATGCTGAATCGAGGCACGGGAGAAATTATCATTACCGCGCTGGAGAAAGGTCGGCGTGGACATACACTCTATCGCGGGAAATGCGCTCCGGTGAAAAGCAGCTTCTGATCACGCTTGACAGAACAAGTTCTTTCCGCATCAGCTTGGTATTGAGACCGGCGTCATCAAACATCAGTGCTCATCAGAACAAACTCGCTGGCGTAAAACGTACGCCGAAAGAAAACCAGCGATGCGCGTCATTCGCACCGGTTTGTCTTCCCACCGTCGCATCCACCTGAAACAAATGCGGAATAATGGCGTAGCGGACACCTGTCTGCCAGTACTGGCCAGCTTGATCATCCCCAAAGCTTTCTGCCACCAGTGTCAGCCGATGAGTCGCATTGATTTCACTGCCGATACCCCAGGTCAGACGTTCGCGGGAAAGTGACTTGTCGTGCAGCCATCCGGTATTCAAGTGCATGACCACCCTGTCATCTGCAAAGGACATGGAAAGCGGAAAATAGAGGTAGGTATTGCCATGCAAGTTTGGGCCGGGATTGATCTCGGGATGACGAACCGTACCGACCGCTACCCCCCAGCCCCAGCCATTGGTGTCGAGTGCCCGAAACAGCGTTTTGGCTTGCAAAACATAATCTTCGGAGCTCGACAGCGAAGTATCCTGATAGCGCGCTTGCCCACCCCCCAGAGTTAATTCGAGATTACCGGTTGGATTGCAGGCAGGCAGGGCCCAGACCTCAGTGCTGTCGGCATAAAAGCGTGTCCAGCTCTCAAGCTGACAGCTACCCGCCGTGGTGAGGCGAGCATCATCAGTCACAAAAGGTCGTGCCGCTTGTGCCGGTACATGGAGCAGCGCAGATAAGAAAATCACCCAAAAAAACGAGCGCATTGACGTGCCTGAACGCATTGAAATTGCGCGATCATACCAGCGCGAGATCTGCATACGCTGCCAGGACACCCATCCAGATACGCATTTGCGCCTGATCCAGCAGAGCCACGGACTCATGGTCACAACTGTTTAACATCGCCGCCGCCTCCACACGACTGCCCAGCTCTTCCAGAAGATACAGTTTGCCATCCCACTCGAAGTGCGCAAACCAGCACAAGCCCGGCAAGGCTTCAAGCGAACTGAATAACTGCAATCGGCGCAGCAACATGCGGGCCGTGGGATAGTCGACCAGAAACCGAAGCGATAGACCTTGCGTCTGCGCAGCCTCCTCTGCAGCATCCACACCCGCGTGGGTACCCAGCCAAACCAACTCACCGGCATCGTCGATACCGAAATACGCAGGAGGGTGAGACATGAAAAGTTATCGAATGAAAAACAAGCAGGTTTAATTTCTTCAGACTTGATTCTAATCATTAAAACTGACAAAGTTATTTCATAAATTCAAGTTTTTGAAAGACTGCAAGTCAGCGCCGAGCTATTGAATGAACACATCCAAACACTTCAACCACGATTCATCCGCACCAAGGCGAAGCCTGGGCATGCGCGCAGTGCTACTTCTCCTTTGCCTACTTATGCAGCCTGCTCAAGCTGGCGAGGTACCCCCTGCTGCGCGCGACATCGAGGCGAACGCTGTCTACATGCAACCCATGCCGGGACTGGATGAGGCGCAGCTCAAGCAGTTTCGCGCGGGAGAAAAGCTCTTTCGTACTTCGTGGATTCTGTTCCCCTCGCTGCCCATACCGAACTGGGAATATGTCCGACCACCGTCGATGATTGCGTGGGGACTGGGGCCTACCTTCATTGCCAATGCCTGCATGGCCTGCCATATTCAGGCTGGTCATGGGAAAACATCCGATCGATTAGGCACCCCGATATCACAACAGCTGGTTCGTATTTCATTACCGGGAACCGGCAAGCATGGCGAGCCCCTGCCCCACCCCCATTATGGACATCAGCTGCAGCCCTTTGATGTGATCACGCCGGATAAAACGCATACGAAAGAAGGCGAAGCGGATGTCTTTGTGGACTGGGTACCCGTCGCAGTAACGCTGCCCGATGGTACGAGCGTTGAATTGAGAAAGCCGCACATCCGGATCGAAAACCCGGCCTTCGGACCTTTGGGTGACAACCTGCTGACATCGCTGCGCAATGCACGCGCGGTATTTGGCCTTGGCTTTCTGGAAGCTGTAACAGAAGAAGATATTCTGGCCATTGCAAAACTTCAAGCCACGCAAGGGCTTAACGGTCGTCCCAATTACGTGCGCGACGACGTCAACGATAAAACCAGCATTGGACGTTTTGGGTGGAAAGCCAATCAGCCGAGTGTGCGACAGCAAATTGCAGCAGCATTTCACGGTGACATGGGCGTCACTAGTCCGCTGTATATCCAGCAAGACTGCCCACCAGTGCAGAAACATTGTCAGGCCATGCCACCCGGTGACAAGGCCGAGTTGAGAGCGCATGAACTCGAGGAGATCAGTTTTTGGACCATGGCCCTGGATGCACCACCCTCACGCGATCAGAAGCAAGAGCACATACAGCGTGGCGAGGCGTTGTTCATCCAGGCGCGTTGCGCGCAATGCCATCTGCCTGAACTAAAAACCGGAAATTTCGCTGCCCTGCCCGCGCTGTCACACCGTCGTTTCAATGCCTACACCGATTTGCTGCTGCATGACATGGGCGAAGGTCTCGCCGACGGTCGCCCAGATTTCCGCGCCGGTCCGCGCGACTGGCGCACCTCGCCACTCTGGGGCATTGGCCTTTCAAAACAAGTCAATGGCAGTACCAACTTGCTGCACGACGGGCGCGCGCGTAATGTGCTGGAAGCGATACTGTGGCACGGCGGCGAGGCGCAGGTGTCGCGCGATGCGTTTGCCGGGATGAGCAAGGCGGACCGCGAGGATCTGGTGGCGTTTGTGAATGCTTTGTAGCCCCACCGGCTAAATCTGGGGTGATCCGGGCTTCAGGTATTTTCTGTTGCATGTAACAAAAGCCTCACCTATGATGTTACATGTAACGACAGGAGGCGCGATGGGAACCCCAACAAATGACCGGGTGCGCAAGCACAGAAAAGCCTTGCGGCTGGCCGGATTGCGGCCGGTGCAACTTTGGGTGCCCGACACGCGCCGTCCGACCTTTGGGGAGGAATGCCGGGCACAGTCGGCCAAACTGGCCAATGACCCTCAAGAAAGCGAGATTCTGGCGTGGTTGGAAGCAGTGGCCGATGAGGGCGACTGGAAATAATGCGTGGCCGTCTGGTGACGATCGTATTGCAGGGAGATTTTGGCAAGCCGCGGCCAGCCCTCATCATTCAATCCGACTACTTTGATGCTCATCCCTCGATCACTGTATTACCCGTCACGAGCGATCTGCGGGACACACCTTTGTTGAGAATTCTAGTCCAGCCGACAGCAGCCAATGGTCTACAGCGCGCATCTCAAATCATGGTGGATAAAGCAATGACTGTCGCACGCGAGGAGGTAGGCGAACCATTTGGGCAACTTGAGCCTGAAACACTGGTGGAGGTTGATCGGTGTCTTGCGCTTTTCCTTGGGATCGTCAGATAAGGCGCAAGCTAGATACGAAATAACGGTTCAATCTTCTTATTGCTTTTTCCTTCGGTAAACAATCAAACTGCCGCTATAAAGAAATCCCCTGCGCTTCAGCAACATGGCGAAATGCCACCAGCAATGCCTCACGACCGCCGTCCAGATTCGCCTCCTCCATCGCGGCCGCAAGATATTCATCGGCAAACGAGGGGTCCTCGCGTAGCAGCTCAATCACTGCTTCATCGTGTGAACGGCTTGCATTAGTTATGATAATTTCTCCGCTTCCAGTCGCCTAAATAGGCAACGGTCATCTCAATATCGACCTACTGCTGTTGCTTTAGCTTGTCGCCAGCCGCGAGCAACCAAAGGATTCTCGTCAAGGTACAGCTTACCGCACATCTAGCCAGAAAACATGTCCAAAAAATAATTTCTTGGCCGTCGAAGAACTGGGATATACCTCTGCCGCATAGATCTTTAAAGAAGGGCAACTAATGGCTATTTCCACTTTTTTTCCAACAACCGCACCCAAGCGGTCCGGCTTCCTGCAGAAGTCCGCCTGCCCGAAGGCGTGAAACGCGTCAACGTTAGGGCTATTGGCAATGAGCGCATCATCGCAACGGTCGAAAACACTTGGGACAGCTTTTTCATGAATGATCCGCAAGTCAGTGATGATTTCATGAACGAACGTGCCGGCCAGGAACAGGGAGAGCGGGAGGCGCTCGAATGATCCGCTACTTGCTTGATACGAAGATCGTAATCTAAGTGATCAAGAAACACCCGCTGGAGGTGCTACAAGCTTTCAACAAGAACAGCAGAAGGATGGCGATCTCGGGCATCAGGCTTGCAGAGCTTTTTCATGGTGTAGAAAAAATCGCCCTCTGCGTGGAAAATCTGGCGGTGATAGATGACTTCACGAGCCACCTTGAATTGTTACCCTACACACCTAAAGCCGCTCAACATTACGGTTCGATCCGTGCTGCCCTCGAGAGACGTGGCGAGACCATCGGTGTCAACGACCTGCCTATCGCAGCTCATGCACGAAGTGAAGGGCTTGTTCTGGCGACAAACAACCTGAGAGAGTTTGAGCGCGTTCCTGCACTGGAAACAGAGAACTGGATCAGCATCGCAAGTTGATCAAACAGCACAACAAATACCCACAAAGAAAAAGCGGCTGAGGAGACCTCAGCCGCTTCTTTTGCCGTTTTCCGGCCTTCTTCCCAATTATTCGGGGCAAAGGCGGGGAATTTTGGCGTCCCCACGGGGATTCGAACCCCGGTACTCACCGTGAAAGGGTGATGTCCTAGGCCTCTAGACGATGGGGACAAAAACTGTCCGTACTACCGACCTATAATTACCGCTGCTGCACATTTGATTCCGACTCAGTGGTGGAGGTAAGCGGGATCGAACCGCTGACCTCTTGCATGCCATGCAAGCGCTCTCCCAGCTGAGCTATACCCCCATATGCGGCAGAAGCGGGATTATAGCCGAATCTTTTACCCCCTGTAAATCGCTACAGCCACGCCACGCTAAGCCAGACCGGCATTCAGGCGTGAGAGCACCTTGTCCCGCCCGAAAAGGAAAAGCACGGCATCAACCGACGGCGTCTGTAGCTGCCCGGTGACCAATAATCGCAGGGGCATGGCTAGCTGCGGCATTTTCAGCTGACAGTCGGCCAGCACTTGCTTCATCAATGCGCTGATGGCTTCGCGGGTCCAGTCAATATCCGCCGCTGCACGGGTGAACTGCTGGATCGCGATACGCGCAGTATCGGTCAGATGCTGCGCAAGCAAAGCCGGGTCAGGCTTGGGCTCGCGATAAAAAAGCATCGCGGCGTCGGCCAGTTCATTGACGGTTGTAGCGCGGTCCTTGAGCAATCCAATGACCTCAGGCAGCGATGGGGCACCATCAAGTTGTGCACCATCTCGCTCCAGCTCAGGCATCGCCAGTCGCGCCAGCTCGGCATTATCGGCGGCCTTGATGTAGTGATTGTTCAGCCAGGCCAGCTTCTCGGGGTTGAACTGTGCGGGTGATTTGGTCAGATGATCCAGATCGAACCAGCTGCAGAATTGCTCAAGGCTGAAGATCTCGTCATCGCCATGACTCCAACCCAGTCGCGCCAGATAATTAAGCATGGCATCGCGCAGATAACCCTGTGCCGGATACTCCATCACGCTCACTGCACCGTGGCGCTTGGAGAGTTTCTCTCCATCGGCCCCCAGAATCATTGGCACATGTCCGTACACAGGCAACGTGGCACCCAAAGCTTTGAGTACATTGATCTGCCGTGGCGTATTGTTGACATGGTCATCACCGCGAATCACATGGGTGATTTTCATATCCCAATCATCCACCACGACACAAAAGTTATAGGTCGGCGTGCCATCGGGACGGGCGATAACAAAATCATCAAGCTCCCGGTTGGAGATGGTGATCGTACCTTTGACAGCGTCATCCCAACTGACTTCACCGTCCAGTGGATTCTTGAAACGCACGACTGGTAGTCGGCCCTCGGGTATGGCGGGCAGGGTCTTGCCCGGCTCGGGGCGCCAAGTACCGTCGTAGCGCGGCTTTTCGCCGGCTGCACGCTGGCGCTCTCGCATTGCCTCCACTTCTTCCGGGGATGCATAGCATTGATACGCCGTACCAGCCACGAGCATTTGGCCGATCACTTCGCGATAGCGATCCATTCGCTGCATCTGATAAAACGGCCCTTCGTCATGATCAAGTCCCAGCCATTGCATGCCGTCGAGAATGGCTTGTACGGCCTCGGGCGTGGACCGCTCCAGATCAGTGTCTTCGATACGTAAAATGAAGGTGCCGCCAAAGCGGCGGGCAAAAGCCCAGGAAAAAAGCGCAGTGCGAGCGCCACCAAGGTGAAGATAACCAGTGGGGCTGGGAGCAAAACGGGTGCGAACGGTCATGATCAGGGCGCAGGCGCCGTCGGGAAAACCGCTATTTTAGAGCCTATGCCGATTTGGGCGTCGCACTCGGTCCGGCGAAGAGCCCTCCCGAGACTGAAATGCCCCCTCCGAAGGCAGCAGCCAGCCGATCAGCGGCTTTTGGGGTCAGTCATTTCAGGTCAGCACTGCGAGCGAGTGGTCACTGATAAAATCGCGATTTGCCTTTTTCGGTCACCCACAAGCAATGAGCGCCGCCCATTCCCGCAAGATTTTCGTTACCACCGCCCTGCCCTATGCCAATGGCGCATTCCACGTTGGCCACATCATGGAGTACATTCAGGCTGATATCTGGGTGCGCTTCATGCGCATGCGTGACAACGAGGTGCATTTTGTGTGCGCCGATGATGCGCATGGCGCTCCGATCATGATTGCTGCCGAAAAAGCGGGCCTCACACCGCAGGCCTTTGTGGCGAATATTGCTGCGGGTCGCAAACAGTATCTCGATGGTTTTCATATTGCGTTTGACAATTGGCACTCCACCGATGGCGAAGAAAATCATGCGCTCTCTCAGGAAATCTACCGCCGTTTGCGTGATAACGCGAAGCTGATCACGACCCGGCATGTCGAGCAATTTTTTGATCCGGTGAAGAACATGTTTTTGCCGGACCGCTACATCAAGGGTGAATGCCCGAAATGCGGCGCGAAAGATCAATACGGAGATTCTTGCGAATCCTGCAGCGCTGTATATACCCCGACCGAGCTGAAAAACCCCTACTCCACGCTCACAGGTGCGGCGCCTGTGATGAAGTCTTCTGAGCATTATTTCTTTCAACTGTCGGACCCGAAATGCGGTGAGTTCCTTCGTCAATGGGCCCTTGATCCTTCTCGCTTGCAGCCCGAAGTGGCAAACAAGGCCCGCGAATGGCTGGAGAGCGAGAGCGGATTGGGCGACTGGGATATCAGCCGCGATGCGCCCTACTTTGGCATTGAGATTCCTGATGCGCCGGGCAAGTATTTTTATGTCTGGCTGGATGCACCGATTGGTTACCTCGCTTCGCTGAAAAATTATTTCACTAAAATCGGTCGCGACTTCGATGCTTTCATAGCAGACCCATCAACCGAGCAGTATCACTTCATAGGCAAGGACATTACCTATTTCCACACGCTGTTCTGGCCTGCGATGTTGCATTTTGCGGGCATGAAAGTACCGAACAATGTGTTCGTCCATGGCTTTATTACGGTCAGTGGTGAAAAAATGTCGAAGTCACGCGGTACGGGCATATCGCCGCTACGCTACCTTGAGATCGGCATGAATCCCGAATGGCTGCGCTACTACATCACAGCCAAACTCAACGCACGCGTTGAGGATGTCGATTTCAATCCAGAAGATTTCATCGCACGTGTCAACAGCGACCTGATCGGCAAATACATCAACATCGCCAGCCGTGCCGCTGGCTTCATTACGAAAAAATTTGAGGGCCGCGTGAGCATGGGCTGGGCCAGTGCCGACGATGCCTTCCTCGCCGGTCTTCGAGACGCAGGTAACGAGGTCGCAGCGCTCTACGAGGCACGCGAGTATGGCAAGGCATTGCGCATCATCATGGAGCAGGCTGACTCCATCAACGCCTACGTCGATGCAAATAAACCGTGGGAGCTGGCCAAAGACCCCGCTAACAATGCAAAACTGCAGGAAGTCTGCAGCCGCTTGCTGGAGTCATTCCGGATTCTTACCGTCTACCTGAAGCCCGTGCTGCCATCGTTGGCAACCCAGGTGGAATCACTGTTCAATATCGCGCCGCTACGCTGGGATGACGCAGCGAAGGCCTTGCCCGACCAGCATGCAATTCGCCCCTATGCGCACCTGATGACGCGGGTAGAGCCTGCCATGCTGGACCGGCTCTTCGAAGCCCCTGCGGCAGAGGTGGATGCACCATCAGCGTCCGCCAGTATCGAACCCCTCGCCGAGGAAATACGCATCGATGACTTTGCCAAAATTGATCTGCGCATCGCCAGGATTGTCGATTGCGAGCACGTCGACGGTTCAGACAAACTGCTGCGTCTCACACTGGATGTGGGCGAAGGACGGCCGCGCAATGTCTTTTCCGGTATCAAATCGTCCTACAAACCGGAAGACCTGAAAGGTAAGCTGACCGTACTGGTTGCCAATCTGGCACCACGCAAGATGAAATTCGGTATTTCCGAAGGCATGGTGCTCGCCGCGTCGGCCGCCGATGAAAAAACGGATCCGGGTATCTACATTCTTGAACCTTGGCCGGGCGCTCAGCCAGGAATGCGGATTCGATGAGACGCACTCGGGGTAAAATACGGCCTGACGTTTTTTAGCGGGTCTGGTTATGGCTTGGTTCATCAAGAAAAGTGGCTACGTTTCCGAATTCACGCAATTCCTCGGTGAAATGAAACAAAAAAATCCCGCCATCGAAGAGGGCCAGCGCGCGGGCCGCGCTCGTCTGTGGGACAAGGAACCTATCGATCTCGACAACATGCGTCGCTCGCAGGAATCTCGCGTGCACCAATCCGCCTACGTATACCAGAGCCATTGATGAGTGTAGCTGCCGAGACTTTCACTGATGCTATGGACAGCGCCCCCGGTGCCGTCCTTGAACCGACCGTTGTTGACGGTGTCGCGTTTGCAAAACTGTACGGCGAGCCTCTGTTCAAGCTACCCACTGACCTCTACATTCCACCCGATGCGTTGGAGGTTTTTCTTGAGGCCTTCGAAGGTCCGCTCGATCTGCTGCTCTACCTGATCCGCAAACAAAACTTCAATATTCTCGATATTCCGCTGGCCCAGGTCACGGTACAGTACTTGGGTTACATCGAGCAGATTCGCAAGCGTAATCTCGAACTCGCAGCTGATTACCTTCTGATGGCGGCGATGCTGATTGAAATCAAATCACGCATGCTGCTACCCTCGAAAAAAGTAGACTCAGGCGAGGAACCAGCCGATCCGCGCGCTGAACTCGTGCGCCGTCTGCTTGAGTACGAGCAAATGAAGCTTGCCGCATTTCAGTTGGACACGCTGCCCCAGGTTGGACGCGATTTTGTGCGTACGCAAATTTTTGTGGATCAAGCCGTCGTCACGCGCTTCCCTGATGTCAATGTCGTTGATCTACAGACTGCATGGAGCGATCTTCTGCGGCGCGCAAAACTGACTGCAAGGCACACAATCTCGCGCGAGGAATTATCGGTCCGTGAGCACATGAGCTCGATATTGCGTCATCTCCAATCAACTAAATTCGTCGAGTTTCATGAGCTCTTCGATCCCTCTCGTGGTGTGCCCGTGGTCGTCGTGAATTTCATCGCACTGCTGGAGCTGGCAAAAGAGGCGCTGATCGAAATCACCCAAGCTGAAGCATTCGCGCCGATTTATGTGCGCCTGTCCTATTCACCGAATTAACCTGTGGTGCTCAGCCGCTGGTCAAAAATACTGGAGCCCGGCCCTTTCTGCTGATTCTGATCCGATGAAAATCATCTCTTCGATTGATGAGTTGCGTGACCAATTGCGTGGTCAGTTGCGCACGGTCTTCGTTCCCACCATGGGTAATCTGCACGATGGCCACCTGAGCCTGATGCGTCTGGCGCGCAAGCACGGTGACCCCGTTGTGGCGTCAATTTTCGTCAATCGTTTGCAGTTTGGTCCGAACGAAGATTTTGATAAATATCCGCGTACTTTCGCCGCAGATATCGAAAAGCTTGAAAAAGAAGGTGTCTACGTACTCTTCGCACCAACCGAAAAAGATCTTTATCCCGAACCTCAGGAATTTCGTGTACAACCCCCAGCGGATCTGGGCAATATCCTGGAGGGTGAATTCAGACCGGGGTTTTTCACTGGCGTGACAACGGTCGTGCTCAAGCTCTTCTCTTGTGTGCAACCGGGCGTCGCGGTGTTCGGCAAAAAGGATTACCAGCAGCTGATGATCATTCGGAACATGGCTCGCCAATTCGCGCTACCCACCCAGATCATCGCCGCAGAAACCTACCGGGCCAAGGATGGTCTGGCGCTCTCCTCGCGCAACAGCTATCTGTCGGAACAAGAGCGTGCAGAGGCGCCTGCGCTGTTCCGCGAGCTCAATAACATCGCAGATGAAATGCGCAAAGGCAATCTCGACGTCTCGCTCCTGCAAAACAATGCGATGCAGCGACTGAAAGATCGTGGCTGGCATCCGGATTATGTCGCCATACGCAAGCGCGTCGATCTTCAACCGCCGACGGCGGGAGATCTGGCGCAGGATGAACCCTTAGTCACACTCGCTGCAGCCAAGCTGGGTGTGACGCGCCTGATCGACAATCTCGAAATATGAAGCCATTCGGACTGCTGTCCGTCGCAAAACCAGTAGCCCTGTTGTCCGTTTTTTTCTGCGCCATCGCGAGCGCAAAAATCTCTGTGATTGACGACAGTGGTCAACGCGTCACCCTGTCAGCACCGGCGAGGCGCATCGCGAGCCTGGCGCCCCACGCAACTGAACTGCTGTTCCTGGCCGGTGCTGGTAAAAAAGTCATCGGCGTATCCTCAGGCAGTGATTATCCGATTGAAGCCTCACATATTTCCTCAATAGGCAACAGTGTGCGGCTTGATATCGAGCGCATCACGCTGCTGAAGCCAGATCTGATCGTGGCCTGGACCAGCGGGAACAATCCGAAACAAATCGCCCAACTCCGACAACAGGGCTATGCCGTTTTCGAGAGCGAACCGCGGCGCCTCGACGACATTGCCACGAACCTCGAGCGAATAGCCATACTCGCTGGCAGCACATCAGGTAGCAATGCTGCAGCCGATTTCAGGCGTTCGCTGACTTTGCTTGGCGATCGATATCGGGGTCGCACACCAGTTACTGTCTTTTATCAAATCTGGCCATCGCCACTGATGACGCTCAATGGGCAACATCTCGTATCTCAAGCTCTCAATCTTTGTGGCGCCAACAATGTATTTGGTGGTCTCCATCAGCTTGCCCCGACGGTCAGCAGGGAAGCGGTCGTGTCAGCCAATCCCGATGCGATTCTGATCAGTGATGACTCCGGCGAACTTGAGCGCTGGACAAAACTCACGTCGCTCAAAGCGGTGCGTCAGCAGCATATCTTGAAGGTAAACGGCAAACTGCTCAATCGCCCCACACCACAAATGCTAGCCGCCATTGCCGATGTCTGCGAGCAGGTTGACGCAGTGCGCAGATACCAACAACCTCAATCGCCATAAGTGTCTATCCATAGTGGCGCCAGCAAAATAAATTCGGAGAGAGTCATGACAACAATTTCCCTCAACCAGCTACATGAGCGTCAACAAGGCACCCTTCCGGAATTACTGGGATTCGATATCGTTTCCGTGACCACTCAGGCAATCAACGCCGGCTTCGACATCAAGCCCCATCATCTCGCGCCGAATGGCTATCTGCACGCAGCATCCATCATCATGCTGGCGGATACGTCCTGCGGTTATGGATGCATGATCAATTTACCGGAAGGTGCGAACAGCTTCACCACGATTGAGCTGAAGAGTAACTTTTTAGGAACAGCACGCGAGGGTAGAGTGGATTGCACCGCCAGCCCGATTCATCTGGGTCGCACAACCCAGGTGTGGGATGCGACCGTCAGCGCCGCTGGGAAAAATATCGCGCTGTTTCGGTGCACCCAGATGGTACTCTGGCCCAGAAGCTGAGGTCTGATTGCCGTCGTCTCATACGAGACTCAGCGCTATCAAATGACGCTGGTCACATGCCCTTGAGACGGTACCAACAAGTCGCCCTGTTGCAGGAACTCGCAGCCGAATGCCACGCGCAGTATCTCAGGTACTAACGTATCACCGACCGAACCCAGCCAATGCTGTCCATCGCCGAGAACCAACGCGTGCGTTGCGAAGCGTCTCGCCAAGTTGATATCGTGGCAGCTCGAGACTACTGCGTGATTCAGTGACAGTTCATGCAACAGCTGCATTACCTGCAATTGCTGTGCCACATCCTGATGGGACACCGGTTCATCAAGCAACAAGAGTTCAGGCGCCTGGACCAGCAGCGCGGCAAGTGCGACGCGCTGGCGCTCGCCACCTGAAAGCGTGAGTATATTGCGTCCCTCGCTTCCGGCCATCCCCACTTTTTCAAGTGCTGCCCGCACGCCGATATGACCAGACATGCGTTGGTCGTTCAGGCCGGTACATGCTGCTACGTGTCCAATAACGACCGCATCGAACACGGTGTGTGAAAAGCTATCAACTTGTTGCTGCATCATTAGCCCACGACGCCGTGCAAGCAAAGCCAAGGGGGTACTTTGCAGTAGATCGCCAAGTAATTGAATCTGACCTTTTAATGGTGAACGAAGACCGGCAATAACTTGCAGCAGGGTCGTTTTACCCACACCGTTTTTTCCGAGTACGCACCAGAATTCACCGCGACTAATTTGCCACTCGAGATTTTGTATCAACCGTCGATCACCCACGGCAATCTCTAGCGCCCTCACTTGCAGTAGGGTCATGACCGACTCCGTGCGAGTAACATCAGAAATACCGGCACACCGATGAACGCAGTCACCACACCGACGGGCAGTTGTACAGGTGCAGCGATACTGCGTGCCAAAAGATCGGCCAGTGCCAGGACGATGCCGCCAATCAGCACGGAAGCAGGTAACAGGACGCGCTGATCATTGCCCATGACAAGGCGTAGCGCGTGAGGCACGACCAAACCGATGAAACCTATGGTGCCGGCAACGGCTACGGCGGCTGCGGTGGATATCGAGGCAATCAAAATCAGACTGACCTGAAGCCGCCGCACATTTAAGCCCAGCAAATGTGCCGTCACTTGACCATGGGAAAACACATTAAGTGCCGCGGCATGAGTGAAAGACCAGGCACACGCCACCAGCAGCACAAGCCATGCAGGAACGAGAAAATCGCTGGAATCCAGCTCGCCCATGAGCCAAAATAATGTGCCACGCAGCTGCGCATCTGGCGATAACGCGAGCAGCAAGATGATCAAAGCACCAAAGCCGGCCGAGATCATCACCCCGGTCAAAATCAGGCGAATACCACCTGTCCCCGAGTCCAGTAGGATCTCATGAAAGAAACTGCGACGGGCCAAAAGCAGAAGCAGTGCAGTCGCCAGCAGCGCACCGAGCAAGGCGCCTGACTGAAGACTGTAGATCGCCACCGAGGCTGGCAATAGCAAACTCAAACTCAAGGCGCCGGCAGCGGCACCACCGGACACACCCAGCACATAGGGATCGGCCAATGGATTTCTCAGAAGAAGCTGCATCAACGCACCAGCAAGAGATAGCAAGCCGCCCACAGCTAAGGCCACCAGAACGCGAGGCCAGCGTAACTGAAAAACCGGATCCGCCCAATCATGCGGGAATTCGCACCCTGTGCTACCGCAGGTGACGGCCGCCGTGATCCCCAACCCTGTGACCGTCGAGAGAAATATCCAGAACGATAGGTGACGTCGGTCTCGCAATGTCAGAATCTTCGGTCAACGGTGAATAGAAATGATCTACCCATAGCAGGGTAAGCATAATACGACGTGCCCGAGAGACCACCATAAGTAAAGTAATTTTCATCTGTAAGATTCAAGACGCTAGCACGTAAACGCCATTTCTCTATTTCATGAACCACAACAAAGTCTGCAAGGAGAAAAGAAGGTTTCCTGAAACTTGATGTATTTTGCTGATCATTGTCCAAACGTGCCTCCCCACTGTAAGTGGTTCGCAACGTGAGACTAGTACGCTCGTTGGCTCGCCAGACTGCTGCAACCGACGCTTTATGCAGCGGAATCAGCGGCACCTGTTTTCCTGTCACTGAAACCCCTCCAACGGCTCCACTGGTGAACTCTGCGTTGGTATAACTATAGCCACCCTCTACGGTCATGACAGCATTCGCCAGCCACTTGGCATCAAGTTCTACACCTCTTCGTTCGGTCGGAGGTAGATTTACATTATTGAAAACTGAAGGGTAGTACATGATTTCATTTTCAAGCTTCATACGAAACAGACTGAGGCCCGCAGTAAGAGCACTATCTGCATAGCGTGCACCAATATCCAGATCCTGCGAAGTTTGAGGCTCTAGAACCGTTGGTACGATTGATCCCCAGGGAGGTCGCAACTCATCAACCGTCTGCAGCCGAAAACTCTTGCCTGATTTGGCATGTAAAGACCACCCTCCTTGTAGATCCTGACGCAGTGCTATTTCGTAAGCTGGTGTAGTTCGATTCTGTTGAGCTATCGCGTTTGAGAAATTCACATCATTGACGGTTCGCTGCTCGCGAATACCTAGGGCGATCGAGGTACCAGAATTGAAATTACTGGTATGCCTGAGGTAAAGCGACGTGTTGACTTGTTGTGCGGTTGATGAGGGAACGACATCGACGTCAGAAGAAAAATAATTCCAGTTCCATCTATCCCAATCCCCGCCAATTACAAATGAATGATGAACAGTCCCTGTTTCGAATGGAAAACGAAAACGAGGAGAAAAACTTAGTGCGTCTACCTTTGTCAAGTCAGGTGTCGTATAACCATAATCCTTATAGAAAGATTTTGAATCACGCGTACGATGCGTTATATCCAGAGCAAAAAATCCAAGATTAAATTTCTGTTCTGTAGCAAAGGCTATCCGCAAGCTGTCAAGGCTCGCTGAATTGGTAGCCGTGGTTGCGCTACGCGGATCAGTCAGTAACTGTGCTGCAGTACGTTCACCCGGCAAACCCAAAGACTGCTGCCCAGAGGATAATCGCAGGGAGAGTGGTCCCCCATCACCTCGGTAGTTCAGCGCCGCGGTCACATTCTCTTGAACAGAACGGTTATTGATTCGGTAGTTGTCCGTTTCATTTTTGTCAGCAAAGACATTGAGGCTCAGTCGATCGTGCGACAGCCCGGCTGAAGCAGACACGCCACGCGTGCCATAACTGCCGATGGTGGCGCCTGCCGTCGCATGAATACCTGTCTCCTGATTTTTTTTCGTAATGATATTGATAGTGCCGCCGGTAGCACCTCTACCGTACTGTACCGCACCGCTCCCTCGTAAAATTTCTATACGCTCGATTGAAGCGAGGGGAATCGACGCCAGATCAGCGCTTGCCAACTCATTTTCAGTAATACGCTGGCCATCAAGGAGTATTAACGTATTCTGATCGCCAGTCATTCCAAAGCCGCGCAGATCAATCTGACGGTTTGGACTGCCGCTGTTATCAATAACCTGAATGCTGGTTTGGAGTGCGAGTACGTCCACGAGCGTCCTTGCACCACTGCGCAAGATATCGTCCGCCGATACAACACTGGTTTTCACAGGCTCATCAAGAAGTTGCTGCTCAAAGCGGGTGCCAACGACAGAAACGGAGGGCAGCATCCGGGTTTGGCTAGGCTGAGTGACTTGTGCGTGTATTGATGAGGCAAAGAAAAGACCATACAAGGCAAGCAGGCAAACGCTGGCCGAGAAATAACGGGACATAGGAACTCTCAGTTTTGGATATCGCGCCAGCTTCCCCGCAGGCGCAACTCAACAGAAGCTTCAGGCTTCCACCTATTCTGGCCGGTATCCGGGCTAGCAAGTGATTCCGGGCAGCCTTCCCATGCATTGAGCACAGTGGCGTTGTACGCGGATCGCATGGTGAACCATGCACTTGCTTACCGTTGCGGGGGCAGCACACGTTGGCAGCGACTTGCCGCGCTGGCAAGCTTTTGCACCGTGTTTCCCGTTTAACTGCGAGCCGAGAACGGCCCGCGAGCACCAAAACGGGGGAAGTGTAGAAGACGATTTACCTTTACGTCAACGTAAATCAGAAGTCTCGTCGGTCGTTTTTGAACCGGCAGGTGTTATGCACTACACTGCTCGCCCACACGGCATTATCGATTTCAAACTGGCAGGAGACCTTATGCGCGACCCCATCCCGACAGCACCCGATACTCTGGCGTCAAAAATTGACTATTACTCCCGGCAGTACAATGCCCGCGCGGAGATTCCCGATCATCCTCAACTATTTACCCGTTGGCAGAATGAATCGGCACTGGTCAGGCGCACACATGCAGGCTTACTGGATATTCCTTACGGCAGCGCAATCGGTGAGCGACTCGATTTCTTCCCGGCCCCTCGTCCGGGTGCACCGCTGCTGGTCTTCATCCACGGTGGGTGGTGGCGGTCCCTGGACAAATCCGATTTCACCTTCATCGTGCCAGGCTACCACGCAGCAGGATTCAATGTCGCACTGACGAATTACACCCTCGCACCCGTGGCGTCCATTGAACAAATCACGCGACAGCAGCTACGCGCCTTTGCCTGGCTCTACAAAAACGCAGCACGATATGAATACGATCCGGAGCGTATTGTGGTGGCCGGTCATTCTGCAGGCGCTCATCTGGCAGCGATGATGATGGCAGCGCTATGGAGCGCTTATGACGCAGAGCTGCCAACCAGTCTGATCAAGGCCGGTATCCTGATGTCAGGCCTGTATGACCTCGACCCGGTTCGGTATGCAGAGTTTGTCAATGAGGATCTGAAAATTACGGGAGACAATGCGCTTCAGCTATCGCCGGGCTACATGCCGCAGTCCCACCCGATACCCTTCATCACCTCGGTAGGGGATCTCGAGTCAGCAGAATTCAAGCGTCAGACGGCCTTGATCGCCCGGCATTGGCAGTCAGCACACAAAGCGGATATCGCGCTACAAGGCGTTAATCATCTGACCATCTGTGACATGTTTGCCAATCGCGAACATCCTCTGTTTGAACAGTCCTGCAAGCTCATCGCAAACCGTTGAGCAGCACCAAGAGGCTCGAACAAAATGCCGCTGCTACGCGCGCCGGTACAGAAAGTACACTCATCCAGCAAAGCGTTGCAACAACACAAGTGCCTTGTTGCTGGAGCCTTTAATCCCAGTCAGCCTTGCCTCGACTGGTTGGCAGATTGTTTGTGCTGCTCGTCCAGAAAACCGGTAGCAAGAAAGACCTCACGTAGTAAATAAATGAAGCTTGCCGTGAGCGACATCATAGCGAGAACAAATAAGCTCGCAATCACCAGACTGAGTCTCAGGTTCAGTGCATCAGCAATGAAGAGTATAGCCACCACCATGCAAATCAGCAGTGCGCATGTCGTCGAAAGAAAAATAGCACGATTGATTTTCTGCGCTCTTTTGAACAGCATGTTGAGTTCTGTCTGCTCAGAAGCACTGGGCTGCTTGCTTGGCTGACCATCCCACCCATTCAATCGTTCTTCCAGCGCTCGGTAGCGGTCAATGATCCGCGCGAGTCGGTTGGTCAGCACCAGCATATTGGTACCCACGCCAGTCAGCAAAAACACGGGGGCAATAGCTAGCTGAATGATGTGCCCGATTTCATCCGGTCCGATTTTCATAGGTCCGCATCCATTCTTTTGATCAACTGAGGTTGAAGTGTGTAAAAAATAGTGTCCGCAGTGTAACAGCGGCGCGATGGTCAAGTGCACTTCTCGCGCCCCCAACGCAGATGAGCCTATTCACAAAATATTTCTCCAGAAAAATGGAACCAATTCTCAGCGGGAACAAATCATAAAAAACAAGCACAAAATTCCCGGCAAGAATAGATTTTTGATCCGAATCATATAGGTAGCTGTGTCAAAAGCTGATACATTTACTCCATGTGTTGTCATTTTGTTACTAAAAGGAAACCGTGATGAAAATAATTCCCAAGACACATCTTGAATTGCGCTGGAGTATCTGAAATGCACAACGAAAACAACGACGCGGTGGCCAGACAGACCCACAGGATGAGCCTGGCATGATTCGCGCAGTAATTGCAGACGATCACGCACTCATGCGTGAAGGCCTCAAACACATACTGAGCAAGGCAGAAGACATCGAGGTGATTGCCGAGGCAAGCGATGGATTTGAGGTACTCGCTTTGGTCCGCAAAGGTGATTTCGATGTTCTCGTGATGGATTTGTCCATGCCCGGCCGAAGCGGCATGGACCTGATTAGACAGATCAAAGATGAGTTCCAGGAGCTGGCGATTCTGGTACTCACCATGCACGACGAAAATCAGTACGCGGCCCGCGCAATTCGAGCGGGTGCGCTGGGTTACATGACTAAAGAAAGCGCTGGTACCGAGCTGGTGAAAGCCATTCGCAAAGTACACAATGGACGTCCCTACATCAGCATGGATGTCGCCGAGCAGCTGGCGATGGACGCTATGCCAACCCGGCTTGACATGCCTCATAAATCATTGTCTGACAGAGAATTTGAAGTTTTCAATTTTCTTGTATCCGGAAAATCTGTCACCGAGATCGCAGAGCTTCTTCACTTGTCAGTGAAAACAGTCAGCACTCACAAGACACGCATTCTGCAAAAAATGGGGAGCAGTTCGCTTGCCGAGTTGGTCCAATACGCTGTCGTGCAGGGTTTGCTCGAAAAATTCAAGCCTTGAGTTTCATGCTGATCAAAGATCAATCGAACAAAGTTGGGAAGATAGGAATAGCCCTAACGAAGCTCAGTCGTGACTTGAATGGTATTCAGAGCAACCCGATAGCCATTGAAACACGCTGTAGCGATACTACCCACTCGCAAAGCGCATGATGCTCAGAAACCGAAAAGGTGACGCGCAACTGGCTAGCAACAATGAACATGAAAAGGATTTCTTACCGTGACTCGATCAGATTTTCATTCCGACCAAACCATGCCACAGCCCGGCGCTCTGGAACGTGCGACGACAATGCATAAGATGAAGCGAAACACTACTAATTCACTCAGCCCTCAACATCAGGAGATGATCATGACATCAATACAAATTTCCGAGCCACGTCCCGGCAACACGAATGCGATTCAGCATACGTCTTCTGGTGAAGCTGGCTGGCAGCGGCAAGGAAAGTTATGGTCGAATCTCAAAGAACTCTGCGATCTTCTTCGTATACCTGCAGCGCCATCCGTGAACGATGAGGAATTCCTCTTTCAGCATGTTCAGTTTAAAACAGGTCAACGCATACACACGATCGGCCAGCCGTTTGATACACTATTTATCGTACATTCAGGATTTCTAAAAACAGTACTGATTGACGAGTACGGTAATGAGCAAGTACTGAGCTTTCCGATGAAAGGCGACCTTTTCGGTGTGGACGGCATACACACCAAACGCTACTCCTCCGAGGCAGTCGCCTTATCGAATTGCGATCTGATTCTCCTGCCATTCAAAAAATTCACTGCACTTGGTCGGTCTTACATCGAGCTTGAGCATGCGATGTACAGCGTCATGAGCCGCGAATTGGTGCGTGAACAAGCGATGGTCAGCATGCTTGGCGCACTTTCTGCCGAGGCAAGAGTAGCGCGCTTCTTGGTCTCGCTATCAGAGCGCTTCGCTGAAATGGGTTATTCCAGCAAACTCTTCAACCTGCGCATGACTCGTCATGAGATTGGCAGCTATCTGGGACTAACACTGGAAACTGTCAGTCGCACCCTGTCTGCATTCAATGAAATTGGTCTGATCAGCGTTGACCAACGTTCGATCGGCATCAAAGATCTAGACGCTTTGCGGACGCTGCGTCGTCTGCCACCTTCCAGCTCACGGTCAAAAGCTGCAGGAAAACGAGCGCGTGAAGCCGCGGCCCGCGCTACTACAACGGAAGTGAACAAAGAGTGGAATCCTATTGCAGCAGTCTAAGCTCCCGTAGGATATGCTCGACTGCAGCCTGTATGGAATGCAACAAATCCGAGCACTTCTTGATAGTCCTGCTCACGCATGGGTTTTCAGTTTAATACTCGGATAGGCTCACTGAAATGAGTCATCCGAGTAAATTCATACCGCTCTTTATTTTTTCTTGTTTGCAGTCGTCTTTTTATGTGCATGAGGATGCTCCACTTCCTCAACCACATGCTCGACCGTTCTTGAGACAGCGTCGCGGGCAAAATTAGCAGCTGTTTCTACATTGCTGCGTGCGACTGTCATATTTTGTGTGGCGAAGCGGCTCACTTCGCGAAAAGCCTGCTCCCATACGCCCATCATGCCAGCAAAAGGATTCACCATCGCCTCACTGGGCTGACTCAAGCCCGCTGCTGCCTGATGCTGAGCGGATTCGACCTGGTCAGCCGCCGTGTGGCTAACGCGATCCATATAGTCACGAACAGACCGTCCAAACTCGGCTTGCATTTCAACCAGCGCCGACATGATTTGCTGCTGGCAGTGCATGGCTTTTTCAGGCCGGTGGGCAATAGCCTGCTGCAAGTCCGCGATTCGCGACGGATCACGCATATTCGCAATCGCACGTACCAGCTTGAGCTGACTGTCAACCGCCTGATGCGTGACATCCAGTACTGCCCGATCAATTTTTTCCGTCCCGGAAAATACGACATCAGCCAGCTGTATAGACGCATCCAACTGGTACTGAACCATATCAACTACCGGATTGTGCTGCTGTGTTTTAGGCATTATGACTCCTTGAGATCGATGGAGAATCAGGAAAATTCGGTGCTCAAGGCCACGCCAGCGGGCACCTGACGCGCGCCCGAAAAACGCAAAAACGCCGATGCGAAAACACCATGACAATGCTGAACGCTGCCGAGACCTGCTTGGTCGAGTTTGTCATTCGACGATGTGGTGGCTTTGAGAATTCACAAATACTGGCTATCAAAAACCTGCGCTTGACAAGACTGCGGTGGCGAACCCCGCTTGCCAGTCAGCGTCACGCGAAGGGTGCCAACGCAGCGAGCGGTCTATCGAGATGATTTCTTGGTGGTTTTGCGCGCGCGCAAACAATAAGAGGAGCACAGGTATAATAAGGGCCGGCGAGCGCGGTCTTGCCCCGACTCATCCGGCGCCGGACGAGCGGCCGATACAAGCCCGGGACTGTATGTCAAAGAACCAAGCCAGGAAGCCGCTGGAAATCAAGATATCCACGGTGGTCGCTGTTGCCGCCCTCATAGGCGACACCGACTACGACAAGCTGTCTTCGGCGTTAGGCCAACTCACCGCCGGAACTCCTGATTACTTCGAAGACGAATTCACCCTGCTCGACTTCGTACACCTGTCACCCGCACTGTCCCCGGGGCAGATTGACTGGCCACGTCTGATCGCTCTATTCAAATCACATCGCTTGAATCCGGTCGCGGTTCGGAATGTACCTGCCTGTCTCGAAGATGAAATCCGGACGCATGGCCTGAACATCGACCATGTGGATACCTCACGGCAGTTCGAGCTGACACCACCACCATCACCGCCTGCACCCGACACTGCCGCTGAAGAAAAACACAAAGCCGTGCCGGCAACAGCAGCACCCGCAACAGTGGCAGCGGCCCAGCCTGTCAGCACGATGGTAGTCGACACGCCCGTGCGCGGCGGGCAACGTATTTATGCGCGAGGTTGTGATCTTGTTCTGACTGCTGCTGTCAACGCTGGAGCGGAAGTCATCGCTGATGGCAGTATTCATATCTATGCACCGCTTCGCGGCCGCGCACTGGCTGGTGCTGCCGGCAACGCTCAGGCTCGTATTTTTTCACTGTCCATGGAGGCTGAGCTGGTCTCCATCGCCGGCGTATACCGCACTTTTGATGAGGGCTGGCCCAAGAACTTGTCCGGCAAGCCCGTGCAGATTCGCCTTCGAGATGAGCGTCTCGACATGGTGCCTATTGAACTGAAATGATTTTTTATCTGATGGTGCTTGCTCAGTAAAGGAGTTTTCTGTGACAAAGATAATCGTTGTGACCTCCGGCAAGGGGGGGGTTGGCAAAACCACCTCCAGCGCCAGCTTCGCATCCGGTCTTGCTTTACGTGGACATAAAACTGCCGTTATCGATTTCGATGTTGGCTTGCGCAATCTTGATCTGATCATGGGGTGTGAGCGTCGCGTCGTCTATGACATGATCAATGTTATCAATCGTGAAGCCACGCTCACCCAAGCTCTGATCAAGGATAAGCACTGTGACAATCTGTTCGTTCTACCCGCATCACAGACGCGCGACAAAGACGCACTTACCGAGGATGGTGTCGAGCGTATTCTTGATGAACTGCGTTCCTCTGGTTTTGAATATATTGTCTGTGATTCGCCTGCTGGTATTGAACGCGGTGCGGTCATGGCACTCACTTTTGCAGACGAAGCTATCATCGTCACCAATCCAGAAGTCTCCTCGGTGCGGGATTCGGACCGTATTCTTGGTATTATTCAGGCAAAATCGCGACGCGCGCAAACTGGCGATGAGCCAGTGAAAGAGCACCTGCTGATCACGCGCTACGTACCAAAACGTGTCGAGGCAGGTGAAATGCTGTCGTACGAAGACGTACAGGAAATTCTGCGCATTCCGCTGCTGGGCATCATCCCGGAATCCGAGTCCGTGCTACACGCATCCAATCAAGGTAATCCTGCGATCCACATCGCCGGTAGCGAAGTCTCCGAGGCTTACAAAGATGTCGTCGCACGCTTTTTGGGCGAGGAGCGGCCGCTGCGTTTCGCCGATTATGAAAAGCCAGGTATCTTGTCACGTCTCTTTGGAGGCAAGTGATCATGTCGCTACTCTCCTTTTTTTTCAAAGATGAAAAAAAATCTTCGGCGATATCTGCCAGAGAACGCCTGCAGATCATCATCGCGCATGAGCACAACCTCAACAGCGGCCCCGAATTTTTGCCGGCACTGCACCGGGAACTGATCGGCGTCATTTCAAAATATGTGAACATCAATCCGGAAGACGTGAAGATTTCACTGGACCGGCAGGGCAACCTCGAGGTCCTGGATGTGAACGTCGTATTGCCGGATGCCCGCACCGCACGCTAGGTCAGGTACTTCTCCACTGCTGCATGGCGTCGATTTCACATCGGCGCCCCGCCGCAGCAAAGGCATCACAATTGCTTCAGGCCGCCTTGTCGGAGACAGCTTTACGCTCAACGACCTGACGACACTGCATGATTTCGACAGTTTTTCAGATTGGCTACGACAACCCGGCCCCTGGCTGGCGGGATTCGATTTTCCGTTTTCATTCCCGCGCGAGCTGATCGTGCAGCTCGGCTGGCCCAACGATTGGGCAGCGCTCATTCGGCACATCGGCCAATGCACGCGCAGTGAATTGCGCGATACCTTCAAGGCAGTGTGCGACGCGCGCCCGGTCGGCAGCAAGTTCATCCACCGGGCTACCGATCTGATCTCGGGCTCATCGTCATCGATGAAATGGGTCAATCCACCAGTGGCGTACATGCTGCATGCGGGTGCACCCATGTTACTGGACGCAGGGGTATCCATTCCCTTCATGCACACAGCCGATCCGGATCGTATCGCGCTGGAAGCCTACCCTGGTATGGTAGCCCGGGCGATTACCCGCGCTTCATACAAAAACGATGCGCGTGCAATGCAAACACCGGAACGCCGGGCAGCACGACTGGCGATAATCAAAGCGCTCGAGCGAGGCGATTATCCGCAAGGTATAGCGCTGGATGCAGGAAAATACCGGCGCGCTCTGCTCGACGATGGCAGTGGCGATTTACTCGACGCCGTGTTGTGCGCCCTGCTTGCCGCATGGGGATGGCAACGCCGCGATACCGGCTACGGCCTGCCGCCCCATGATGCGCTGGAAGGATGGATCGTCGGCGCCTCACCGTAATTGGGTCATCCTGCTTTCAGACCGTCTTGCGTTGCGCTGCAAATTCGGAATACCACGTCAAGCATCCGGGGTTGCTCATCGCATCCGGATTGGCCACTTTTTCAAGCGGCATACCTAACAGCAGTTTCTTGATAGGCAGCTCCATTTTCTTGCCCGTCAGCGTACGTGGAATTTCAGCGACCGCATAAATATCATTAGGCACATGCCGACCCGAGAGTTGGGTACGAATTTTTTCGCGTATGCGCTGATCGAGCGCCTCATCGAACACCACACCCTCGCGTAACACCACAAACAGCGGCATCCACGACTCGCGGCCAAGGTATTCCAGATCCACGACCATGCTGTCGAGCACCTCGGGAAGGTCTTCGACCACCCGATAAATTTCTGCCGTTCCCATGCGAATGCCGTGACGATTGATGGTCGCATCGGAACGCCCATAGATCACCGCGCCGCCACGTGGCGTGATGCGTATCCAATCGCCGTGCCGCCACAAGCCGGTATAGTGCTCGAAGTAGCTCTCGAGGTAGCGCTTATCACCAGCATCATTCCAGAAATACAGTGGCATCGATGGCATTGGCTCGGTCACTACCAGCTCGCCAACTGCATCGGTGATTGAATGACCGCGATCATCAAGCGCATGCACCGCTACACCCAATGTGCGGCACTGCATCTCGCCTGCATACAGCGGCAAAATCGGACAAGATCCGACAAAGGCAGCAGCGATATCGGTACCGCCACTGATGGAGGCCAGCATGATGTCCTGCTTCACATGCTGATACACCCACTGATAAGCTTCGGTAACCAGCGGTGAGCCGGTGGCCCCCACGGTCTTGAGATGGGAAAGATGGAACTGCTTACCTGGCTCGATACCGGATTTCATGCAGTTCGAAAAATACGCCGCGCCAATGCCAAAGAAAGTCAGCTGCATCTCGTCTGCAAAGCGCCACAGGCGATTCATGTCCGGATAACCCGGATTGCCGTCATACAGGCAAATGGTAGCGCCCACCATCCAGCCTGTGACCTGAGAATTCCACATGATCCAGCCAGTCGTGGAGAACCACAAGAATCGATCATCCTCACCAAGATCAAGATGCAACGCATGCGCTTTGAGTGTCTCGATGAGCGTACCACCGTGACCGTGCACGATGGGTTTGGGCATCCCGGTAGTGCCGGACGAGTAGACAATCCACAGCGGGTGATTGAAAGGCAGCTGCTCGAATTGCATCTCGCCTTCGGTGGGATGTGCAATCAGCGTATTCCAGGTGGTTACGCCGGGTAGGGTGGATGCGGGATTCAGGTACGGGAACAGAATGGTGTGCTCCAGTGTCTTGAGCTCAGCGCGCATGGTTTCGACGACTTCCATGCGATTGAAATCCTTACCACCGTATCGATAACCATCGACGGCGATCAAAACCTTGGGATCAATCTGTCTGAAGCGATCCAGTACGCTGGCACTACCCATGTCGGGCGAGCAGGATGACCAAATTGCCCCAATGCTCGCGCATGCGTAGAAAGCAATCGCTGCCTCAGGCGTATTCGGCAGATAAGCCACCACACGATCACCTGGTTCTACCCCCATGCCCCGCAGGGCCTGCGCAACCGCCGTGATCTGCTCGCGGACCTGACGCCAGCTCAGCGTCACACGCTCGCGCACCTCGGATTCGGCTACCACCGCGATTTTGTCCGCGCTATCGCCTTCGGTATTGAAGCGAAACAGCTGCTCGGCAAAATTCAAGCGGCTGCCAGTAAACCATTCAGCACCCGGCATCGCATGAGTGGACAAAATCTCCTGATACGGTGCCGAGCTCTTGATATCAAAGTAGATCCAGACCAGAGACCAGAAGCGTTCGAGATCATCGACCGACCACTCCCACAACGCCTGATAATCAGAAAAATACAAGAAATGCTCAGTGGCCAGCCATTGCATGAAGTGATTCAGCCGACTACGCGCTACGCGATCGGCGCTGGGTGTCCACAAAAGCGGGTGGTCGTCCGCCATACCTGCCTCCCGGTTGTTTTTGTTAATCGCCTGCGCATGATAATGCAAACCACGGGGAGAACCGAATGACGGACGAACCATCCCGAGAAGTTGGTCTGAACGTCAGTGAACCTGATGTTTAAGCTGGGAGAGCTCCTGATGCGCTTTTATGACGGCATCCTTGAGCTTCTGATCAACATTGGCAGCGCTCTCGCACGCTGTCTTGGCCTTATCACCGAGTTGCTCCAGCTCGTCGACACATTGACGTATCGACGCTTCATCGGATGATTGCTGTAATGTTTTTGTGGCCTGATCGGATTACTGATCCAATTGCTCGATACTGCTCTTGATATTGCCGGGTACGCTGTCACCTGCGCTCGCGCAGGCCTGACTGGCTTGCTGAATTGTCTGCTTGATCTGACTGAATCGCTGCTTTACTTCATTGGCTTGCATCATGATTGCACTCCTGTGTGTTTGTTTTAACCGGAGAATCCGGCTTGAATTTGAATGTGGGCTACGGACGAAGTTCCATCAGATAGCCTCAATGCAGTACGTTTCCGCCACTGATACCACCTGCCTCGCCGCGTGTCGGTAAGCCTCGCTCAATGAATTCCTTCATGCGATGCAAATCATCCTCCAACAGGCGCTCGGAATCAGTGTCGCTCAACACCGTCATTGCCTTGCCCGGAGTAGCGATTGGCGGACGCCAGAACAGCCTCACCGTGGCGCGTGTGCCATTGCCTACCGGCTCCAGCAGTACGACCCCCTCATGGTCTACCGTAGCGTTAGGCTCGCTGCGCCAAGCCAGACGATGCGGTCGATCCGATACCGTGATGACGGTATCCCATTCCACATCCTGACCCTCAGGTCCCTGTACAACCCAATGAGAGCGGTTTTCTCCCAGATCACGCACCTCGATAACCTGCGACATGAAATGCGGGAAATTTTCAAAGCGACTCCAGACGTCGAACACCGCATCGGGCGAGGCGGCAATGTCAATCGTTCGCTCGGCCTCAAAGCCTGAGGCACCGTGGGTGCCGAGCTTGCTGGTGCTGCGACGCGCACCCGTACCACCGCGCGACATCAATCCGAGTCCTGTCGCGGCAGCCAGAACGCCCAGTGGCCGACGGCGTGTCAACGCATACCCAGTGAGGAAACCCGCACCCGCTGCACCCGCAACCCATAGCGGACTGCGCGCACGGAATGAGGACATTTTTTCCGACCTTGCCCGTGCCGGACTGCTCACTGACTCCACACCGGGAATGGCTGCCACCAGCCGGAGAACCTTTTCCAGCTCATCGCTGTCGAGATGACCTGACAGCGTTACTGCCCCCTGTTGCGCATGAACTTCCACGTCGCGCATAGAGGACATGGCTCGCCCCAGCCGGGAGCGCACTCGAGCTTCCAGCACATGATCGTCAATTGGCTTGGCTTGCCGTGACGAAAGCATGCGTAATGCGCTGGCTTGCAAACCGAACCAGCGGTTGTGCGCATCAGGCAGCGTCTGATCCATCAATCGAGAGGTGGCGTGCGTGACATGCGTCAGCTTGTCTTGTATCAGCGCTCTTCGCCGTCGACCTTGCACGGGGTCGGCGAGGTACATCGCGAATGCGCCAAGCGCGATGCCTCCCATCCAGGTTAACCAAGGTATCTGTGTACTGCGCGTCTGATATTCCACATTGCTCTCCTTAAGCATTCAACGGGGATCGCTGCATCACAGCACGATAGTCGCGCAAGCCCGTTGCCTGCGCTCATCGGCTGCACGTCTCTGTTTTCTTCTGACCCACAGGCTTTTTGACCTTGCCGGTTAAAAAAAGCTCAAAGTTTCATTGGGGTAAACTTTCTCTTTGGCATCTTCGGCTATCGATCGGAACTTCCATTGATCGCCTCCTTCGAACCAGCAAGACCGGCTTCTTGTCCTTTTCATGAAAAAACTGCTGACTACCTTTTTGCTGCTGGCATTCAGTGCGGTCGCCGGCGCCCAGACCACAGCCTGCCTGGAGCATTTTGCACACAAGACAGCGCCTGAATTCACGCGCCCTGCGCTACAGAAAAAAACTATCGGTTTATGTTTTGAGGCATTTGCGCTCATGCACTCGGGCGTGTCACGCACGCCGTTGTGGGTGGCAGAGAAGCTCACTCGGGAGAGCCTGATCCGCGCAAGAAGCGTCCAACGGGAAGATAATTTTCATGCGGAAGAAACGCTCCCGCCAGAAGACAGGGCCGAACTGCTTGACTATGCGCGATCCGGATTTGATCGCGGTCACATGGCACCCGCTGCAGACATGCCCACCCAGACTGCTCAGCATGAAAGCTTCTCGCTGGCCAATATCGTTCCCCAGCAGCGGCAAAACAATCAGATACTGTGGGCTGCGATTGAGAGCGCCACACGGCACATGACCAACCTGCGAAGTGAGCTGTATGTGATGACAGGTCCGATCTTTGACGGCGAGAAGATCGAGCGCCTCAACGGCCGCGTGTTCATTCCTACCCACATCTACAAGGCGGTCTACGATCCGGCAAAAAAAGAAGGCGCTGCCTGGATTTCGCCCAATACGGCAGAAAATACCTTTGAGGTTGTTTCCATCGCCGAGCTGGAAAAGCGCATCAACATCAATCTTTTCCCCGGCATACCCGCCGAAGCGAAAGATAAAATCGCGTTACTACCCGAGCCACGCATGCGCAAGCGCCAACGCAATCCCTGAGAGGCACCCTGATGCTCAAGCCTTTTGACAATGAAACCCAGTCCATGAGCCTCGGCGATCTGACCATAGAAAACCGTCTGGATCAGCTGGAAATCTACGGCTCGCTGAGCATTACGCGCGATCAGGCAGGGCTGGCACTGGCGCTGCAATTCAAGCAACTGATGGACGACACCGTGGCTCATCTACAGCAGGCAGAGGATTTGCCAACACGCGTGAGCACCAAACCCACCGATCAGGTCGACAATCCCTTCAAATAAGCAGGGTCATCCATCCAGAGCTGCCCTGCCGCTGCGCTACGCAAGTCGCGCAAGACTGGCATACTGTCGCACCCGTACGTTACGCTACCCAACGCATGACACCCACGCCCACCAATTTGCGTTCCTACCCGCTGCACCGCGCTGACTTGAAGCCCGCGCCGTTTCTGCCCATGTCACGTGCGGAAATGGACAAACTCGGCTGGGACAGCTGCGACATCATCATCATCACGGGTGATGCTTACATCGACCATCCCAGCTTTGGTATGGCGCTGATTGGCCGCGTGCTGGAATCGCAGGGCTTCCGAGTTGGTATTATCAGTCAGCCTGACTGGCACTCTGCAGAAGCTTTCCGCGCACTGGGCAAGCCCAATCTGTATTTCGGTGTCACCGCCGGCAATATGGATTCGATGATCAACCGCTACACGGCAGATCGCAAAATCCGTTCCGATGATGCCTACACCGCCGGCGGGGTACCGAACAAACGTCCCGATCGCGCTGTCACCGTGTACGCTCAGCGTGCGCGCGAGGCTTACCCGGGTACACCCATTGTGATTGGCAGTATCGAAGCGAGCCTGCGACGCATCGCCCACTATGACTACTGGTCCGATACCGTGCGCCGCTCGGTGCTGACGGATTCCAAAGCAGACATTCTTTTGTTTGGCAATGCAGAGCGTGCGTTACTGGAGTTGTCACATCGTCTTGCAGCAGGCGAATCAGTGAAAGCGATTCGTGACATGCGCGGCACGGCGTTCATGGTGACGCGCGGCTGGAAACCGGCAGAGGACTGGCGCGAAGTCGACTCGACACGCGTAGATACCCCCGGCAAGGTGGAACCGCATCCGGATCCGTACGAAATGAAGGAAAAAGACCCCGAGGCCTGTGGCACCAAAGACGGCAGTCCCGAACCTGCTGTCAAACCCATACGCCTGATGTCGCGCGAAGAGCGTCTCGCACAGCAAAAAGAGATACGCGAAAAAAGTGTCGTGCGTCTGCCCGCATTTGAGGTGGTGAAAGAAGATCCGATCAGCTATGCCCACGCATCACGCGTCTTCCATCTGGAATCCAACCCGGGCAATGCACGTGCCATGGTACAAGCGCATGGAGACCGCGACGTATGGCTCAATGCACCCCCATTGCCTCTGGCCATGGATGAAATGGATTATGTGTTTGATCTGCCCTATGCACGTGCGCCGCACCCTGCTTACGGCAAGGCGAAAATACCCGCCTGGGACATGATTCGCTTTTCAGTGAATATCATGCGCGGCTGTTTTGGTGGTTGCACCTTCTGCTCGATCACGGAGCATGAAGGCCGCATCATCCAAAGCCGCTCCGAGCCATCCATCCTGCGCGAGATCGAACTCATACGCGACAAGACCAAAGGCTTCACCGGCACCATTTCCGATCTGGGCGGACCCACGGCGAACATGTATCGCATGGCCTGCAAGGACAAAAGCATCGAAGAATCCTGCCGGCGACTCTCCTGTGTCTATCCGACCATTTGCTCGAATCTCAATACTGATCACAGCAAACTGATTCAGCTTTATCGACGCGCCCGCGATATACCCGGCGTGAAAAAAATTCTGATTGGCTCAGGCCTGCGCTATGACCTTGCGGTGCGCTCGCCCGAGTATGTGAAAGAACTTGCGACCCATCACGTGGGCGGTCTGCTGAAGATCGCGCCTGAGCATTCCGAGGATGGACCTTTGTCCAAGATGATGAAGCCGGGTATGGGCTCTTATTACCGCTTCAAGGAATTGTTCGACAAGTATTCCAAAGAAGCCGGCAAAGAGCAGTATCTCATCCCCTACTTCATCGCTGCGCATCCAGGCACGACCGATGACGATATGCTCAATCTTGCGCTGTGGCTCAAGGAGAATGATTTCCGGCTTGATCAGGTACAGACCTTCCTGCCTACACCGATGGCCATGGCCACCACCATGTATCACACGCGAAAAAATCCTCTGCGAAAAATTTCAAAAGATTCGGAAACGGTGGAGACACCGCGCGTGGGCAAAATTCGCAAATTTCACAAGGCCCTGCTGCGCTACCACGATCCGGAGAACTGGGAGAGCATTCGCGAGGGTTTGAAACGCATGGGACGCGGCGAACTGATCGGCAATGGGCCCCAGCATTTGGTGCCGAGATCGGATGCCGGCGCGGGTCGTGTTCGCAGCGTGATAAAAAATGAAACACCTTCGGTGAACCGGATCGCAAAAAAATTCGGACAGAACAAACCGCGAGCGGGTGCGGCTATTGCGCGAAAGCGGTCGCCGTAAAACGACAGACGTAAAAAAACCGACCTACAGATCGGTTGATTTTATTTCGTCGTTGGTGGGAAGTGCTGGTTTCGAACCAGCGACCTATCGCGTGTGAGGCGATCGCTCTACCCCTGAGCTAACCTCCCAGACCGGCGCGCATTATCGCATAAGCGCTGTGACCTGTTCAATTTTCTACCAGCTGCCGCCACAAGCAGGGCGCCTTGGCTTCCTTGTCCAGTCCCTTGAGCACAGCTTCATGCGCGGCCAACTCATCGGGGTCAGCGGGCAGCACAATAATCTCGGCCAGCACAATGGCCTCACCACCCCCGTCTTCGCCCGACCCGGTTCCGTGAAGATCCATACTCAGACTATCCTGCCCGCGCGTCATCGCAAGATATACCTCGGCCAGCAGTTCAGAATCCAGCAGCGCACCATGAAGCGTGCGATGCGCATTGGAGATGCCATACCGTTCGCACAAGGCATCCAGTGAATTTCGCTTACCCGGATGGAGCTCTTTTGCCTGCGCCAGCGTGTCGGTAATTTTGACCACGTACGTACGAAATGCCGGTAATCCCAGGCGCTCGAGTTCAGCATCGATAAAGCCCACATCGAATGAGGCGTTATGGATGATGATTTCCGCGTCTTGTACGAAATTACAGAACTGTTCAACGATCTCAGCAAATTTCGGTTTATCGCTGAGGAAGTCGGTGCTCAGACCGTGCACAGCCAACGCGCCCGGATCGGAATCGCGCTCGGGATTGATGTAATAGTGAAAATTATTACCGGTGAGCCGACGATTGAGCATCTCGACACAACCAATCTCAATGATGCGATCGCCGCTTTTGGGATTGAGGCCGGTGGTTTCAGTATCAAGAATGATTTGTCGCATTGCGTGATGGCGCGTGATCTCAAATAGCTTGCCGTACTTTACCAGAAAGCACCAGCTCAACACCGCGATTGGCCAGCATATCTGCGCGCTCGTTACCCTCATGGCCTGCATGACCCTTGATCCAGCGCCAGTCAATGTCGTGTCGCGCCTGCGCTGCATCGAGCGCCTGCCAGAGATCGACGTTTTTCACCGGCGCTTTACCGGCTGTCTTCCAGCCACGAGCTTTCCAGCCGGCCAGCCATTCGCGGATGCCCTTGTGTACATACTGGCTGTCGGTATGCACAATGACTTCGCAGGGCCGCTTGAGTGCATTCAATGCCTCGATCACCGCCATCAATTCCATGCGGTTATTCGTGGTATTGAGCTCACCACCACAGATTTCTTTTTCAAGGTCACCGGCAATCAGCCACGCACCCCAGCCGCCGGGACCAGGATTGCCTTTGCAAGCGCCATCGGTATAAATCTCAATTTTTTCCATGGGTAGTTTGAAGGAACACTAAGAAAGCGCTGACTCAATAAATGCGGAAATTTTTTCGACACGATCAAAAGAGCTCAACCCTCGATTTTGGTGGCTCCCGTGTCGCATAGCTGCGCTGGCTCGCCATAAATTATCAATTTATTTCAGTATCTCCCTAATCATTCGCTCTTTGAGTGACGGGCACTGCGTGACGAACGCGTGCATTATGCTTTTGCAATGCGGGACCCACCAGACGCATACCCTCCACGCGTTTGATTGCCTGCACAATGTACAACGCACCCAGATAGGGCCACCAGCGATTACCCGCTTTTTCCAGAAAACCGAAGCGCTCGAGCCATTTTGTCGAGGTAAATGGTGGGGCGTAACAGCCAAAATGCCCGCGATTGATCTCCATGTTCAGCAGCTTGAGCCAATCTTTCAGTCGCGGCACACTGATGAATTCAGCGTGCATTGGCAAAAAATGCTTGCCTGTCACGCGACCCAAAATTTGTCGGAGGCCCCAGGTACTGTGGGGATTGAATCCACAAATAATGACCTGGCCCTCGGGAATCAGCACCCGCTCGACTTCGCGCAATACCTGATGGGGCTCAGCGGCGAATTCCAGTATGTGGGGCAGCACTATCAGATCGAGGCTTTGTGTTGCGAAAGGCAAATCAGCAAAATCATGCACGACGACGACGGGACGACTCTCGCCCTCGAGCACAGCATTCGATGGAAAAATCCCGTCCGTCACCCAGCGATTGGGCATGCGATTGGCTGCCAGTGTGTCGAATCCCGGCAAGCCTATCTGGAGCGCGTTGTAACCGAAAATATCGGCTGTCAGCTCATCCAGCCTCGCCTGCTCCCACGCGTGCGCGTAGGCGCCACCGGGCGTGTGAAACCAGGGAGCCAGCGATATAATCCGCTTTTCTGAAACGTGTCGGTTCATTCCCATGCCAGTCGATCAATCACTGCAGGTCACCGCCATACCAGCCTTTGATGATAATTATCTTTGGCTGATACACGATCACGAATACGCAGCCATCGTTGATCCCGGCGATGCCACGGCCGTTGAAGCAGCACTGGCCACGCATCAACTCAAGCTGGCCGCTATTCTACTCACTCACCATCATGCTGACCACGCCGGCGGCGTTCCTGCCCTGCTCAGGCATTGGGATGTACCGGTTTATGGCCCCGCGCGCGAACGCATACCCGGTATTGATCATCCTCTCCTTGAGGGGGATGTGGTGACTCTGACATCGCCCTCGCTGCAGCTGCAGGTGCTTGATGTTCCCGGTCACACCGCAGGCCATATCGCCTATGTCGCCGCCGATGCGCACTGGCTTTTTTGTGGCGACACACTCTTTGCCGGTGGATGCGGTCGTTTGTTCGAGGGCACCGCAGAACAAATGACGCAATCGCTGGAAAAAATAGCGGCATTACCAGACAACACAAAAGTGTATTGCGCGCATGAATACACTGTATCGAACCTGCGCTTCGCTGTAGCGGCCGAACCTGATAATCAGCGCACTGCAGAACGACTGGCGACCGCACAAGCTTTGCGCGCACGCGGTATCGCAACGGTACCTTCGACCATAGTCGAGGAAAAGCTCACTAATCCGTTTCTGCGTTATCGAGCAAAATCCATTATCGAGCGCCTGAAAAACAGTGGTCGACTACAGGTAGATGATCCGATTGCCGCCTTTGCAGCACTTCGCGAATGGAAAAACGTTTTCAGGTGATTTGTCATTGCAAATTCAGAGCCGATTTTGCTTGACGGAATTTCATGGGCTTGCATACACTTGCCGCAATTCAATTATTTTTACTGGGCCCAGTGTCCGGTGATTTCCCCAGGGCCCATGTCGCATCTCCGAACTACCAAGCAAGCATCAGAGGTTTTCGTATATCCCCGCCGGTCTCTGGCGCTGATTTCCTGCCTGTTGACCAGCCTTTCGGCAACGGCCAATGACTTGACTATACCGCCTTCGCAGCCCGCCACAAGCACGTCCCGAGATTTGGCGGCAGAAGCACCTCAAAATCCAGCCTCGTCAGAAGACAACATCCTGGCCGAAGATATCGAGCTGCAAAATTTTGACGTGTGGGAGCGCATCCGCAAAGGCTATGCGATTCCGGATCTGAACAATCCGCTGGTCGCAACCCATTCGACCTGGTATACCGCCCGCCCGGATTATCTTCAGCGAATCACGCAGCGCGCCTCTCGCTATCTTTTTTATGTCGTGCAGGAGCTTGAGAAGCGCAACATGCCGACCGAGCTTGCGCTGCTGCCTTTCATCGAATCTGCATTCAACCCGCAAGCCTACTCCACCGCCAAAGCAGCAGGCATGTGGCAATTCATACCAAGCACCGGACGCGATTACAACCTCAAGCAAAATGTATTTCGAGATGAACGCCGTGATGTACTGGCCTCGACCAATGCAGCGCTGACTTATCTGCAGCGACTGTATGGCATGTTCGGCGACTGGCAGCTGGCGCTGGCAGCCTATAACTGGGGTGAAGGTTCGGTCTCGCGCGCCATTGCAAAAGCACAAGCAGCAGGTAGGCTTACCGATTACAACAGCTTGTCAGCTTACATGCCAGCAGAAACACGTAATTATTATCCGAAGCTGCAGGCAGTAAAAAACATCATCGCCGCTCCTGCGCAGTACGGCATCATGCTGCCGGTCGTTGAAAACCAGCCTTACTTTGTCAGTATTAAAAAAACCCGCGATATCGACGTTAAGCTAGCCGCTCAACTGGCCGAGCTGCCAATGGAAGAGTTCAAAGCATTGAACCCGCAGTTCAATCGCCCGGTGATCACCGGTAGCCCGAATACCCAAATTTTGCTGCCGCACTCGAATGCGGAAAAATTCAAGGAGAATCTGTCCAAATGGACGCGCGCCTTGTCAAGCTGGACTGCCCATAAAGTGACGGCGGCACGCGAACGCATTGAGAGCATTGCGGCGCGCTTCAAAACTACGCCGGAGCTCATCCGTGAAGTCAACGCAATACCGCCTAACATGCATCCCAAGGCGGGCTCAACGGTACTGGTCCCCAAGCCACCCGCCGAAGCCGACAAGGACATTGGGCAGGAAATCGCAGATAACGCGATGCTCGCTTACGAGCCCGATGAGCCACCACGCAGAAAAATCACGATCAGGACTGCCAAACGCGACACTGTCGCCGGCATCGCGGCGCGCTACAAAGTCAAACCTGAAGACATACGCGACTGGAACAACCTGAAGAACGACAAGCTGACTGCGGGGCAGTCGCTGCGTCTGGAGGTTCGGGCTGGCCGCTCAGTGGCCAACCGCGGAAAAGGAAGGCCTGACGCCAACGCCGAGAGAAAAATTGCCGGCAAATCGGATAAAGGAAGCGATTCGCGCCGCATCCGCACCGCCGAAAGACATGCAAGCAAGCCAACCAAAATCGCATCAGTCAAGCACAGTAGCAAAACCGACAGAGACTCGCATCGTCAGGCACGATAAGCCCGATCTTCAGAGGAAGCGTATTGCCACGTCATTCAACAACAAGGTAACCGCCGGTTAGCCAATCTCCTGCGGCGAAGATTGAATCCGATACCTTCCTTCGCATTAGTAAATCAGTCACGCGAAAAGTTTTTCAGGCAGCCAAGGACGTACTGATCAAGCGGCGCCAACCCAAAGCTTGTGACTGGGTGCGCCGCTACAGACAGCACAGCCGTACGGCAAACCGGCTTGAAACCGCTAGCGACCTCCCGAGATAGGTTCTGAATGAAACCGGAGACTTTTGCAGCAACATCCATAGTGACAAGTGCTCGATTTTGCTAGGCCCCATGTCGCCCCGCAACGCTCGCCCTCCATGAAACGTGAGTTTGTTCAGCCTCTCCCTGGTCAATGCGTGCTGAAATTGGCTGCAGCCAGCAATCGCTGAGTATAAGGATGCTGGGGTGAAGTCAGAACCTCACTGCTTGCTCCGCTCTCGACCACTTTGCCGTCTTTCATCACGAGCACACGGTGCGCCATCGCACGAATCACTGCCAGATCGTGACTGATAAACAGATAAGCCATACCGTACTTCTGCTGCAACTCCGCTAACAATTCAAGTACCTGATACTGCACTGACACATCCAGCGATGACGTAGGCTCATCCAGCAAGATGAGCGCGGGCTTGAGTACGAGGGCGCGTGCAATCGCGATACGCTGCCGCTGTCCACCAGAAAACTCATGCGGATAACGCGACATCATCGACGGCAACAAACCGACTTCCTGCAAATCGGCACCCACGGCCTCGCGCAATTGCGCTTCTGACAAATGCGGCTTGTGCAATGCCAGTCCCTCGCCAACAATTTGTTCAATCGTTCGGCGCGGCGACAGCGATGCGAAGGGATCCTGAAAAACCACCTGCATCTGCGCACGCAGCGGCCGTAATTGACTCGCCTCCATCGTGCTGATGGGCTGTCCATTGAAAACAATATCGCCCTGTGTGCGGGCAACCGATAGCCACAAGAGCGCCATGCCTAGCGTGGATTTTCCCGAACCAGACTCACCCACGATACCGAGTGTCTCGCCCTGGGCCAGCGAGACATTTAGTTGGTCGACCGCGACAAATTCTTGTTGTCTGAACCAACCTTGCGGTATGGCGAAACTGCAGCGCACCCCTTCGGCTTTGAGCAAAGGGCGTGCGTCAGACACCAGATCACCGACCATGCGCTTGGCATGGCTGGCAAGCAGTCGCTGAGTATAGGCTTCACATGGCGCACTGAACAAGGTATCGGTATCCGCAGTCTCGATCAAACGACCCTGCTGCATCACGCCGACACGATCAGCAAAAGATTTCACCAGATTCAGGTCATGCGTGATCATCAGTACCGACATTTGATCTTCTCGCTGCAGCTGATTAAGCAGTTCAAGTATCTGTACCTGTATCGTGACATCTAGAGCTGTGGTGGGCTCATCAGCGATCAGCAGTTTGGGTTTGCAAGCGAGTGCCATCGCAATCATCGCGCGCTGTCGTTGACCACCAGAGAGTTGATGCGGATAGGACAAGGCACGACGTTCCGGTTCGGGAATGCCTGTTTTAGCGAGCAAGTCCACTGCCCGTAAGGCTGCGGCACGCGCACTCAGCCCTTCGTGCAGCATCAGTACCTCAGCGATCTGATTGCCGATCGTGAACAGCGGATTGAGCGCTGTCATCGGCTCCTGGAAAATCATTGCGATATCCTTGCCTCGCAGTTGGCGTAGCGCGGCATCGGATTTTTTCAAGATTTCTTGATCTTCAAACCATATTTTTCCCGAGATATCCGCATCCGGCAGCAGACGCATCACCGACAAGGCAGACACCGTCTTGCCTGAACCGGATTCACCCACCAGCGCAAACTTCTCGCCAGGTGCGATCGTGAAACTAACATCGTCCACCACGGTTGCACTGCCAAAGCGTACCGTCAGATGATCCACATGCAGCAGGCTCATGACTTCCTCCGCACATCCAGCGAATTGCGCAGGGCATCGCCAATGTTAGTGAGCAGAAGGAGCGTGATCGTCAGCACCGCAAACGTAGACAAGGCGATCCACCAAGCGTCCAGGTTATTTTTCCCTTGCGCGAGCAATTCGCCCAAGCTGGGGGTTGAGGGCGGTACGCCAAGCCCAAGAAAGTCCAAACTGGTAAGCGCCAAAATCGCTGCACTCATGCGGAACGGCAGAAAGGTGACCACCGGCGTCAGGCTATTGGGCAGCACATGGCGCCAGATGATCTGCCAGTTCGACAAACCCATCGCGCGTGCGGCCTGCACGTAATCAAGATGACGATTACGTAAAAAATCTGCACGCACATAGTCGGACAAGCCCATCCAGCCGAACAAGGACAGAAGCACGAGCAGCAGCAGGATGCTGGGTTCGAAAATCGAGGCAAATATAATCAGCAGATACAGCTCGGGCATCGAGCCCCAGATTTCCATGAAGCGCTGGAACAGCAGATCAGTTTTACCAGCGAAGTAGCCCTGAATTGCCCCCGTCAGCACGCCCAGCATCACACCGGTGATGGTCAATGCAAGACCAAAAAGTATCGACACACGAAAACCGTACAGCAGTCGTGCGACAACATCTCTTCCACGATCGTCGGTGCCAAGCCAGTTGTCACCCGTCGGCGGTGCTGGATTGGGTGCCTTCGCAAAATAGTTGAGCGTGTCGTAGCGGTAGTGATTGATCGGATAGATGGCCCAGTTACCGGGTTTGTCAAACTGAGATTGAATGAAGGGGTCAAGATAGTCTGCCGGCGAATCAAATTCACCACCAAAAGCAGTCTCCGCATAATCTGTCGCGATGGGGAACATCAGCTGTCCGTTGTAGCGCGCGACCAGCGGCCTGTCATTCGATATCAGTTCGGCGCCCAGGCTGAGAACGAACAGCACCACAAAAATAACCAGGCTCCAGTAGCCCCGGCGATTCTGCTGGAAGCGCCGCCAGACACGGCGGCCAGGCGAGAGCGAAATCTCGGATGTCATTGCAGTATTTGTCATCGCGCAAGACTTTCAAATTGAACGCGCGGATCTGCCCACACGTAGCACAAATCACCGAGCAGCTTCACAACCAGCCCAATTAGGGTGAATAGATAGAGTGTGCCCAATACCACCGGATAATCGCGGCGCACCACGGACTCGTAAGACAACAAACCCAGTCCATCGAGCGAGAACAGCGTCTCGATCAACAAGCTGCCGGCAAAGAAGGCACCAATGAAAGCTGCCGGGAATCCGGTCACCAAGGGAATCAGTGCATTGCGAAAGACGTGCTTGTAGAGCACTGTACGCTCGGAGAGCCCTTTGGCACGCGCTGTCAACACATACTGCTTGCGTATCTCTTCCAAAAACGTATTCTTGGTCAGCATCGTCATCACGGCAAATGAACCCGCTACCGAGGCGAGCACAGGCAAGGTGATGTGCCACAAATAATCCTTCACCTTGCCAAACCAGGAGAGTGTCTCCCAGTCATCCGATGTCAAGCCACGCAAAGGGAACCATTGCACGAAACTGCTGCCGGCAAATACCACCAGAAGAAAAACACCCAGCACAAAACCAGGAATCGAATAACCAATCAATACCAGCATGCTGGTTACGCTGTCAAAACGACTGCCCTCGCGCACGGCCTTGGCCACGCCGAGCGGCACGGAGATGAAATAAGTCAGGAAAAATGTCCACAAACCAATGGTGATCGATACCGGCAGTTTGGACTTCACCAACTCCCACACATCCCTATGGTGGTAAAAGCTCTGACCAAGATCGAAGCGAGCAAAGCCCTTGAGCATTTGTACAAACCGCTCAATTGGTGGCTTATCGAAACCGTACAGCGCCTTGATTTCGTCCACGCGCTCGGTATCAACACCCTGCCGACCGCGATACTCCGAAGCGCCTGCGCCGGAAGACTCGCCCGCCCCGCCCGTTTGACCTTTTTTCAGTTCTATGAGCGCCTGCTCCACGGGTCCGCCAGGCACAAACTGAATCACGGCAAAGGTGATGGCGATGACACCGAGAAGCGTGGGTATCATCAGCAGCGTTCTTTTCAATATGTAGGACCAGAGATTCATGGACGATTTTTAGGATTAAAGTCACAGGACCCCAGCCTTCACTGGGATAACGGTGGAAATTTTACGGTCGCCTTGACAACTACCCTCATCCCAGCAAAGGCTGAGATCCAGTGACTTCCGTTGAAAAAAACAGCTTACACTCTCGACACAGTGGCATTCGCTATATGGTATTCGACGAATACAGCGTTGTTATAGCCAACTCATCATTTCGCCTTTCGCGGCTTCACCTGCCACCAACTCGAAATCACGTAGGGATCCGCCTGATAATACTTGGGTGACACCTTGGGCCTGCCGAAACGGTTGCGATATGCGACGCGATGGGTTGCCGAATACCAGTGTGGCACCACGATATATTTGTGCATCAGCACCCGATCCAGCGCTCTTGAGGCCGCCACCAGTTCGGCGCGCGAATCTGCGCGCACCAGTGCGGTAACCAGCTTATCGACCGCCGGATCTTTCAGACCCCAATAATTGCTCGAGCCCTTCTCATCAGCGGCCTTGGAGCCGAGCATATCGAACATTTCATTCCCGGGACTGGTGACATCGCCGAAGCGCTGACTGGTCATATCGAAATCAAATTCTTCCATACGCTTTTGCACCAACGCAAAATCTGCTGTGCGCTGGCTGACCCGCACTCCCAGCTTTTCGAGATTGCGTACATAGACCGCGATGATGCGCGAGAGCGCAGACTGGTCGTCGAGAATCTCGAAACTAAAAATCTCGCCCTTGGTATTGCGCAGCGCGCCATCGCGGTATTCCCAACCAGCCTCTTTGAACAGCGCGCGCGCTTGAAGCAAATTGGCACGCAGCGATCCCGGGGGATCGGTATTGGGCGGCAGCGGTGCCGCGCCAAACACGGCCGGATCGATTTGATCCCGCAGTGGCTCGAGCAATTTCAGTTCAGCTTCAGAGGGCAGCCCGTGTGCGCCCAATTCAGAATTGCTGAAGAAGGAGTCAATACGCGAATACTGGCTGTAAAACAGCTGACGGTTCATCCACTCGAAATCCATCGCCAGTCCCAGTGCCCGGCGAACACGCGCGTCCTGAAACTGCGGACGCCGCAGATTCATGACGAAAGCCTGCATGCCAGCGCCGTTGGAATGTTTCAGTGTCGTCTTGATGATTTCGCCGGTATCGAAAGGCTTGCCCTTGTAGGCACGCGCCCAATTCTTTGCGCGATACTCCACCACCACATCGAATTCACCCGCCATAAAGGCTTCAAGACGGGCAACATCGTCCTTGTAAAAGCGGTAAACGATACGATCGAAATTGAATGCACCCCGACGAACCGGCAGGTCGTTTGCCCAGTAGGCGGGATTACGACGAAACGCAATCGAGCGACCCAGATCATATTTTTCAATCAGATACGGACCACTGGCAATTGGCACCGTCAATTGTATTTTGTCAAAGGGCGTACCCGCTGCCCATTTGCGCGAGAATACGGGCATGCCGCCCACGATCAGTGGCAGTTCGCGGTTGGCTGATTTGAAATCGAAGCGCACGGTCGTGCCATCAATCACCACGCATTGCTTCACATCGGCGTAAATCATCTTGAATTGTGGTGCGCCTTTGGCCATCAGCGTGTCAAACGCATACTTCACATCTTCGGGAAGCACCGGATCACCATTGTTGAAACGCGCTTTCGGATGCAGCCTGAACGTCATTGACATCCTGTCGGGCGCCAGCACCATGTCCTCGGCCAGCAAGCCGTACATGGTCGCCACTTCGTCGGCCGAGGTGATGGCCAGCGATTCAAACATCAGATTCGAGACGCCGGCTGCGGCGACCCCTTTCATGGAGAAAGGGTTGAATTTATCGAAGCTTGTTCGAGAGTCCGGGTTAGCCAGGTACAGGTCGCCGCCCTTGGGCGCGTCCGGGTTCAGGTAATCAAAATGACTGAAGCCTGCCGGATACCTCGGCGTGTCATACAAGGAGAACGCATGCGCCGCCCAGGCGTTGGCACCGCAACAGAACGCGGCCGCTGTCAGGCTGCTGGCAACGACTCGGAAAACGGCTCTGGCACACATTCGGATCATGATGGCTTGATTTACAGAGGAAAAACGCGTCAAGGATAGCGGTTTTCAGCAAAGCCCGGGTGCGGCCCTGTCGCGCCAGCGCGCGGGCTATTTGCGCAGCGCCGTCCCGACCCCCTACAATGGCGCCTTTCGCCGGTCTGCACCCGGTCCACAGGAGTCTCGAATGGCATTTTTGCAAGGCAAAAAAATACTGATCACCGGCGTATTATCCAACCGATCAATTGCGTACGGCATTGCGCAGGCCTGCCAGCGCGAAGGTGCCGAGCTGGCATTTACCTACGTTGGCGAACGCTTCAAGGATCGGATCACCGATTACGCCAAAGAGTTTGGCAGCGATTTGGTGTTCGAATGCGATGTAGGCAGCGACGAGCAAATCACGGCCCTGTTTGCCGATCTTGGTCAATCCTGGACACAACTCGATGGACTTGTGCATGCAATCGGTTTCGCGCCGCGTGAGGCGATTGCGGGTGATTTCCTCGACGGACTCTCGCGCGAAGGTTTTCGGGTCGCGCACGATATATCCGCATACAGCTTTCCAGCGTTGGCCAAAGCCGCGCTGCCGATGCTCTCGCCAAATTCTGCCTTGCTGACACTCTCTTATCTCGGCGCGATGCGCGCGCTTCCCAACTACAACACCATGGGTCTGGCAAAAGCATCCCTCGAGGCGAGTGTACGGTATTTGGCCGAGTCGCTTGGCAAGCGTGGCGTGCGGGTCAACGCGATTTCCGCTGGTCCCATCAAAACACTGGCTGCCTCTGGCATCAAAGACTTCGGCAAGATACTGAACTTCGTCAAAGAGAACGCACCGCTGCGCCGCAACGTGACTCTTGAAGACGTAGGCAATGCGTCGGCCTTCCTGCTGTCGGATCTGGCTGGCGGCATCACCGGCGAAATCACGTATGTCGATGGTGGCTTTTCGCAGGTTGTGGCCGGTATGGGGTCGGAAGACTGACGCGATCGATATCACCTACGCGGGCCGAGAGCATAGCCACGCGGCCGGCCCGCCATCGACTTTGATCCCATCTTTTAAGTTGCCACTCTCCTCCCCACGATTTCCTGTACAATTCACCCCGCGCTGCACAATAACCGCAGCGCAACGTTGCTTAGCCAACCCTCAGCTTCAACCTCAAAGCCCTCCCGCCTCCTGGTGCTGCTCGAACGAGTACCGATCCGGCGCAAAGCTTTTGTGCCGAAACCTTCTCCGCAAGATTTCGTTTGTTTCGCTGGTTTGCTTTGCTTTTTATTGTCATTTCATGACCTTTGCTCGTCATGGCGTGACGCTTATCGTCGATCTCACGAAAGAACAGAATGACATTCGAATCACTGGGCCTGAATCCGCAAATTTTAAAATCACTGAGCGAGGCTGGCTATACCGTGCCGACCCCGGTGCAGGAACAAGCCATCCCCGCGGCGATCGCCGGCCGCGATCTGCTGGTCTCCTCGCAAACCGGCTCGGGTAAAACTGCGGCCTTCATGCTGCCCGCGCTACACAAGCTGACCGACCAACCCAGCGAAGCGCCGCAAGGCAAAACGCCGAACCAGGCCGCGCAATCGGCGCGTTCACGTGGCGAGCGTCCGCGCTTCAAGGCCGCTCAACCCAAAATGCTGGTCCTGACACCAACACGCGAACTCGCGCTGCAGGTCACCACAGCCACCGAAAAATATGGCCGTGGATTGCGTCGCGTGCAGGCAGTCTCCATCCTCGGTGGCATGCCCTACCCGAAGCAGATGCAACTGCTCTCACGCAATCCGGAAATTCTGGTCGCCACGCCGGGTCGCCTGATCGACCACATGGAATCCGGCAAAATCGATTTCTCCCAATTGCAAATTCTTGTCCTCGACGAAGCTGATCGCATGCTCGACATGGGCTTCATTGATGATATCGAACTCATCATTGGTAAAACGCCGGACACACGTCAGACCATGCTGTTCTCGGCGACACTGGATGGTATGGTCGGCAATATGGCGCGCCGCATTACGCGCGATCCAATGACGGTGCAAATTGCCAGCGCCTCTACGCGACATGAAAATATCGATCAGCGCGTGCACTTCGTGGACGATCTGTCGCACAAGAATCGCTTGCTCGATCATCTGCTGCGCGATGCATCGATGGATCAGGCGGTTGTTTTCACTGCGACCAAGCGTGACGCCGATACCATCGCCGATCGTCTGACTATCGCTGGTTTTGCCGCAGCTGCTTTGCATGGCGACATGAATCAGGGTGCGCGCAATCGTACCCTCAATGGCATGCGCCGCGGTCAGGTTCGCGTACTGGTAGCGACCGATGTCGCAGCGCGCGGCATTGACGTACCGGGTATCACCCACGTGTTCAACTACGATCTGCCGAAATTCCCTGAAGACTACGTGCACCGCATCGGTCGTACCGGTCGTGCAGGCCGTCAGGGTACCGCTGTCTCGTTGGTCAATCACGCCGAGGGTGTGCATGTGAAACGTATCGAGCGCTTCACCAAGCAGGTGATTCCGGTTGACGTGGTGGCAGGCTTCGAACCAAAGCGCACTGCATCGACAGCACCTCGCCGCCCCGGTTGGCGTCCGGGTGATGGTCGCAAGCCGGGCAACGGCAAGCCGGGTCAGCGCACTTTCAGCAAACCCGGCAGTGCACCACGCAAGGAAGGCAGTGGCTCACGCACCTTCCGTAGCGACGGTCGCAGCGGCGAACAGCGTCGAGGCTAAATAACTGCTCAGCGACACGTCTTCGGACGTAGTGCGCTGAGCGTGAAGCACCTCACTGGCTCCTTCGGGAGCCAGTGGCATTTTCGGGATCAAGCAAATCACTGAACACCGAGGTATGCGCGATAATCACGTCTTCAAATCACAGGAGCATCGCATGCAGGTGACCGATACCGGCTCGCTCAGACTCACCTCGTTTTCGCATGGCGGTGGCTGTGGCTGCAAAATCGCGCCTGGTGTGCTCGCCGACATCCTGAAACAAAGCCAAGGCTTCCCGGTACCACCACAACTGCTGGTCGGTATCGAGACTGCCGATGATGCAGCGGTCTATCAGCTCAACGATGAACAAGCATTGATTGCGACTACTGATTTCTTCATGCCGATCGTTGATGATCCCGTCGACTTTGGCCGTATCGCCGCCACCAATGCGATCTCCGATGTGTACGCCATGGGTGGGACACCCATCATGGCACTCGCACTGGTCGGCATGCCGATCGACAAACTACCCGTCGAGACCATCGGGAAAATTCTGGCAGGCGGTGAAGCTATCTGTGCGCAAGCCGGCATACCGATTGCCGGCGGCCATACCATTGACTGTGTTGAACCGATTTACGGCCTGGTGGTCATGGGGCTGATTCACCCCTCACGCATCAAGCGCAATGCGGATGCGAAAGCCGGCGACAAACTCATTCTTGGCAAACCACTGGGCGTAGGTATTCTGTCGGCTGCCCTAAAAAAAGGCGCGCTGGATGCGCAAGGCTACGCGGCAATGATGGCCAGCACCACGCAACTCAATACGCCTGGCAAAGATTTATCGGGTATTGATGGCGTGCATGCGATCACCGACGTAACCGGCTTCGGTTTGCTGGGCCATGCGCGCGAAATGGCGCTGGGCTCCAAACTACGAGCCTACATCAATCTGAGCAGCGTGCCTTTTCTGGCGCAATCAGAGGTACTGGCTGCGAGTGGTTTCATCACTGGCGCTTCTGGTCGAAACTGGTCAGGCTATGGACACGATGTGACACTTACGGAAAGCATGAGCGACATACAAAAAGCCTTGCTGTGCGATCCGCAAACATCGGGAGGTCTTCTGGTTGCCTGTACGGCAGACAGTGTCGACCAGGTGCTGTCGCTGTTTCATGCGCAGGGCTTCGCGCGAGCCGCAGTCATCGGTGAACTCGTCGCTGGCCAACCCGGCATCGACGTCAAACCCTGACCCATGCGCAAGGCCAATGAGTCGGTGGTCTGCGCGCGCAGCCTGAGCCGGCTACACTGACAAGCTTTGATCCACCGGCAACCTCCATGCCTACAGCCACACCTGACACACCTCTCGCACTCGGCTGTCGACAACTGACCAAAACCTACGGCCAGCGTACCGTGCTGCGTCAGCTCGACCTGCAACTTGCCGCTGGCGACTATGTAGCCATCATGGGCGAATCAGGCGTAGGCAAGTCGACGCTTTTAAATCTGATCGCTGGTCTGGACTCACCCGATAGCGGTAGCCTGCATATCGCCGGCATTGCCCTGGATGCGATGAATGATGACGCCGCAACCCTGCTTCGTCGCGAAAAACTGGGCTTCATTTTTCAGGCCTTTCATTTGCTGCCTCATCTGACCGTACAACAGAACATTGCGTTGCCGCTGGTCTTGAACGGTTTGCCTGTTGCACGCGCCAGCGAGATGCTCAGCGCCGTAGGTTTGCAAGGACGCGAACATGATTTTCCGCGTCAGCTGTCGGGTGGCGAGATGCAGCGGGTCGCAATCGCGCGCGCACTGGTACATCGTCCGCGTTTATTGCTGGCCGATGAACCCACCGGCAATCTCGATCCCGAGACAGCTGCTGACATTCTCCAACTGATCCGCAATGAAATTCGCAACAGCGCAGCCTCCGGCATCATCGTTACTCACTCGCCTGCAGCAGCCGCGAGCGCGGACCGCATTCTGCTCCTCACACGCGATGGTTTAAAACAAATCAGCGCGGATGAAGCGCACGCTCGATGAGATCGTTTGCCGTTATTCCGACATCACAAATCACACGCTGGTTGCTTACTGGCGAGTGGCGAGCACATCCGGTGCGTGCGCTAGTGGCGGTGATGGCGATTGCGCTTGGCGTTGCGATGGGCTTCGGCATTCATCTGGTCAACGAAGCTGCGTTTAGTGAATTTTCAGCCGCAGCGCGCAGCCTGTCTGGTAGCGCCGATCTTCAAGTACGCGGCAAGAGCGCGCTGCTGGACGAGACCTGGTACGAACAGATCGCTGCTATGCCCGAGGTCGAGATTGCGGCTCCCGTGCTGGAACTGGATCTTGCCGTACCGGGTCAGCGCAGCACGCTGAAAGTATTGGGTATTGATGGGTTTCAGTCAGCATTGATATCCCCCGACCTGATGGGCCAGCCGGAAGAAGGCAAAGCGCTCGACACGCTGATGGCCGATACCGTGTTTCTATCGCCTGCTGCGATGACATGGCTGCAACTGAGTAACGGTGACAACCTCACCTTGATTGTCGGTACACGCCGCGTATCGCTTCGCGTCGCTGGCTCACTGTTGCGTGCGCGTGCAGGACAGCGTTTGGCCGTGATGGATGTCGGCAGCGCGCAATGGCAGTTCGCGCGGCTGGGGCAATTGTCGCGCATCGATATCAAACTGGTACCAGGAGCGAATCGTTCCACATTCAAAACAACTCTGGAAAAAACACACGGTTCACTTGTGGTCGCTGAGACAGAAGATCAGGACAAACGCACGGCCACCATGTCACGCGCGTATCGCGTCAACCTGAACGTGCTGGCGTTGGTGGCGCTGTTTACGGGTGCTTTTTTGGTGTTCTCGACGCAGGCCCTGTCGGTACTTCGACGCCGCCCGCAGTTCGCGCTCTTGCGCACAATGGGCGTCACTCGTCGGCAGCTGCTCGCGCAAGTACTGATCGAAGGTGGCTTGCTTGGTGTGCTGGGCGCAGCACTGGGTATCGCACTCGGCTATGGGCTGGCAGCTGCAGCCTTGTCGATGTTCAGTGGCGATCTGGGTGGTGGTTACTTTCCGGGTGTTCAACCGACACTGGTGTTCAGTCCGATCGCGGCGCTGGTTTTTTTTAGTGCCGGTGCGGGTGTCGCTTTGCTCGGCAGCTGGTCACCGGCGATGGAGGCTGCGCACGCAAAACCCGCCGCCGCCATGAAAGCAGGGAGTGAAGATCTGGCGCTTGCACCCCTTGCAGTGCCCTGGCCTGCGCTTGCCACCATCGCGCTGGGTGCGGTGTTTACGGTGTTGCCACCGGTGTCAGGATTGCCCGTGTTTGGTTACTTGTCGATTGCCTTGCTGCTGGTCGGGAGCATCGCGCTCATGCCACGTGCTGCATCGCTGATGTTTTCCGCGCTGGCACCACGCTGGACTGGCGTGATGGGCAGCCTCGCACTCACCCGGTTGGCTAATGCACCCAATCAGGCAGCGATTGCACTGGGGGGTGTGCTTGCCAGTTTCTCGTTGATGGTTGCGATGGCCATCATGGTCGCCAGCTTTCGCAGCTCTGTTGATGATTGGTTACAGCATCTGCTGTCGGCCGACATGTATGTCCGCGTGCAAAATGGTGGCGATGCGGGACGCATGAGCACAGACGAACAGCAGCAGATCGCGCATTTACCTGCGGTTGCGCGCATGGAAACCACACGTCATCAACCCATCACGCTCGATCCCGCGCGTCCGACCGTGGCACTGATTGCACGAACACTGGACGCGGATGCGCCCGATCGCAGCATACCGATCGTTGGCGAGTCGCTCAAAGGTATCGCGCGCCCGGTCTGGATTTCTGAAGCCATGGTGGATCTGTATGGCTGGCAGCCAGGGCAAGCGGTGGCGCTGCCCATGCAAGGCAAACTGGAAACATTCACCGTGGCCGGTGTGTGGCGCGATTATGCAAGGCAGTCAGGTGCTTTGATGCTTCGCCTGGAAGACTATCGAGCAGCCACGGGTGACATGCATGTCAATGATGTCGCGCTCTGGCTGCGTCGCGACAACAGCGCAGCGCAACTGCGCACGCAACTCGAATCGCTACCCTTCGCAGGTACGCTGGAGTTTGCCGAACCCGGAGAGATACGCGCGATCAGTCTGAAAATTTTCGATCGCAGCTTCGCTGTCACCTATCTGCTGGAAGGCGTTGCGATCATCATTGGTTTGTTTGGTGTGGCTGCCACCTTTTCTGCGCAGACACTGTCGCGCGCCAAGGAATTTGGCATGCTGCGCCATATCGGTGTCGCTCGGCGACAGATCCTCATGCTGCTCGCCGGCGAAGGGGCGTTATTGGCAGGACTCGCCATCGCAGCGGGCTTTGTACTCGGCGGCTGTATCAGTCTGATTCTGGTGTTCATCGTCAATCCGCAATCCTTTCACTGGACCATGCGTCTGCACCTGCCCTGGTCTTTGCTTGCCACAGTGGCTGTCGTTCTACTGTTCTCAGCCGCTATGACAGCGTTGATTTCAGGACGCTTGGCCGTTTCTGGGAGCGCCGTACGCTCTGTCAGGGAGGATTGGTGAAGTTTTTCTCACATCAGCTGCGGGCTTCGTCCTTGCTGCGCCGGTCAATGCTTGGCTCTCTGCTTGCGCTGCTTCTTTGTCTGAGCGTGGTGACTCATGCAACAGCTGGCACATCCGCGTTCACACCGGTGATACCCGGACAGACACTGAACTTCCCGCGCGACTTTGGTGCGCATCCCGACTTTCGTACTGAATGGTGGTATGCGACCGGCTGGCTACAGACACCGGATGGAAAATTACTGGGCTTTCAGGTGACTTTTTTTCGCTCCGCAACCGAACATGATGCGGCCAATCCAAGCCGCTTTGCGCCCAAGCAGTTAATCGTCGCGCATGCCGCACTCTCTGACCCCGCAGTGGGCAAACTGGTACATGACCAGAAAATTGCGCGTACCGGCTTCGGTCTTGCGCATGCGAACCAAGCCACCACCGATGTGAAGCTGCATCGATGGATCATGCGCCGCGAGCCCGATGGGCGTTATCAGATCGCTCTGCCTGCCCGCGACTTCACTCTCTCGCTGACACTGACGCCATCGCAGCCAGTGATGCTGCAAGGAGAACAAGGCTATTCGCGCAAGGGACCCGTCGCGGGACAGGCGAGCTACTACTACAGCGAACCGCAGCTAAAAGTCACGGGTCAGATCACGCGAAAAGGCAAGCCCGTTGCGGTGTACGGTAGCGCCTGGCTGGATCATGAATGGTCATCAAGCTTGCTGGACCCGCGTGCTGTGGGCTGGGACTGGGTGGGTGCGAATCTCGACGACGGCAGTGCACTCATGGCGTTTCGCATACGCACCGTCGATGGTCGGGCGCTATGGCAGCATGCGACACTGCGCGATGCGCATGGCAGGCTGCGTGCTGTCAGTGCAGATTCGATTCGCTTCACGCCGCTGCGTGAATGGCGCTCGCCACGCACCGGTGCTCGCTACCCAGTGGCCATGCAAATGGATCTGGGCGATATGCGCTGGCGACTCACCCCTTTGCAAGACGATCAGGAACTTGATTCGCGCCAGTCGACCGGCGCTGTGTACTGGGAAGGTGCCGTGACGATCGAGCGTGATGGAAAGCCGGCAGGACGAGGCTATTTTGAGATGACCGGCTATCTGAAAGCCCTGAAACTATGACGAGAAACACCGACCGTCCAAAAGCCAGAAGCGGACTTAAAACGCTCGCTGGCCTTTTGCCCTTTTTGTCACCCTACCGCCGTCACATCATCGCAGCGGGTATCGCACTGGTGATCGCGGCCGCGGCAACCCTAGCGATTCCGTACGGCTTTCGTCAGCTGATCGATCTCGGTTTCACAACTGCAGGCACGCAAAAAGCGGCGCAGGTGAATGTCTATTTCCTCGCCCTGTTTGCCGTCGCCTGCGTGCTGGCTGCGGCAACTGCTGCGCGCTTTTATCTGGTGTCCTGGCTGGGCGAGCGTGTGACGGCGGACATACGCAGCGCCGTGTACGCCCATGTGCTGCGGCAAAGTCCGGAGTTTTTTGAAGTCACGCAAACAGGCGAGGTGCTCTCGCGCCTTACGACGGATACCACGCTGATACAAACCGTGGTGGGTACCAGCATCTCGATGGCACTGCGCAATGTACTATTGCTGATCGGTGGCTTGCTGATGATGTTCATCACCAGCGTCAAGCTCTCGTTCATCATCATGGTGATGCTGCTGGCGATCATTTTGCCGATCGTGATGATAGGTCGGCGGGTCAGAAAACTCTCTCGTGCCTCGCAAGACCGAATCGCTGATGCGTCCGGACTGGCGGGTGAGCGCTTGAATGCGATCGCGGTGGTGCAAGCGTTTGCGCACGAGGATCACGAGGCGAGAGAATTTGGCAATGCCGTCGAACGCGCCTTTGGTACCGCGATTGATCGTGTGCGCGCCCGCGCGGTTCTCACAGTCACCGCGATACTGCTGGTATTTGGCGCGATTGTGTTTGTGTTGTGGCTGGGCGCACACGCCGTCATCGAAGGACAAATGAGCGCCGGCGAGCTGGGTCAGTTTATTTTGTATTCCGCTATCGTCTCGGGTGCCATCGGTGCCTTGTCCGAAACACTGGGCGATGCACAACGTGCTGCAGGGGCCAGCGAGCGTCTGCTGGAGTTACTCGCCGAACGGTCACCGATTTCATCGCCCGAGCATCCGCAGCCACTGCCCGCACGGGCGGCTAATGGCTCTCGCCTGCAACTCGAGCAGGTCAATTTCCACTACCCATCTCGACCAGATCAACCTGCGCTTGCCGATGTGTCGCTCGATATCGCACCTGGTGAAACTGTGGCTATTGTGGGCCCCTCAGGTGCCGGCAAGACCACGCTGTTTCAGCTACTACTGCGATTTTATGATCCGCAAAACGGCAACATACGACTCGATGGTAGCGATATACGTGCGCTGAAGCTGCAGGATCTTCGCAATGCGATCGGTATCGTCCCGCAGGACACGGTGGTATTTTCAGCAAACGCGATGGAAAATATTCGCTACGGTCGTCCTGAAGCCAGCGATGCAGCGGTCATCGAAGCCGCAAAGCTTGCAGCAGCACACGAATTCATCGAGCGACTGCCTGAGGGCTACCAATCATTTCTGGGTGAGCGTGGAGTTAGGTTGTCCGGCGGACAAAAGCAGCGTATCGCGATTGCGCGAGCGCTGCTGAAAAATCCACCGCTGCTGCTGCTGGATGAAGCAACCAGCGCGCTAGATGCGGAATCAGAACGACTGGTGCAGCGCGCACTGGAGGCGGCGATGGTCGACAGAACAACGCTGGTGATTGCCCACCGCCTGGCCACGGTGCAGCGCGCCACGCGTATTGTGGTCATGGAGCAGGGACGCATCGTGGAAACCGGAACCCATGCATCGCTGGTGGAGGCAGGCGGCCTTTATGCGCAACTGGCCGCGCTGCAGTTCAATACGCACT
>Ga0315909_10000344_pt1 | contig 62262 bp, 88 predicted proteins | sample LakEriMetagenome_11_FD_203527 | JGI IMG/M metagenome (GOLD analysis project Ga0315909, IMG submission 203527) | Freshwater fungal communities from buoy surface, Lake Erie, Ohio, United States - Buoy 2 MA125 | ecosystem: Environmental > Aquatic > Freshwater > Lake | place: USA: Lake Erie, Ohio...
TTTGAGTCAAATTCTTTTAAAAAAGAACCATAATCAACTCCGTTCTTTTCTAAACCTAAATCATTGTAAATATTTCTTTTTATATCTTCTGGCATAGTTATTATTTTTTAGGTTTATTTCTTTTTTTAAAATAATCTAATGTTGATTCTGAAGCCTTTCCTTTTGGAGCTGAACCTCCTGCTGGTTTTACATTACTTGTGTTCACTCCTTTAACTTTAGAGTTTTGACCAGACATTATAGTTCCGCCTTCTGGCATAAAATTAACTCCAAACTTCTTATAAATCTCATCAACAACATAGTTATTCTTATCCTTTTTCTTAACCATGTCATTTAAGTGACTAGATAAAGCTGTTTTACCATTTTCATCTAAACGAGTGATATACATCTGACCAGCATTTGCAGATTCTGGTTCTTGATATTGTAAGAATACCATTCCTGTTGATGGGTTTACATATGCAGCTACAGGCAGTACATTTCTTTTGTTTTTATCATATCTATTTATATCTTGAATCTCAAACCTTTCTGGCACATTTGTAGGGAATGTAACTATTTTAGTAGACCGAGATCTTCCAGTTGCCTCTCTATCCTTTCTCAAGTTTTCTATAAAAACATCAGCAGCTTGATCATCCCCTATTTTAATATTCCCAAGTTTAAACCTATTTGCCAGCATATCTATATCAGCAAGTTCTTGTCTGAATATCTTTCCTCCAAGGTTAAGGACATTACCACCGCCCGAACTGAAACTAATATCTGGTCTTCTCAAGCCTTTACTAGTTCTGTCTTGAGAGTAATTATTTGTAAGGTTATTAATAACATATTCTTTTACAGCTGACTTAACATTATCTGGGTTGTTCAATAAATCTGGAGTTTTACCATATTTTTCTTCATAGAATCTTTGCCATCCATCAGTATTTGAAATATATCTAACAGCATCAGGGTTATCTTCTACTATTTGGTCTGCTGCATCTAAAATATCATCATCAGTAAAAGACCTTACTACTTGATACTGGTCTTCCATAGGACTCAAAACGACATTACCCCTTCCAACATTGCTCATTACCTTGTTAAATAAAACAGGTAAATTAACCTTTTCAATTGGCGTATAATCAAAATCTCCATAATCAGTTAACTGAACCTGCCTATATGCAGGAGGTAAGTATGGTTTTTGAGCATTGTACATAGTTTCAACTGCTAAATTTACATCACCTTCTGGAAGCTCATTAGATTTTGTTTCTTTTAATGTCTTGCTAAATGTAGAGATTAGACTTGATGGCTGGATATACTTATTAGGGTCTATATTTTGCATACCATAAACCTTTTCATCAATGATTAAATCTTTATTAGCCTCTTGCAAAGCTCCCATCCTAACCATATATTGCTCTTCTGGACTTTTAGCAAGAGAATAATTTACATAAAACCTTTTGGTTTTAGGTATGGCATAATCTGCCATTATTTGTGTTTTATATTTTGGAGTAATAGCAAACATATCACTCATCTTTTGTAGTTGAGTGTCTTTCTTAGCTGCTGCTGCTGCCTCCATTTTAGCCTTAGCTAATGCACTTGCTTCAGCCATTTTAAGACCTTTAACAATACCAAAGTCTTGAGGTTTAGCCCTTGTTATAAGAGCTGCTGCGTTACCTATACCTGCTGTTTCTTCTGCCATTTTAATTATCGCTTAAAACCTCTAATCCTTCCAATTCCTTCTCTGGTTGCAGGCAAAAATCCATCATTATCTGCACCGCTTCCAAACATTCCTAATTTATACCTACCAGTGCCTTCATCTCCACCTCCGCTACCCATAGCATTATACATACCAAATGTACCAAGCTCACTTCCAAGTTGATTTAACATATTTCTTCTATAGTCTCTGTTAGATGTAATAGCTTGACCTAACAACTCTTCTTGTCTAAGTCTTCTATTAACATCAACATTAGTATTTTGATTCTGAAGACTTTGCATTGTATTTGTAGCACCTAAAAGTCTTGAGTAGGCAGCGTTCTGATATTGTCTAGCTAACTGAGCATCTTGTCCAGCCATTTGATTGTATGCGTTTAATCTATTGCCTGCCAATGAACCAGAGATAGCTCTACTTAAAGAGCCTCCACCCATAGACCTAGCATTGTTATATTGAGTGTTTATTCCTTGTGCGATATCTTGATTATACATAGCCCTTTGACCACCTGTAAATCCTTGTGGTTGAGCTACGCCTCTTACAGCACCGCCATATACCCTTGATAAAGCTGGACTAGCAGTGTATCTTGGTAGTGGCTGCTTGTTTAAGGCATCTAATTGCTTTTGTGCATCTCTTTGATTAAAATAAGAAAACAAAGCACCGATACCCTGCATACCAGCACCAACGCCCATTGCTGTTAGACCGCCATCAGGAGACATCATAAAATCACTAAACTTACTCATGATACTATTTTATTACTTATACAAATATAGGTCTTATTTGAAATAAAAACAATTTTGATATTTTTCTTAAAAAAAGTACTTGACAAATAAAAAAAAGACACTATCTTTGTCCTGTTGTTAGAGGCATCATCTCACAAACAAACTAAAGATATTTCCCTTCGTATCTTACGGAGGTTAAGCCCTGATAGAGATGATGCCTCTGTTGGGGCTTTTTAATTTTGTCTATACCCAAGTAGAATTACAACTGTATCACCGACCAAACTTTACGCCACTCGTATTGGAACAGGTAAATGCCCTTATGGGCAAGATAAATTCATTTTTATTTTTTGAGTAGCTTTTTTCTTTTTTCTTTTTTCTCTTTTTTTTATATATTTTTTTTCTCTTTTTTCTCTTTTTCTTTTTCAATTATAAAAAGATTCCGATTGTTGAGACCATTCACGCAAGACTGATTTGACTGGCGTAAGCAACAAAAAAAAGAATCAGCGACAATGTTTGTAGCGACTGATACTAAAAAAAATAAAAAAAAGATTAGAGTGTATTTTTTTCTATACACACTTATACTATAATTTTGTCCGCATATGAAAAACGATATATTGTCAACTAAGGTTTCTGTCTACAAAGACATCAGAGATGTATCAAGCAAACACACTGCTATGATTGGTACATTGCTTGAAAGAATTAAAAATGGTGGTAAGAACGAATCAACCAAAACGCTAATTGAACAAATTAGAAAGGAAAAGGATGATGAGGTCAGAAGTGCTTTGAAAGCAAAACTACCTTCTGTTACATTCTCAGGCAAGTTCAATGCTAGATACGATGATGAGATTGACCAACATAGTGGATTGATATGTCTGGACTTTGATAAGGTTAGTATCCCAGAGTTCTTAATTGATGAGTTCAAGAGAGATAAATATTGTTTTGCTGCATGGATCTCTCCTTCTGGCAATGGTGTGAAAGTGCTTGTTAAGGTAGCTGAAGGCATGAAGCACAGAGAACACTTTGCTGCTCTAAAGAAAAGATACCCAGATGCAGACAAGAGTGGCGTGAATCCTTCTCGTGTGTGTTATGAGTCTTATGACCCTAAAATCTTTATCAATACAGAATCAGAAGTATTCTCAGAATATATCGTTGATGAGTTCTTTACTTTGTCTGAGACTGTTGGTTCTGAAGATGAAATATTCACAAGACTATTGAAATGGCTTGAGTCAAGAGATGATGCATTCGTTAAAGGAGAAAGAAATCACTTCATCTTTAAATTATCATCTGCTTGTTGTCGTTTTGGTATTGTAATGGAAAGAGCAATAGAACTTATCTCACAAGAGTTCCTTACAAGAGATGGTGAGTTCACAAAGAAAGAAGCCCTTCAGACAATCAGAAGTGCGTACAGAAGAAATAGCAAGAAGTTCAATACCGCTACCTTTGAGAATGATAGAATGGTTGAAAGAGAAGGTCTATATACTATCTCTACATCAATCTTAGAAGAAGGATACAAATTGCCTGATGTAATATACGCAGAAGATATCTACGAAGGTATTATGGATGTGTATGATAAAGGATTTGAAGCAGCAGAGACCACGCACATACCAGAGATTGATGAACACTTCAAATGGAAGAAAGGTCAGATTAATCTATGGTCTGGTATTGGTAATGCAGGTAAGTCAACAATGCTTGAATATCTTGTGATGGTTAAAGCAATGAAGGCAGGTTGGAAAGTAGCTCTATTTTCTCCTGAGAACTTCCCTTCTAATGAGTTCTTCTTTCAGTTGACTGAGATATACTTAGGAGCAAATTGCACCCCAGAGAATAAGTTCAGACCAAGAAGAGATGAGTTCATTAAAGCATATGAGTTTATCAATAGTCACTTCTTCTATATATACCCAGAGAAACTATCTCCTACACCTGAGTATATCAAGACTAAATTCTTTGAGTTAATCATTAAAGAACAAGTAGATATTTGTATTCTTGATCCATTCAATCAATTAACCAATGACTATACTAAGTATGCAGGTAGAGATGATAAATACTTAGAAGCTGTGCTTGGTGACTTTGGTAAATTTGCTAGAGAGAATAATATCTCATTCAATATTGTAGCGCACCCACACAAACTACAAAAGGGAGCAGATGGTAATTACCCATGCCCTGATGTGTTTGAAATCTCACAAGGTGCTATGTGGAACAACAAGATGGATAACATTATGATTTACCACAGACCTTTCAATGTGACTGACCCTACAAACGGAGCTGCTGAATTGCACACCAAGAAGGCTAAGAAGTCAAGACTCTTTAAGAAGGGTATGGTTAATCTACATTACGATATTCATAGAAGGCGTTTCATTTTCAATGGTTTAGACTATATCTACACAGAGCAAAAGCCGATTGAACCACTATTCCCAGAAAATTAAAAATAATATTTGCATATTATGGTACTAACTTGTATATTTGTATAACTAAATAAAATAAAAAGATGGAAGCGTATTTTAAAAAGAAGCTAGGTGAAAGATCTGGCAAAACTAAAGATGGTAAAGATTGGGCTATCTTTAATTTCTTGATGGAGACTAAAGGTAAATATCCTAAGATGGTATCTTTAGATGCTTGGAATGCGAATGCTGAAGTTGCCAAAGGAATGAAAGAAGGAGATTTGATTGAAGTTACTTATGAAGCAGAGGCTAGAGAGTACAATGAGAAGTGGTACAATTCACTTAAAGTTGTTAAGCTTGAATTATTAGAGTCTGGTGCGGAAAGTTCTGAAAATGACCTCCCATTTTAGAATGGTAAAATAATTTTGAAATTACCATTATAATGAGTGAGGCAAGAAGGATAAGAAGAAAAGGGGAGCGGTATGTTGTAAAGCGTACCGTTGCCCAAATTAAAAGGGAAATAGCTTCGGGCGGAAACAGAGAAGAAACAATTACTAAGTATTACAAAGACGCTCTTGAACAATTAAAAAAGACATTTGATGACACCACTACAGAAACTGATAAAGAAGTATGATGAGAAGATAAGGTTCTTCCAGCACGATCTAATTGCTGTTGGTGTTTTAGCTGATTGCAAGAGGATGGCTATCTCTTTATTAGATGAGGAGATGGAAAGAGTTATGGATGACTATAGAAATGGTTGGGAGGACAGAGAAAATTACGGATTAACATTTGAAGATTATGACCCAGAAAAATATTACAAACAAAGATATGGATGGTAGAAAGATTTACTTATTTGACGAGAAGGATAGATGCATGGATTATGCCTATTCTAAATACGAAGATGATAATGGTGATACTATTCACCACTTGTGGTCAACAGGCTCTATAAACTGGGCTGTACCAAAAAGAGATTCTTTGTTATTGACAATTAGAGAAGATGGTAATGGACTTTGCTTGCCTAAGATGGGTGGTTATGCTGATTATAGCGAATCATACAACTTCATGTTGTTGACCTGTATAGCAATGGGCTACTTACCTCAAGGAATAAGAGCATTAGTTGACTATCACATAATGTAGAAAGGCACACCAGTCTTTCTAGATATATCTTGAATCATATACATAATGACAAGGTTGTAGTCTTTGTACCCACCTTTCATTTTCATAGCCCAAACCCTGTGTTTGGGTTTATTGTATCCACAGCTCCGTAATAAATGGAATACTGTAGTGTTGTATTTATTAGCACACTCTTCTAGCCAAGAATATATCTGTAGCCTCCAGTCTCTAGTATCATACCAGTCTGGCATCATTTCAAGCATAGGGATAAGCTCTTTGGAGTATCTAGGGACTAGAGTTCCATCTTGTCTTACCTTCCTTACATACTTTCTCTTTGGCTTAATAAAGTTTATCTCTTCCTTTCCATTCATAGATTAGCAGTTCCAACGCTTACGAGCAGCTTTGCCTCTTTCTCCTGTCCAGCCAGAACTTCTAGCACAGAATGACTTGCGCCTAGCAGCGTCTTTCTCGGTCTTAGGATTAGGTGCAGGAGCTTTTAAGTTAGAGTTATTTGCCTTATTATAAGCTGCCAATCCCTTTTTTGACATACCAGCCCCCTCTTCTACTGATAAATAATTTCTACCTTTACCTTTTGTGGTCTTTGGTATTGGTTTAGATTCTTTTCGTGCCATTGTTGAGATTGATTGTTTCGTTTATACACAAAGATATGTCATTTGAGTCGTAATGTCTAACACGACCATCTTGTTGATTTGCTATTATCCAAACGGTATTCTGGTGTATGCCATAGTCTATTATAGCTATGGCAACACCAATACCATGGGGAGTATTGAACCACAATGTGTTCTTTAACTCACAAATCATTAATACTTACTGCTACTTTTTTTAGTTTTAGTAACAATATACTCTGGAGCTGACTTCATATTGTCAAAAGAATCTTTCATGTTTTTTGCAGTACTCTTAGGTAAGGCAAGAGTCTTTTTATTTGATTCTTTTTTGCCACCTACATAAGAATAATCAAAATCTTTTCTATAATCAAGTTTTGGACTGTCGTGTTTTTCAGTTACTCTAAAAATAGAAGAATCTTTAACACTTTTGTCAACTCCTTTTAAAAGTTTAGTTGGTTTTCTAAATTTTTTAGAATCATCTTTACTATAAGAATAATGACTTACTGTTGAGTCTTTTGGAGATTCATACCTTTTCGTTACACCAGCATGATAATAAGACTTATCTTTTTGACCTTCTTTAGATTTTTTATACGAATTCAACAGAGAGCTACTTTCATCAGTATTAAAAGAAATCTCCTTATATTTTCTAACATCTTTTACTTCCTTTTTCATCGCTCCGCCACCAAGAACACTTGCAGGTGCAGTTACAGTCTTTTTATTGTAACTAATTACACTCCCATCTGGAGCGATAGAGTCGGTAACAGCAGATTTTGTCTTTGTTCTGTTAAACCAGTTTACTAGTGGTTTTTTAGGTTTTGCACTTTCTTGAGTGCTTTTTGATTGTTTTGCCATGATTATTTAGTTCTTTTTTTAGTTCTGTCTTTAGATATTTTTCTGTTACCAAGAGCTTTAATTCCATAGCCCAAACCCATCATGCCAGCTCCAACCCCAGCCATAGCAGCTCCAGCTCCAAGACCTCCTCCCAAACCTACAATGGGAGACATAAGACCTGTTGCTCCAGCTCCAGTGATTTCAAGACCAATACCTTGTCCCTTTTTTGATTTCTTGTAAATAGTTTTTTCAAAACCACTACTCATTTTAGACTTAGGTGTTGTTGTTTTTTTATTTTTAACAACCATATTTTTAGTGCCATTCTTTGTGTTTTCTTGGAAGTAATCTTTTCTCAAGCTTTTTTCTCTGTTAGCCCAGTTTGTGGTTGGCGTTTTACCTTCTGCCTTTAAGCTTGGAGTTTTTCTTTTTGTTTCATAATCAGAAAAAGTGCTATCGTCTTTTGCTAAGTAGTAAGATGTTTTTTCTACTCCGCCTAAACCTTTACTTGGATTTCTTAATTTTCTAGTAAAACTTTCATCTCTTGAAACAACATTTTTATTGTTTTTTGAATCATAAATATTAAAAGACTTTCCTACTGAAGATTTTATTTTTTCAGTACTTCCAGTTTTTGGCTTGTTTTTAATTTTAAATCTTAAATTTTCATCAGAACTGTATCTTAAAGTGTCATTTAATGGTTTTTCTACACTCTTTGATGTCTTTGTTTTTGAAAAGCCTCTTGATAGAATACTTTCTGGTGCTGTTACGGTTTTTGACATAGTTTTAACACCTGCTGAATCTCTTTCAGATTTTGATTTTTCTCTACTAAACCAGTTTACTAATGGTTTTTTTGTTGATGTACTATCAGTACTTTTTGATTGTTTTGCCATGATTATGTTTTTTTTATTTTTATTTATTAAGGCATTTCGCCAAGATGAGTTCTTCCGCTACCTGTTGCTTTTATACCTCTTTTATCGTCTCCTGACCTAGACAAAAGACCACCAACTAGAGCTGCCCCTGTTAATCCAGCTGCTACTTCTGGGAAGGCAAGAGTTAAGCCTAAGCCTCCAGCAATTGCTCCGCCAACCCCTGCTCCTTTTGCTATTGGTTTTAGCTTGTCCATTATTTTACGCATCCTTATCTTTCTCTCATTCACAGGAGCTAGTCTAGCTCTTAAATCTGCAACTTCTTTATTCCTATCAATATCTTCTACATTTGTGTTTTGTCCATAAAACATAGTTCTTTCATCACCTTGTGAGCTTGGGTCAAGATAAGCACTAGCGTAATATTTCTTATATTCTGGTGTTAAAGCTAGAAAATTTCTGTTGCCTTCATCATAGGAAGTCATTTCATCTTCTGTAGGGACTCTGTCTTTGTAGGTTGGGGGTTCTGCAAAATTATAAACATTTACTAAGTCGTTACCTCTTTGATATCTCTGCATATTATACTTAGCATTTGGGTCTATAATCCTCCCTTTCCCATACCCTTGGTCTGAATCTCTAAAGGTTGTTATGTCATCATACATAGTAAAAGTACCATCTTCATTCTGTTCAAGTTTAGCTCCCATTTTCTTTGCTTGATCAATAATCCATTGACCAGACTGAGCTTTTCTTTTAGATTTTTCTGGAATTAAATTGTACTTGTTTGAAGTTAAATAAGATGTTAAACCAGAGACATCTTCTGCGTTTCTACTTTTATGCTTATCATACCTGTCGGTGTGTTTTCTATAGTCTTCAATTTGACTCGCTAAAATAGGAGGAACATAATCTGGGTTTTTTACATCTCTTACATCGTTTTTGACATTACCAAGAAGCAAGCCGAATGCAGCAGGAGATTTCTTTTTAAGAAAACGATATAATTCACCCTCCCTACCTTTTTCAAGCAAGCCAAGCTCTCTTGCTGCTTTCATGCCAGCAGTAGTAGACATACCTTCAAGATAGTCGCTCTTACTCTTTTTTTTGGCAGGTGGAGTTTTATCTGTAGGTGGATTTTTTTCCTCGTACTTTGCCATAGTTTTACTTTTTAGTTCTGCCCTTAGCAGCCATCTTAGCCATTTTCTCCTTGCCGTACTTTTTCATACCAACTTTTGCAGCTGTAGCAGCTCCAACTTTGGCAGCTTTCATAGGAGACATACCTTTTTTCTCGTAGCTTTTTTCTACTTTTTCTTCAAGAGCAGCAAATCTTTTGCCACTACCTAATGGAGCTTTTTTCATCATCATTTTTTTAACTTATTTAATTTTTCAAGAATAGACGCTTGCAGTGAATCTTTTGTTGCTCCCATTTTTAATTTTTCAGCAATTTTTAATCTTTCTTTGCCTACTGGGTACGGTGCGCCAAGACTTTCTTTATACTTAGAAGTACCAGTTTGACCTGATTTTACTTTATTTTTTACCTGAGAATCTCCCATTTGTTTTTGAGTAGATGCTGCTTCTGATTTAGATTTATAACTATTCATAAGCGAGTCAACCATCTCGGCTCTTCTTTCTGGTTTCATGTTGAGGAACTCAGAACGAATTTTAGTTTCAGTTCTAGCAGCTGGTTTTTTAGGTTTCATGACTTTATTGTTATTTTTAATATTAAAATACAAATATAAGAAATATCTTATGCTTCTCCAACAACACCAAATCCAAAGGGTTCTTTCTGGGCGTTTAGATGGAAAGCCACCGAATCTATCATTATTTTAATCTCTTCTTTATCTCCAGAGAATACGGCTCTTACATTGCCATCTTTCATATACAGAGTAACAAGAGAAGAACTCTTGCTAATGTCTGCTAGTACATCTTCAGAACTTTCCATACGCAGTAGCTAATCCGATTAAGAAATCCTTACATTCTTCACGAGCTTCATCTAGCCCACCTACTGCTTCAAGTACAGATGGATGCACATAAAAGGTAACTGGTACTACCTTTTCACCTACTGGGATTGCCTTGCGACCCCTATTGCTTTTTTTCTTTCTCATATAAGCTTCTTTAGTATTAATAAAATCATTAGGCACATTACCAGTACGGTAATACCCACTACTACATACCCGATATGACCGCCCTCTGGTTTGTGGTTCAGTAATTTAGATGTTGCATACCCAGTAAGATACACAAGTGCCAGTACGATTATTACTTCCATTCTATAAAATTTAATTTATCCCTAAAACTCCAGAAATAGAAAGGATATGCAGCTAGAAAGAACTGCCCATACTTATCTCTGTATCTAAAAATTAATCTGTTGCTAATGTGGTCAACAAATGCGAAGCTGTGTCGCTTCATTGTTAGTCTGCTTATTATATTTTTCATGGTTTTTATAAATTATCTGTACACCATATTGGGGTTTTCTCTCCTACATAAGCACAATGTACATTGTACTCAAAGTAGTCTATAGCGTCTTCTTCAGACATATCCCTGCTTAGGATCTCTATGCATTTTGATACCGAATAGATGAGTCTCATTGAGTTGATGTCTATTCCAATAATAGCTTCATCAAAGCCATCTGCCTTTAGGATTTCTTCATCACTAAACCATTCTAGGATATACTCTAGCATATTTCCTTTAGGTTTAACTTCCTCTTGATACATTTCCATTGCTTGTTTAATCAGTTCTGGTCTGATAAATGTTGAGTTCAGACAATCTGAGTTCACCTGCTCAACTAACCATTCTATGCTATTTTTCATGTTCTACATTCTGTTTCCGTTGTACATAATATTAATATTGATATAATAGCCATTCTTGACTTTTCTGTAGATGACATGATTCTCAAGCAGATTGACAAGACCGCTATAGATATTGGCTCTACTCTTATAGCCAGTGTATTCCATGCAGTCTTCCATGTTGATGTCTACATCATCTCTCTTAACAGCAAGATTGGCGAGTATATAGCACAGTAGTTTAAGACCAGCAGAATTTAGATTACTGATAGTTGGGAGTCCATCTACAAATACTTTTCTGAACTCTTTCTTATCAACTACAAATCTATTGGACTTATCCATTTCTTGCATGACAATCTCTTCACCAGTATCGGTGTCAACTAATTGTCTTACATCCCCCTTTTTAATGGATGTAACATGGCGCATATCGTCATCCTGCATCCTTGAAGGGTTTGTGCTATAGGACTCAAAATCTTTAATCGTTAACTTCATTTCTTTCTTTTAGGCAGGCTTCAAGCAATATAAAGTAGTTGATGCAGTCACCAATCTTCTCGTCTATTAATTCGTTTGAAGGCACTATTTGTTTGTCTAGGTTTTCTATAATATCTGTAACAGAGATGATGTGTTTTAATAGGAATCCAAAGAGTACAGACTCTCTAGTCTTTCTGGTCATGTACGCCCCTTTATTGAAGTTGTGTAACTTATCTTCATCAGTTGAGTATTCTGCGCTTTTATCAAAGAGGACTTTCTCTACTTTGAGAATCCTCTCTTGTACTAGTTTATTGAATTTTTCTTTGTTCATAGTATTTTGTTTATTCTTTCAATTAACTTTTTGATTTCTTCTTCGCTGTCAATTGACCAGCCTTCTGTTTTTAAGATGTAGAATCCTTCTTTATCCTCATCAAGACCTACTGGAGATTCAAATTCAATTGTTAATATTTCAATCTCATTTTTTGAATTGCAATTTGCTTCTTGAGAAAACTCAAATGTTGCTTTTTCTAGTTTCATATTTTTCTGATAAAAATTTAATAAAAGTTCCGTTTTCTGTTTTACCCTGTCTATCCTTAATTTCATTGTATGCTACTTCCAAGCAATCCACTAGATCCAGATCGTAAGATGCAGCAGCGTCATGCAAGAAGTTCATTGCAGAAGGATTTACAAAAGAGGGTGATACTCTTCTGACAACATCAAAGAGGTCTATTTCAAGCACAGTGCTTGTTACTGTTAACTCACAGTTATTACCTAGTTGTTCAGACAAGATAATCATGGTTACAGCAATATCACCAAAGCCATCTATCATACCACTTTCATCCTTTTTAAGTATAGCTCTAGCGGTTTCTCCAACTTCTTCTAGGAATTTGAGATACTGCTTACCAGCGTTTCCTTTGAAGATTAATCCCCTTTCCTTACCCCACTCAACTACCTGTTGTTGGAGTTCTTTGTATTTTTCTTCTTTGTTCATATGTGTGAAAGAGGCTGGACTTGAACCAGCATGGAGCTTATCCCTCTATTTCTACTTCTGAATATGCTGGTTAAGTTAACATCCCCAGCAGGAATTTCATTTTCGTCTTTTAGCGTCTACCAAAGCTACACATTGACCTCACAACGGATTCGAACCGTATCTATTATCCCGACTGATGCGAGGTTGATGTAGCTATTCCGCCACTCTTTCAATTTGCTGTCTTTCCAGCAGTCAACTAAGTTCAAGTACTTAATGCGTTGTATCTACAACACTACCCATCGTGGTTGACAATAACCCACAGGCGTTGCAGCTTCTATATTGCCCATACTGCAAAGGTGTAGTCGAGGACAAGGATTCGAACCTGTAAAAAAGGTACAGCTCTCTTACTACCTCCTTTTTTCATATTGTTTTGGCATTTGAGAATAACCTTACAATATAGCGTCTACCATTCCGCCACCTGACTATTTTTTGCTGTCTTTCCAGCTGTCACGATTTTACCAGTGTCAGACAATTGTTTTGCCTCTCATTACCTCACTGGTTTTGGGGAGTGCTTACCTGATTATTCACTTCCATTCCACTAAGCAGGGGAAAATATTTTATTTGCAGTCAGGACAGGATTCGAACCTGTATGTCGTATCGCACCTCATTTATTAGCATTCTTGAATCAACGACTATCCCAAATGCCTTAGCGTCTACCTATTCCGCCACCTGACTATTTTGAGGATGAGAAGTCCTCTGTGTTGTGGTAAAGAATTTTCCTTTCTCAAGGGAACAACACATTCTATACCCTTTCAGGTACAAATACTTTTAAAAGAACACTTTCTATAACCTATCGGGTACAAAGATAGGTGTACTCATTTTAAGTACAAATACTCATTTCAAGTACTTGTACTCATTTTATATACAAGTACACATTTCAAGTACATTTACATTATCCAATATTTGTACTCATTTTACATACTTGTACTCATTTCATGTACTTTTTGTACTCATTTTGAGTACAGACCCCCCTCTAGAATTAGGCATCTCCAGCCATTCCTTCTTAATATTATTAAGTAGCCTGTAATATAGTAGATACTCACAGACAATGTTTATAAAAGTAAGCTTCATATTTCGCCATTACTCACGCATAAAATTAGTTCTGGCGGTGGATATTTCAGACATTAACACAAGAAATAGGAGTTAGTGTTGGATATTTCAGACAAAAAAAAGAGTAAGTTGTTATCAGGGGATAAAATGTCCCTAGGTAACTAATCGTACAATATATTAGCTATAAGTGGTCATACAAGGGATAAATAGATAGTATATTATCCTTTATAAGGGTACACGCAATAGAAAGGTATGCTTGTTAAAAATAGGGGGTAGTGTACTAGAGAGAGGTATATATTGGATACAGTGTACTAGAGAGAGCTAACCCCACCACCACAGCAGATCAACCACCCAAAAAAAACTACCCCTACCCATGTCTTACCCCTACCCCCATGACTAAACTAACTAACTAGCGTTAGTTAGGCTAGCTATTTAGATTTAGACTAAATAAACTTAATGTATAACCTAACTAGTGTTAGTTAGGCTTATTGGTATAAGATTACCCCCTATCATGTCCCATTTTGAAACACTAATCCCATTATGGGAATTTATAGAATCATTTTAATATGTCCAATTTAATAGACAAGCTGTCTATTTTTATGTACACTGATTTTCAGCAATTTATATAAAAGTGTCTATTTTTATGGAATTGTTAATCAATATCAAATAATATGCCAAACTATTTTTGTACTTTTATTTGCTTGATATTCAGGCTTTTAAGTTAATTTATACTTTTTTGGCTTATTGTTTGTAGTATATATACCAAACAAACAAAAACAATATGAATACACAAAAAACAGCTACTCAGCCACAAGGTGGCAAAGTAAGCAAAAAAATTGAAGCTATCAAAAGTGAAGTATTGGTAAACAAAGTTACAAGTAAAGTAATTAGTAAGCCTTTAAAAGTTGAAACCAAAAACAATGTAACCCACCTAGCCGAAAATGTAACGGGCAAACAATTAAGAAACGAAATGATAAAGGCAAATAGATTAAATAAAGAAGAATTGCAGAGTTTATCATTTCAATTGAAACAATTTAACAAGCACGGCGAAGAAATGCTAAAATTATTTAGAAGTGTATCAATGCAAGATATAACGCCAAAAAATATACTTCCTTTTTTAACTGAAAAGGAAAAGGAAAGGCAGGCAAAGAACGGCAATAAATTTAGTTTCTATTTAGTTGAAAACTTAGTGAATAGATACGCCAAAAATAAAATAAAATAAGCTATAAACAGCTATAAAAGGGGCTTAATGCTTTGAAAATAAAAGCATGGAAATATTGAATATTTGCCCCTTTTCATTGACTTTCTAAAAATAAAAGTCACTTTATACCAATGCAAGTAACTTGCAATATGTTGAGTAATTCAATAGGTATGCAAAAAAGTGTCCAATAAAATAGACAGTCAGTTCTTTGACTTATTGCCTTTCCTTTATTTTCATTGCATAGCTGTGCAATGTTTTAAGGCACATAAAAAAATAATATTAAAACGAGGCTACAAATATCTGACAATTATTTGTAGGCTGTCAAACTTTGCTAAAGGTAGCAAATGCCGTTATATGCAAACACAAAAGCGTGTTTGTATTCGCAAAAATTACTATCATATACAAGTATGGTAGAGAACGGCTATTGAATGCAAGTATAGATAGTCTTACTATGCATCCAATAAAGAACACAAAAATCTCAATCATCTTTTACCATAACGCTTTTATGCGTGTACAATTTTAGAGTGTTTACTTACTATGCGTACGAGATGTAAACTGAAAAAGACAGGCGCAAATAAAGGAAAAGGGGGCGTATTCGGGCAGGTTCAACTCCTGCCTTCCTTTCAAATAAAAACAACAAACCAATAAAACAATAAACACATGGAAAACACAGACGAAATCTTGAACAATTTAGTAGGCGAAGTAGAAATCCTAATCAAAAAATAAATATGGGATGGTCATCTATGCATAGAACTACGCCAATCAAGGATTGGTTTATTTCTGAATGGTATGAAGGGTACAAGGTACTTGATGTGAAAATAGTACACAGAACTGAGCTGTACGCTGCTGTACAAAGTCCAAAAGGCGATGTATTTGCGTGCGTGTACCTGTTAAGATACTCAAGAGGATGGCACAATTTCTCATACAAAAGTATGGATGAAACTTGTATGCCGTATTACTTCAAATGTCCTCAATCTGTCTTAGATAAATTAACACCAACAACAAACGAAAATGCCAACGAATGGCGTAAAACTTGTAAAGAAAATAAAACAAAATGAAAAAGCACAAAGAAAAGATTGCACTTATCAGCGTATTGGTATGTGTGGCAGGTTTGTACGCTCACATTTGGGCGTGCTTACCTATCTTATTAGCAACAATTTTAGTATTCATTATTTCAGAAATTTAAAAACAATATGAAAAACATCTTAGACAGTTTAAACGCCCAAACATGGGTAAGACATGAAGACTTCTATTCAATCAGATTAGAAGTGAGTCGCATATCATTGCAAGGTGCATATGATAATAGTCATATTAGGCACTACACATACATACTTGAAGTTAAATTTACAATAGATTCATCAGGTTATATAACAGGTGAAAAAGAAATTGATGGTATAACTTACAGATTCATATTCACATGAGAATACAATTCAGACAAGCCGATGCGTTGATAGTCTTCACATTCGGCACAACAAGTAACAAGAAAATTGCACAGCCAAAAGAAAAGATTGTGCAAACTTATTCATTCAGTCGCTTGCAGTATGAGAATGCCAAGCAAAAGACTACAATGCGTGGCTTCTTTGAATTAGATGGGGCAGTCTGTATGGATTGCCCTTTCTCAGTATCCAACGGAGCAAAACTATCAGCGTGTTACACACACAAAGTTATGCAGTACAGCGGTTTCTTATCTTCGCTCAAATCAATTGCCAAGTCTTATCCTAATTGGGATGACATACCTACACTTGACAGAGGTATGCAAGAACAGATTGTCAAGCAATCGTACGGCAAGTATGTACGCTTCGGTTCATATGGCGAACCCTCATTGATCCCGATTGAATTGGTCAGAGGTATTGTGTATGTATCTAAATCATGGACAGGCTACACACACCAATGGAATCAAAAGCCAGAGTATGCAGAGTATCTTATGGCATCTGTACACACGGCAGCTATGGAAGAAATCGCAAGACGCAAGGGGTGGCGTTCATTCATTGCCACACCTACCAAGATAGAGGGTACAACTAACTGCCCTGCATCAAAAGAACAAGGCTTCAAGTCTCATTGCTCTAAGTGTGGCTTATGTAGTGGCACTAAGGGTAAGGGTAACAAATCAGTATATATAATTGAACACTAATATGTATAAATGTGAATGTGGCAGTCTATTTGACAAGCCAAAAACAATCTATTGGGAAGACGAACAATGGGATGAATGCCCACAATGTAAGTCAACAAATTACGAACCTTTAAAAACAAACAATATGAATATTACAATTAACGCAATGGAGCTAGCCTCCGAACTGGCACACGACATGGTATGTGCTAAATTTAACGATGATGACAATTTAATATACATTGAAGATGCTGACAGCACACATTACACCGATAATGCTCAAGAGGTATTCAATGAATGGTATGACCGTTACCTACATAAAATAGAACAATACTACATTTAATAATAAACAACATGGAAAAATTTAAAGTAAGCGATGTGAAAAAATACATCAAAGCCATCGTAACTATTGAATACAATGGAGAAACTTATCAAGTAGCTATTGAAGAAAAGTCCAATGGCAACAACATTGTTGATGCTATTGATTGCAACACCAATGAATTTATTGAAGACTCAGACCTTGAACAGGAACTTATTGAATTTGCGTATCAAAGTATTAAAACAATATGAAAAAACTAATCTTATCTGTAATCATTGTAAGCCTATGTGCTTGCGGTACAAAGAAAGCCTGCAAAGTAAAGCGTGGGTATGGTTCAATGCAAAAACATTCTTGGGGTGCTAAATTTTAAAAACATATGGACTATTCATTTTTCTTATTCAGCAAACTTGCTGACCTACACTTAGACACAGATTACGCATACGATGATTTGTATGAAGACTTAAAACACCTCTATCAAGTGTATCAACATTCCGAATACAATGTTGATACAAAAGGTGAGTACGAATGTATGCTTGACTTCTTTAAAGCTAACACAGAGTTTAACCAATTAATAACAGAATAAACAACATGGAAACATTTGCAAGGATATGCTCGGTAACAGGCGAAGGCATGAATGAAGGGTATGTATTTGAAGATGGGGAAATGTACTTCAAGTACGAAAAAGACTTGATATCTTTTCTTCGCCAAAGGGAGGGCAACAATGAGTTGTCTGATGAGTTTTTATTATCGGAGGCTTACAAATTGGAAGAGTATTACTACACAGAGTGGAATTAAACAAAAAAATAAACAGCCATAGACGGCACACACATTATGGATGAATTAATATTTGATGCAATGAACAGCATCTACTCAAACCCAAACAACAAAGACCAATACGGAAAAGTAGATATTTTTAGCTACTCTAAGCCCAAACTGGCAACGATGCTACCTGCTGAGGCAATAGCACACATTGAGTCAGGCAAGTGTCCTTACGGAAGGTTTAGAACTTATGGCGGAAGTTTAGGAACTTTTTCAGCAATCAATCCAACATCAGAATTTTATCAAAAAAACAAATAACCCTTAAATAAAAAACACAATGAAATCATTTCAAGAAAAAACATTTGACTTATTAGAAAGCACAGGTCTTAATTGGTCAGTAAGAAAATCCCCTTTAGTATCGCTAGAGGGTCACACAACAGAATCATTCGGTATCTTCCGTAACGATTCAAACAATTGGTTAGGTACTGTAGGTAATCGCTATGAAGCAATGCAGAATGCAACCTTAGCAGAGACAATCGTACAAGCCACAGAGAATATCAACCTTGAAACACAGAAAGGTGGTATGTTTGATGGTGGTAAGAAAGTGTACTTCCAAGCAACACTGCCTGATGAGTACATTGGTAACTCTGGTGTTAAGCGTTGTATCACCGCAGTCAATAGCCACGATGGTTCAACATCAATCGGCTTCGGTAGTACATCAACCGTAATCATCTGTAAGAATACATTCTACAAAGCTTTCAAAGGTCTTGACAAGTTCAGACACACAGCATCCGCAAGTGAACGACTCAACATTGCAATGCTTGAACTCAAGAAAGCTATTGAATTAGATCAATCGCTTATGGATAACTTTAAGCGTATGGCTGACTCACCACTGCAAGAAGACATGATAGAATCTGTTATCCGCAAGATGTTTTCCATAGATGTCAAGAATGATAAGACAAGCACACGCAAACAGAATCAAGTCACAGCCTTTGCTGATAGCCTCAAGACTGAGGTTAACTCACACGGCTCTACATTGTGGGCATTGTTCAATGGCGTGACAAGATACACTAACCATGTAGCTGCACCGAGAGAAAAGAAAGAAGAGTATGTAACCGTAGGTACTGGGTATAAGACTAACCTTATGGCTTACGAGGAGTGTATGAAGTGGTTAGAAAAGAATACATCTTCATTCCACTTTATAGAAAGATAATTGTTTGTTTGTTTGTTACCTATATGTAGCAGGGGGTTGTTTCCCTGCTACCTCTGTAGGTTGTTCTCAATCATCTTTTTCTCCCTGTTTATCAATCAGTTAAAATTTAATTTGAATTTATTTAAAATATAATATTATTTTTGTCAACATGAACGCAATAAGACGCACCAAAAGATATTTACTCCTTAAAATTGATGTCTACAACTATGTAGTCAGAGATAGGGAGTCAGGCAAATTGTCTCCTATCTTCAGTAAGGATACGGAGTTATACAAGTTTATCAGATACTATGAAAAGTCATCAGCCAAGCAGGTTAATGCACTATGCGATATGATGTTCGCAACACTTGAAACAGATTTAGAAACCTTAAAACAATTAATATGAAAAATGTAAGTTTTAAACTACACGACAGAGTTACTAACGAAGACCTGTCTAAATCTATTTGGATGTATGTTGCTCTTGAAGAGCTACAGAATCTATCAGAAGAGAAACAAGAAGAAGTTATTGCCTTAGCTGAGAAGTTTAAGGATGATGTAGAAAACATTGTAAAGAAATAAAACTATGAACGAAGCAGAAATCAATTTATTAAACAAGGTAATCACCGACAAATTCTACGGAACAGGTAACAGTGAATCTGAAGACATCCTGTTAGTTAGTATTGCACAGAAGTTAGGCTTGCCATCAGCAGAAGACATGGCTATCTCCCACAACTTTACATACCCAGAGATATGAAGACATTATCAGAAGTTAGTGAACAAATCAGTAGCATATTGTCTGAGAATTATTCAGATGAAACAGCTAAGAAAAGAGCAAGAAAGGAGTTGGAGTTTCTGAGGGTGTGCAAGAAGTATCTTGAGACCCAACCATCAGAGGAGTTCATACAAAAAGAACTTGACTCAGTATATGACAGAGTTCAGTATCTTGATGATGCCTACGATGACTATGTCAAGAACAACCCATCATACATAAACGAAGAGAACCCATCGGCTAGGTACAGAAAAGAGATGGACTACCAATCATTATCAATTCAAATTAAAACACTTAAATTCTTATTATCATGAAAACACCAACAGATTATTTAAAAGACTTTGTATCATGCACACCGCAACAAAGAGCATCATTTGCAGACATCGTTATTCAAGAGGTTAACGATGGTCACACAGATCCATTAGTAGTTCTGTCAGCTGTCAGAAACCTCAAAGATATTCTTGATACGATTGATGCAGGTATCAAAGATTGTGTCATGCAAGAACTTTCTAAACACGGCAAGTCTGTAGAGATGTACGGCATGAAGGTAGAACAGAAAGAGGTAGGCACTAAGTATAACTATGAGAATAGTAATGATAGAATCTACGATGGCTTGAGAGCAAGGTTTAGAACTCTTGACACCGACATCAAAGACAGAGAGAAGTGGTTAAAGTCTATCCCTGCTACAGGTATTGATATTGTAACAGAGGATGGCGAAGTAGTTAAGATTATGCCACCAATCAAAACATCAACATCATCATTTGCAGTAACACTTAATAAATAATAACATGACTTCAATTGAATTTTTAATGGAGGCTTTAACTATAAGCCAACAAGCAACTCCTGAGATAGTAGCTGGAGCAGAACGGCTCAGACAACTTGAAATTGAGTTAGCTAAACAGCAAGGTATTCAGGAAGGAATTAAAATTATGAAATCTTTAATCAATCCAAACAATGAGCAACAATAAACAAAGTAGCGTAATGGATAAAAATATAGTTATAATTGATGCGGAAGCATTTACAAGCATACACTATGATTTAGCGGATTTAACACAATTACTTGAAGATGTAATTATGGATTTAGCTAATGCAAAAGGATGTCAACAATTAAGACACAGTTATATTCTGTATCGTGACCGAGTTGATGCAATAAAAGATAAGTTAAAGAAAGGAAAATCAAATGGAACAAATTAAAAACAACCAAAGTAGCGTGGAATGGTTGGTTAATCAATATTCAAAATACTGTGATGATTCGCAAGTTCCATTTGAAGTATTTGAACAAGCCAAAGAAATGGAGAAGGAGCAGATAATTGATGCTCATATTGAAGGTCAAAGAGTATTTGATAAACACCCTCATACACAATGGACTAATGACCAAGCAGAACAATACTACAACGAAACATTTAACAATAAATAATATGATTACACCAGAAATATTACAAGTAGCTCACGAGCTTAGTATGATTCCTATTGACTACAAGGTAGGAGATGAGGTTGTTGCAAAGCATGACCCTAATAAAATACTTGGTGTCTGCACTGGCTTTGCTAATAACAATAGCTGTATAGTTATTGATGGCAAAACGAAAGGAGGTAAGCATTATTTTATGAAATCAGAGTTCATTGATTATGAAATTCTTTAGGACTTATCAACAATAAATATTATATTTGCATAGAAAGGAAACAATTATGAAAAACTTAATCAAGGCTGTATTAGCCGTAATGAAAGATGTAGAAGGTATTGACAAAACTATGAATGTCGGTACAGGTAACAGCTCTTACAAAGGAGTGTCTGACCAAGAAGTTAAAAAGATTATCGGTGCTTCAATGAAGCGTAACGGATTGGTCATCTTACCTATTGGTATTGATGCTAAGACTAATGTTGACAGATGGTCTGAGGAGACACAGTATGGTGCTAAGACTAAGCAGTCAGCGTTCTCAGAAGTAATTACAAAGTATCTACTTTGCCATGAGTCTGGAGAATCACAAGAACTTGTTGGCTATGGTCATGGTGTTGACTCACAAGATAAGGCAGCAGGTAAGGCTACCACATACGCCTTAAAGTACACATTGTTATACACATTCTTAGTGCCTACTGGCAAGATTGATGATGCCGACAACACACACTCAGATGATATGCCAAAGCCTAAGCCAACGCTAGGTAAAGCTAACTTTGACAAGATGGTACAAGCTATCAAGGATGGCAAAGGGCAATCAGTTAAAGATGCCATGGGTAAATACACTATCCCAGCAGATTATTTAAAAGAACTAACAGAGCTACTTGCATGAGGTATAATGTATTCTACGAATTAAACGGAACAAAACATCACAAAGTATTAGAAGAGCAAAAGAAAAACACTTACAAGATAAGGAAAGAACTTACTAAGCTCGGTGCTATCAGTATTAAAATTAAACCATTATCAAACGGAACAGAAGGATCATTATGACAGATTACAAACCATCGTATGCTTTTATCAGAAAATTAGCTGAGAAGTATAACTTCAACCCATTAGAGGAGTACATTCAATTTAAAACAAAGACAACAGGGTTGGACACAGTATCAAAGAAAGATTTCAGCGTGTATGCTACAGAGCTGACAGAGACATTGAATGTAAATATTGATGACATCCTTTCTCCTTGTCGCAAGAGAGAGTTAGTATTGCCAAGACATTTACTCAGACACATAACCTATGCTAATGGCGTAGGTTCACTCAGTGAGATTGCTAGATTAACAGGTGCAAGAGGTCACGATACCGTGATTCATTCAATCAGAACATCAACAGACCTTATCAATGTAAAAGATAAGGAGTACATGAGATACTACACACCCTTAGCGCATTTGTTAAATGGAAAATAAATTATTATTACCTGCTGCTCTGACCAACTTCAGACCAAAGGTAGATGGGTCTTACTCATTGACATACGCTACATACATTCTTAATGAAGAACAGAAGATTCAGATCATGAGAATGCATAACCACTCTGGCATCCTTTTATTTGCAGACAAAGAAGAACACACTGCCTCTGATGTTAAGATGATAGATGATATTGATGTTGACTTAGGCAACACAAAGACTCCTTCTCAGAGATTGAGGTCTGTTATCTATCTACTATACCAACAGCAGGGAGGTACAGAACTGATGCCATTCAAGGAGTTTTACATAAACCAAATGGAAAGGATGATTAATTATTTCAAGGAAAAATTAGATGCGTAATAAGAATGGCAAGAAGAATAGTGATTTCTACAAAAAAGCGTGGGCTTCTAGGTCTACTCACACTTGCGATGAATGCGGTGCTTATCTTAGTTCTTTTAGTCCCACTTATATCAGCCACATTATTGCTAGGGGTGCTAATATATATTTTGCTCACGACCTTCGGAATTTTAACCTACTGTGTGGGAGCTGTCATCACAGATGGGAGTTCGGAGACAGAAAGAATATGTTAGTCTATCCTAAGAATCAAGAAATTAAACAACAATTATTAAACGAATACTATGAAAGAAGGTAAATTTAAAATCAAAGTTAAAACAGAAACACTTGAGCATTCTGTTACATTAGATGAAAATGCTAACATCTATGAGGTAATGGATTCAATTCACGGTTTAATCTCAGCCCTTGGGTATGCAGAAAGCTCTATCAAGAAAGGGTATGAAAAGAAATTAGAAGACTATGAAAAGCCAGCCTTCTAAAGTAATCAAGCTTAATATTAAGCCGTTGTCAATCAATCAGGCGTATCAAGGTAGGAGGTTCAAAACTCCTGCCTACAACGCTTACACTAAGAAAGTATTACTAATGCTTCCTAAGATGAAGCTACCTGAGCCACCGTACGAAGTGTACTATGAGTTTGGATTCAGCAGTAAAGCTTCTGACTGGGATAACCCTATCAAACCTATTCAAGACTTATTAAGCACTAAGTATAAGTTCAATGACAAGTTAATCTTCTGTGCGAATGTCAAGAAGATTATTGTACCTAAAGGAAAAGAGTATATCAAATTTAAAATAGAACATTATTATAACGAAACATTTAACAAGTAGGCAATTAAACAATTAACAAATGAGCAACAAACAACACAACCACTGTGATGGTAAAGATATGATAGTCAGCTTCTTTGCTGCTTTAATTTATTTATTTCTAACAACTTGGGCAAGCTTATGATTTACACATACGACAAGAAAACATTTCAACCAAAGAGTGCAGTGAGAAGGGTTGCACTTATAATCCTTGGCTCTATACTGACCTGCTCTTTGTTCTTTTACAGAGAAGGCTACAAGAGTGGTAAGGACATCTTAAATAACTTATCTCCAGAGGATAGGATTATTGTACTGAATAACCATGATAAGTTTACACCAGAAAAGTTTAAGGTTTATCTTGAAGAGTTAAATGTACCACACGCAGATATTGTGTATGCTCAGGCTTTACTTGAGACAGGTAACTTTACCTCTCACATCTTTAAAAATAACAATAACCTATTCGGTATGAAGGTAGCCACGATAAGACCTACAACTAATATCGGAGAGGAGAATGGTCACGCAGTATTCAAACACTGGAGACAATCAGTTGTTGACTACGCTCTATACTCTTCTTGCTACTTAACCAAGATGACTAGATCCGAATACTTCCAATACTTAGGTAGCAGATATGCTGAGAACCCAAACTATGTATCACTTGTTAAAAAGATTCTTAATGAAAAATAGCATCAAGATATTTATCTTGTTAGCCCTTATAATTTATTACACAATACAATTTTTATTAATATGGACGCAATAAAAGAAATGCAAAACTGTCGCACACTAGTTAAACAATTACTTGAGCGACACCCACACCTCAGAGACAACGATGAGAAGCTATGTGCTAACTATTGGTACATAGAAGCTAACCTACACTTTAGGGAGATGAGTGCCTACGATTTTATTCAGATGTATGCAGAAAGGCAGATTACTCTAGCTGACAGCATCACACGAATGAGGAGAAAGGTGCAGGAGGAAACACCAGAACTCAGAGGTCAGCTCTGGGAGAAGAGACACAAGAAAGAAGAGGAAGTTAAAGAATATTTAAAGGACGATTCAGATGCGTTGTCACAAGTGTAAAGTTAACTATCCTCTATTCATGTTTCATAACAACAATATGAAATACAAGATACCTGCATGGAAAGGTAAGACATTCAGTTGTCGTATCTGTATATACAGAGAGTCTAGATACAGAGTAGTAAGATTTATTAATGGTAAGTTTCAAATCCTAAAACTTACCCCATTTCAAAGATTTAAGGAATTTTTTAAGCCATGACAGAAATATTAGAAAATCGCAAGAAGCGTTTAAAAAGACTACGGTCTTATGCTATTGAAGCAAACAACATCAGTAAGAAATATCAAGCTGACAGATTGATTGCAGAGGTATCAACTAAGTTACACCAACTAGAAACATTTAAACTATGAGTTCAAAAGACCAAGCAAAACAAGAGATATACGATAGGTATAACGAAGCAAGTCAGAAACTTCTGAGATGCGTAACCAACTACAACGCTGCTAGGGCTGCACTTAATGAGCCTAATGTCACACAAGGGGACTATGTTGTCTACGCTGTAGTTAAAGATGAATGGGACAAACAGTCTGCCCTAGTAGATGAAATTGGGGCTGAACTTGCTAAGTACAGGCTAGATGCTTAAATTTGTTATATGAGAATTATAATAGCATTGGTATTACTAGCATCCTGTAGCCCTGCTGCAAGGTTTGACAGATTAATTAAAAAGCATCCAGAGCTTGTCAAGAGAATGGACACTACTATAAGGGTAAAAGTTACAGTCTACAAGACTGACACCTTCTATGTAAAAGGAGATACCATAATTAGAGAGGCTAATCTTGACTCTCTTACATCTTCTTTCTCTGAGTTATACTCTGATTCACTCTACTCAATTTCAATGTCGCTAGACTCTTTAAAAAAGATTAAAGCAAAGGTTGTTTTTAAACCACGCACACTAACTAAGTTAGATACAATCTATGTTGATAAAGTAATTACAGTTCCAGCTAAGGTCGTTGAAGTTCAGAACGACAGATGGAAGTATCCTTTCTTTATTACTTGGATTGTTATCATGTTAACAATCGCATTAAAAAAATTATGGAAATAAATTTCACAACAGAAGAATGGCAAATTATCTTGCTCGGATTGCAAGAGTTGCCTGCAAAACAAAGCTACGGTTTAATAGAAAAAATCATTAAAGCACATGAGTCTCAATCATCCTTATCCCAAGCTTCCTCCTATGACGAAGGAGCAGAGGGAGTCTATTAAAGAACATGATAAGAAAAGGCTTGAACTTGTGGCTGAGGTTTTAAAAGACTGGGAGCGCAAAAAGAACGAGGTAAAAGTTAGTAAGACCAAGAAGCGTTAGTCCTCTTGGTCTTCAAATACCTCATCATGAATTTGGCTAACATAGAAATCAATAACTCTAAGACTCTTATTTAAGATTCTCTTCTTCCTTTCTTGACCACTCTTAGTAATTGGATCAAGCATTTCTACTGCTGCAATAGCATTATAACATTGAGTAATTACCTCAGCTCTTGTGTCTGCGTACTCGTACTCAATTTCAAGTTCTTCCTCCATAATATTAAAGTTTAACTCTTTGCTCTATGTATTCAATTTGAGAAGCGTCAACTCCATCTACGCTTTTTCTAACATACTTATAATGTATATCGTAGAAAGAAGTAGATGCTGGATCAAATCCTCTTCTAGCACTAAAGTAATCATTCCCTTTAGATTCTTTGGCTGTACCTAATTGGATGTGCAATTGCTCCTTAACCATAATAGTTCCTCCATTGGTTAAATAGATACGATTTAAAGGGGCTAATAAGTTCCTGTGAATATGACCACTGATAAAGATGTCAGCGTCAATTGTAGCTGCGTTTCTCTTTACATTTAAAGCACCTAAAGACATGGCTGCGTTTGAGTCTTTACCATGGTTAAAGAATATGGTGCATGACTGTTTAGTTTGTATCCTATCTTTTACACTTCTACCCCCACGCATAATCATGTAGCCAGCGTAATCGTTTGACACCATAATTTCCTTGCCTGTCATCTTATGGATGTATAGATTTAAAATCTCAAGCAAATATAACTCTGCTCTCTTTTCAAATTCCTTTTCGTGATTACCGACTGTAATCAATCCAATACAATCTATATAAGGTGCTAGAAATTCAGCAACCTCTTTTACTACTAGATTAACATAATTTTCCTCACGCAATGCTTCTTTGATGTCAGACTTTGTGCTTCTGAAATCCATTCGCATCCCCATGATGTCAAACAAGTCTCCAATAATAATGATTTGATAATTCTTTTCTAATGCTTCTTCAAACAGATGCTTAACCTTCTTTTTGTCTGTGTACTTAGAATCTAAGTGAAGGTCAGATAACCAACGCTGCGTAAATGATTTATCAAATTCTTGCAGGTAGGCATCATTCTTTTTTATCATATATGTATTTTATTAGGGGGAATACTATACAGAATACTAAGGAATAAAATAAAAAGTATAATATTCCTTTCAAAGATAAGGAAATTGCCAAACAAAAACAAATTATCCACAATATCTTAGAAAAATGCCAGAAATCGCAAAACGGTGCGGCTATATTCACCGCAATAAATGCGGCAATTCTCTTAGGTATAAACCGCATAAGCCAGTCTGCAAACATATATTTAATTTTCCACCCCTCGTTGGAAAACCATAGACCAAACCTACCAAAAGTATTGTAAGCCATAATGTTATCCATTATAGCATTAAAGATACAGGCAATTGCTATTAGAATGAGAGTCATTTCTTCTTCATCTTTTTAATCTCCTCTCTTGCATCGTACTCTAGGTATGCTACAAAGGCTGCGATTAAACAACTGAATACAAGGACTATCATTCTCATGCTATCTGTAATTTTTAGTTTTTTCTTTAATTGATTTTGGTTGAGATACGAATTGTTTTCCTTTTTTATTTCCTGCTGCCTTAGCTTTATTTGTAGCTGCTTTTTCTCCAGCTGATAAAGAAGACCATGCTGCTTCTGGTAGGTATCTTTTAGTACCCTTTGACTTAACTTCAGCAGATGAGCCTTTCTTTTTATTAGCATGAGTACCAGAGGTCATCCAGTTCTGCTTAGTCCAATCCTTTAGACTTTGTTGTGATTTAGCTATAGCCATTACCTGTACCCTCCGCCTGCTTTTTTGTATTCTCTAGCTAACATCTGGCTCTTGCGCCCAGACCACTGCCCAGCGTCACCGCCTTTAGTGCCACCCTTAATCTTATTGAATAGAGCCTTTCTCATAGAAGGCTTGGTGTAATTACCAGCTTGATTTACCTTTGACTTCTGTGCCATGTTTATGATATTGCAATGGTTATCTTTTCTTTCTTTTCAACTTTTTTTAGTTCAGCCATAAACTCTTTAAATGCTTTAGCTGACTCAAATATTACATCCTTTGTCTTAATCTTACCAACTAACAGACATCCTTCTGTGTCCTCTGGTTTATTGCCTGTATGCATTCTGATACCTGTAAACTGAGGTACATTCAGTATCTCTGGTAAATACTTTTTAAAACGATTACTGAAAGACATAACAAGATTGTAAGTCCCTCTTGGGATAGCAGTTTTGCCAAACACCTTCTCAGTGCCTGATTCTAAGTATCTGTCTTTGTCCTCTAATGTATAACAGAAAAACTCTCCGTTAATACTTAATTCACCTATCGTTGATTTCTCAGTGAATATCTTCCTCTTTACTTGTATTTGCATTGCCAAAAAAATTAGATAGAAACATACCTACTACTCCAATGATACCTATAACCATAGCAACCTTTCCTTCTTCAAAGTACGCAAATGTACCAGCAGCTGCTGAACAAGTGGTAAATAAAGCTAAACCAAACCTAGCAATGTTCTTAGGTGTGGGTTTAAAGAATTGTTGTAAGCCATATTTATATTTTTTCATTTGAATAGCTTTTTAATAATGTAAATCAATTTGGGTAGATTGATCATAATTGTAACGAATGAACTTAGAATAGCTAAGAGAACTGCCAAAGCTTGAAACTCTGGTAACAGGTCTGCTACCTTGCTGAGGAATAAAAATACCCAGCTAGTTATAGCGATTCCAAATTCAAATTTAAACTCTTGTGTTATCATTTGCCTTGACCTATATATTTTTTAAAAGATTCGTGTTTATTCCTTTTCTTTTTCTGCACGCCCTCTTTCTTCTTACCGAATGATACTTTCTTTATTGCTGAATTTTTAGATATTGCCATAATTTATAATCCTAATGCTGTCCATAAGCCGTTTAAAATATCTTGTAAAGACTCAATTTCTGCTTGAGTTAAAGCTTGACCATGACCAGAAGCCATATGGGAGAATGCATCAAAAGGTGTTGTTGGAGAAGGTGTTGGATTTGCAAAGTTTTCAACCAATTCATAAACATTTGTATTTGGTAAACTAGTGGAAGCAGTTGCAGATACGCTTCCAGCATTTTTATTAACATATGCAACAGAAGAAGAAGAAGAAGATCTAACGCCTCCTAAAAAAACATTACCAGTTGTAACCACATTCACATTGGCAGCAGCTCCTGTTGTATTAGTACTATTTATAGTTAATTGCTGAGGAGGACCTACATCTCTAAGTACACTCATTCTTGAGGCAGGAGTTCCAGTTCTAGCCGACATAGAGCGAGCTGCTGCTGAAAAGCTAGGGTTTTTTACTACAACAAATTGAGTAATAGAATTTAAACTTAATCTTGAAGCTTGAGTGCTAGGATTGTAATTTAAATCTAAATAAGTACTAACAGCGGTAGCTGCAAACCCATTAACACTAAATGTAGGCGTACTAATTTTTGACACAGTGAAACTACTGCTAATGGTATTTTGTAGGGCTAAAGCTTCATTACCTACTCCGTTTAAAGCATATATGTTCAACCTGTCAAACTTAGCAAAAAGACCAGCACTAATCATAGGTCTAAAAAAGAAAGTATCATACAAAGCTAACTGAGTTGGAGTCAAAGGACTTCCAGCTCTAGTATTCCAGCTTCTCGCTTCGCTTGAAATTCCTTTCAAGGAAACGCCATTTGATAAACTTAAACCTAAACCTAATTTTGGCATGGATTACAAATTAGCGTTACTACCACCGTACATTCTAACGATACCGTTAGTTAGCGTAATGCTGGTAATTTTACCATAAATTATTACACCCTGATTAATATCTGTGCTTGCTAGTGTAGTATCGGTAGCTCCATCAATAGTAATAGTAGCAATTCTTGCAGTGGCAGATAATACCTGTACGGCAGTCCAATTACCTGTTGTAGCTGCGGTATTACTGATAAAGTTATTATTTCCATTCTGACCGAATGATGTCTGCCATAACGAAACTAAAATTCTTTTTAATATATCCCAATTCATAGTATTTTATTTTAAACAAATATAACAATTTTATTTGAATAATCCACGGAATATGCCTCTCCATTTGGTTACAGCACCCATAAGCTCTATGTAAGCAGAAGTCTTAACCTCTACAATACCAAACTGACCTATAGGCTGTTGACCTGCTGCCTTGGCAAATGCTACAAAGAAGTTATCCCATCTCTTCTCGGCTAGTGTGCCTATATGAGGGAAAGCAGAAGGGCTTGATACGCTCATTGATACCGTAGGATCTGTAAATGAATATCCAGTACCAACACTTATAGCTGTACTTAAAAACCTCTTATCATTTAGTACTCCCTTGTTAGCTACGAACTTAATATTAAAGTCTTGAGAAGATCCAAAGAAGCTAAGTGTGCTTCCTGTGAATAGTTCCCATATATTCCCAGAAAAAACTGCTAACGATTGATTGTTAAACAATAGGTATCTTGAAGGTTTGAATGTAGCGAATGTAGAGAAGTTATTTACATTCTCGTTGTAGAACAGAGTGTACTTAGTTCCTTCGTTCTTAAATGTCATTATCTGAGTAGCATACTTAGGGTCGTACACTTGTATCATATCATACTCTTTCTCTACACTATCAATACCTAGGAAGTAAGTTCTCATGGCTTGTTCATCACTAAGAATCCTAATTCCATCTGCACCATATCTGCAATACTTTTTAAATGCAGGAGAGAACCAATATAGCTGAGAGTTTCCGTTATTATTCTGACCTACATACACACAAGTTTGGAATGTGCTACCATAAGTAGAAATGATATTCTCCCTTTGGTTATACACGCCACCTGTACCTACTAAGATTTCTCCACCGCCTTGAGTTCCGATAGCCACATCTGATAGATAAGGCAATACAGACACTGCTCTAGGTTGTACAGATAACATATAGTTGTTTACATCCCTTAGAGCTACAATTTCTCCGTTCTTGGTATCTAAATCTCTAAAGTCAAGTGCATGAATTTTTCTATAAAAGTCCTGCACAGAGTTAATAGGCTTCTGCTCTGAGTAGTATATCCTAGAAACAAACTTAGACTCTGAAGGTACGCTTGAATCGTACGCCTTGATAGGTAATGGGTACTGAGCAGAGTATCCTTGATCATAATTAAACTGCTCTTCAGCTACTTCATCTATTGTTTCAAATGGGAATAAATAACTCGTTATACTTTTCCAGCCTTGTAAGTTTCTTGTAGGAGAAACATCTTCACTTTGGTTGCAATAAAATAACTGAGTATTTATTTTACTTTGGGCGTAGAATGTAATAAAAGATGTTCTTACTGGGTCTGAAGCATTATAGTTACTCCAGTATCTTATTTTTAATATATTCTTTTGAGTGTAAGTGTCACCACCAAACACGCTAATGCCGTTAATCACATCTGGGCTAAATTCATCAATTGCAACATAAGCACCAGTAGGAACAAGGTCAATTGATTTGATGTCGTACTGAGCCTCTGCGGTTAGACTTCTTACATACTGAGCCATGTAAGCACCATTATCTGTATTGAAATTAGTATCCGAAATATAATTATCAAAACCTAAAGATATATTACTCATTGAACCAGATGTGCCAGACTTGACATTTATACTTGGCTTATAAAATAATCTACTCCCAGCCACATTACTCTCAATAGTAGGAGCATCTAAATTAAAATCGCCTAATGCTTCATCAAAATCAACATACCTTCCATCAACTATTCCTATGTCTTGAGATGCAGGAAGTGTATCATATGTACATCCAGAGTATTCCGCAAATCCGCCTGTAAACCTTACATTTACACCTTCTACGGATGTGCTGCCTTTTGTTTTTTGGTAGTCACTATTATTATTAAAAACAGTAGGTGGAGACCAGTATCTTATAACATCTCCTGCTTGTGGGTTTAACTGAGCTAATCTTGTATCATGAGAAAAGAACATACCATATCTTCTAGATGTTGATGTACTTCCATAGTTATTTCCGTAATAACCACTGCCCTGTGGGATGCTAGCATAGTATCCAGCCTTAAATATTGTAGATTTTACATCATCGGCAGGAAATATCATGCCCGACCCTAGTATAGTAGGATTACACACGCCTCTCCAGATTGATATGCCATTCAATTGACTTTTAATAGAAGATATATTTATGCCACTAATTGTCAAATAGTATATAAATGTATTATACTCGTTTGAGCTATTTAATAGTGTGGTAAATTTTCTTGAGTCTTGATAGCCAACTGGGTATGCATTAACATACCAGTTATCCAAGTTATCAAATATGCCTACATAAAAAGGAGAAGATATGTACCCATTTTTGTAATGAAAGCGCATAAATATCGGATACTTTTCATTAAGCATATATCCCACCCTGTTTGCACAGTTTTCTGGTAATTGATACTCACCTGCTTTTGTATCTTTAAAATCGTTCTCAATACTAGATACTTTTGTTATGTTTAATGTCGCATCAAAATAAGCAGCTGTACTTGTATTTCCTGCTGCTGGAGATACTAATATATATATAGGATCAACACTTGATACATCTATAGTAACATTCATCTTGTAATCAGCAATTTGTAGTGATGGAACACTATGAATAACTGTCGTGCCTTGGAATAGTAAAATATTGTATTTAGGTCTATCATTTACATTGTAAGCATTTTGCAATACTGTTACTTTTTTTGAAACACCATCAATACTGTATGTAAAGTTTATTGCAATTGGAGCTGAAGATGTAGTTCCAAGGGTTGATGTGCTGTTTTTACCTATTGTAAAATAAAAATTACTAGATACTGGATTATCATAAAATTCATTAACAGTAAATCCTTCAGCTCTAAACCTATCAATCATTTGCTCTTTAAGTTGAGCAAATGTATTAACGGTAAAAGATATGTTTACAGTTCTTGTTCCGTTAGAAAATGAAAAGGAATAGATATGAGAATTAAAGTCAAACTGAGTTGGCATTTGAGTTATTTGAAACAAATCCTCCAAAGATTCTGTTCTTTTGTATGTAAAAGAAATATCATATGTACCAACCTCATTAATATAAGGAGGTGATGAAGGGGATATTATTGGAGTCCACACCCCAGAATCAATATCATATGATATTGGGGCTAAAGTTGTCTGAAAATCTATTACGCCCCCCATAAATTGCATTCCAGATGTTGTGCCTATTAAATATGGTTGAACCTTTGGGGCTAACAACCCTACTCCCTCAACCTCGTATCTTCCAGCAGCTATTGTTGAACCACTAGCTATAGAGGCTAAAGCTGGATCATCAGCACCCACACTTACATTGGCAATATTAAATCTATTCTTTTTAATCTCAAGAGTCTTAGCTGTTTTAATTACAGGCTCTGTCTGAGGCAATAGTGTAGCGTCTAACTTTTGCACTCCAGTTTCTTTCCCTGTATGAGTTATAGTGATGTTTTTAGCAGTTATTGGATACTTACCAATAATAGTTGCAGATGTTGCAGTCTCTGCGTGATATACAGCAGCTAGTTCAACATAATTAAAAACATTAGGCATACAGTTTTGAACAAGTAATACATTACACTTACTTGTCACCTCTCCAGACTTGTCCCCTTGTATTCTTATGTAAGCACTAGGAGCATCTATTCCTGTTTTAAATACTGGTATAGCATTTGGGCTTAATACGCTCCATTCGGTAGTGTTCTCTGCTCCATTGACACCAAAGCGAACCGAATATCTATACCCACCAGACAATAGGCTACCGCCTACTTGTAACTGGCTACTAAATGTAACCACTCCAGCATTATTAACTAACTGAAGGTTAGTTTGTTCATCTGCGTAATTATAAATTAAGTAACCGCTTGTTGCAATGTACCAGTCTGTGTTTGTGTATTTTAATAAAGAATCTGTAGAGTATATTTTAGGAATGTAGAATACCTTTGGCTTATTATAGTTGTCAGTAATATACATTGCCCATTGGTCATTACTTACACTCTCCATTCTTATATCAATCGCTTCTGGATTGATAATAGGGAAACGCCATCTCCAAGTTCTAAATAATCTAGTGTAAGTCCAAGTATTTGTAGAAATATTATAAGTGGCAACACCTAATTCAATAACGCTTTCATCTGATGTTTCAGACCAAACAAATAAGTGGTCTTCAATAGTGTATGACGCAACAGGTGCAAGATCTTGATTACTAAGATAAGCTTCTTGCAATACGACTACCTCTTTATCTACACCAGCTATAGTCCAAGAAATATTAGCCCTAAAAGGTTGTGGAGTAGATACTGTTTTACCTATAGTAAATTTTACATAGTCATAAGAAGGACTTGCAGAGTAGGTGGCTACATAGTACCCTAAAGTGTTTAATTGTGTTGTAAGTAAAGACTGAAAGCTTGCATATCTATTAGCAGCATTTGCGCCTGTGGTTGTAAAGCTACCTGTCTTTAATGAAGTGCCATCATAAAAAGAAAAAGAATAGGTATAGTTTCCAGTAAAATCTACTTGAACTCTAGTGATTTGATACTGACTAGTTACAGATTGCGCACTAATAGCCAATGTAGTTCCCTTGAGCGGACTGATAGACTTACGGCTATTTGAATCAACCGAATATATGTCCACATTGGATGCGTCAATATACCTACTATCAGCTACGCTTCTTAAATCGGAGTCGCTATCTAAGCCTCCTGTAAATGTATTTATCTGAGTATCTTGCATTATTGATTGGCTACTTTTATTCTTGCTCTACTTTCTGTACTAACTCCGTTGTCTACATTGTCCTGTGCTTGATTAATAGTAAGTGCTACCTTAGCTTTAAACAAGTCCATAACAACACTAAAGATTTCTTCTGACATTGGATAGATGTCTGTCTCTGGGTTAAAGGTACTTATATCTAAAGGATCTTCAAAGATACCTTGAACAGATAAAGACTTTAACATCTTATTGCCATACACATATAACTTATTATCAATAGGTTGATACATGATAACCTTTCCGTTATTCAAGTACCCTCTTTGTTTAAGCATATCAACTTCTTGTCTTGTTGATACCTTCTTAAATCCTTGAGTTAAATTCTTAGCACCTACATACACATCTCCACCAACCTTTGGGCTGATATTAACAAATCTAGGGCAATCAAACACAAGATAGTCAAGGTCTGCGTTTTGATCCGCTGTAACAATATTGATATTTAAAGTTTGCACACAACCAGCATCTACTTTTTTAGACGCTGCGTATTGTTGTGAGCCGTTATATTTTAAAATGATAGCATCCTGCCTAAGCATAGGAATTAAAGCTTCCACCGCCTCTAAGTCAGAATACTTCCCACCTACCTTTGATTCAAAGGCGTTAACTGAGCGTACAAGTAAGTCTGCGTATTCTGCTAGTAATTTCATATATTGGTATTATCTAAAGTTTGAACAGCTGATTGGGTTTGGAAGAACTGAGCTTCCCTGTAAGCATTACCAGCTAATTTAAGAGATTCATCAAGCAACATTTGAATAGTTCTGTTTCCGTAAGGACAGACAGCAGACTCAAAACTACCATTGCCAAAATCAAAAGGAATGTAGTCTCTAAAGTAACGAATAGTCTTAGAGGTTATATTAGTGGTTGGATAAATCGTAATAACCGATTCGTTTCCAGTAAAACCTGATGTAGGCGTGGATGAATATCTATATCTCGGATACCTGTATGTACCTTGTGAATAAGGGCTAATGCTTTCAGCGTCATTTAATTGTTGTGCTACTTTGTTTGTATATACTTTATCTCCATCAACGAATGTGATAGTTACATCAACTAATTTTTCGTAAGGGTCAGTAGCAAGTAAATCTTGATTTAAGTTTATTGTAGCTGTGCTATTTGAAATAGTTGTTGCCTTTAATAGTGGTGCTAATTCTGTTGTATAAGAATTGTCTAAGTCTAAGTTGTTGTATAGCTTCTTAAACACAGACAATGAAGCCTTATTGAAGATACTGTTTAAATCAGGGTCTTCAATAATCCCACTGGCGTATGCATCCCATTGCTGGAAGAAGAGTTCTTTTATTTCTGTATTGGTCATCATATCAGAGAGTTAATTCTATGATTAATATATTGGTAATCCTCGCTTTGTGGCATAGCAGCAATAGCTTTACAATGTGCCTTACCTCTTTTCCAAGCATCTTGATGCATCTGTATTACATAAGCAGGATACTTGTCTGCATTATCCATCTTGTAAGTGTACAAAACAAATTCAGTTAAAGCTTCTTCTGCGTATGCAGGAATCAAAAGGTATCCATCCTCATCAATGTTTCCAGACAAGTAACTTATCTTAGCGTAAGCAAAGTCGCAGTTACTACTGAAGTACATGATATTGTTTACTATGTTTACAGTGATAGCAGGACTAGCCATATCAATTCCTTCAATAGCTAAACCTCCTAGTCCATCATAGAAAGCACCATTCAAGAATACAGGTATAGTGCCTATACCCATTCCGTTAAATACACTTTGAGTAGCTACACCTAATGTTGATGTGCTTTGATTTAAGTTATTTGGAAGTATCTCTTCTGTGCTGCTTTGAGTAACAAATAGACCGTTGCCTGTAGCTAATTGGTTTGCATTGAATAATCTTATAGGAAATGTCTTTGTGAACCTAATAAACCCATCAGGCAATACAGCCTTAAAGTTCTCAATAGGAACATCTGCTTGAGCAGGAATCATAGTGCCTAAAGACCTTAATCTTTTGATACCTCTATTAATAATATCAAGCAAATAAATATCTTCAGTTGTACTATCCTTTAACCCAAGCCTCATCTTAACTCCAGACAATACAAAGTCTGAGCTAACTGTTTCATAAATACCCTGTCTTGCGAGTTGGTTCATGTAACAAATATACAAAAAAGAAACAAAAAAGCCCACTCCTTTTACAGAGTGAGCCTTCTCGTACACTTAAACGACTATGGAAACTATTTAGAAATCAATTCTTCTAATTTGCTATTAATATACACAGACTCATCTGGGTACTCTGCAAGTAGTTTTTCAACTTCTGCTTTTCTGAGTGCCTCGTCTTTTATCTTAGTAGCTTTAAATACTTTAGCGTTAATATCTCTTTTCTTGTTTGCATCAAACTCAATAGGCTTTTTAACATCTACATTTTTCTTTTCCTCAATCTCTGATTTAGATGAGGTTGTAGCGTAACCAGTCTTAGCGTATAACAATTTGCGTGGTGCAGCATTGGTGTTGAAGTATGCAATGCACTCTTCTTCTGTCTTACCAATAGCCTCTCCGTTGAAATGCATATAGCTATCCTTGTTCTCAATCACTCCTTCTTCCATAGCCTTCCTCAATTTAGACAACAAATCATAATTACTGTCTTTCAAGGTCTGCTCCCATCCGAAAGGATTGAACTGCAACTTGGTCATGGCTGTGTTGTAGATAGCTTCAAGGGTCTTGCCTTTAACTTGGATGTTATAAGCGTAACAGAAATCTAAGAATCTCTCCTCATTCTTCTCATACATCTCTGTAATAATGCGAGTTCCTTCTGCTAATTTCTTATTCTTTTCAACTTGATTACTTTCAATCTGACTCTCTTCAATCAACTCAAACAAAATGTTAGTACCAATTTGGTCATTGATGTTATCTCCACTAGCGTCTTTAACCAACACTTCTGGGTGTTCTTTTAAGAACTGATAAGCAATACGAGTTGTTCTGTTTACTTCTCTTTGCTCAGTGTCTGCAATTCTAGCCTCATCTTCTTCTAAATAGAATGACTTCTCTAAAAAGCATCTTGTTGTTCTTGGTTTACCTTGAACACTTTCAGATTGAACTAATGCCCAAGATAATGTGTTTTTGTGGTCGTTATCATCAAGTTCAGCAGTCTCATACAACTTGCCTTTCTTGTTGATGAAATCATACATTCCTGTCTTTTTGTTCAACTTGGAGAACTCAATTATTCTCCCTAACTGATTCTCGTATCTATAAACGAGTTTAAAAGTGTGTTTCTTCATTTCTTTCTATATATACTTACAAAGATAGTATCATTTATGTAAAAAAACCAAATTAATATGTGTATTCCCCTATATGACCAATAGAAATAGAGCCATCGCACCATATTTCCTTGCCCATTTCATTTAATCTTTTGCAGAAATTTACATCTTCTCCAATAAGCATACCATCTGGATATCTATCAAAATCAAATGGGTGAGGCATATACTTAATTGCAGGCAGTTTTATTAGCATAAAACCAGTTGGTATTGCATATACTTTTTCCAGCTCTTTAGACATCTCATGCTCACATATAACCCCATTCTTGCCAAGTCCTTTTACAGTCCCTTTTGCTGGTAATTTTTTAATGTTATAACAACCACCTACCACATCTTTATTGTGTGACAGTAGTATTCTAATACCATTTGAAGGGAAGTCTAAATCTGAATCTATAAACATAAGGTAGTCAGATTGATTTTCTATAGCAGAATAAACAATCTCATTTCTCATTTGATGTACATAAGTTCCTAACCTAAAGTCTAATTGTATCTCGTATTCGTTAATTAAACCTACGATATTTTCCATCAAGCTTTTTGTAGTTCTAATGTTGACTTCTCCTCTGGTTGGAATGCCTATCGTTATTTTTGTTTTCTTTTTTAATTCGCTTACGCCATTTTGAAATAAACTATAATAAAACCCCATGTCCGACCTACCATTCCCATGCACAATAAATGGAGCAGACGCAGTATAGTTGTTTATTAATTTACCGCTCTCAACTCTAAATTCGTTTGGCTTTACTTTATATAAAGTTTGGAATGTTGTACAATTGTAATCAATAAGTATATTATATTGTAAAACCTTTTTAATCAACCACTCTTGGTCATCATCCGTTTCAGCAGGTGTATCCTCTTCAAATAGGTGAATGAAAAAATCAGACTGCATATAAAAGTTACCTGCATTTGGATACTTGAATTTCTCTTGACTAGTAAAATTTAAAGCCATTTCTGGATCATTCTTACCTGTCCAACAATTTGTTTCTCCAGAAACATAGTTGTTTGCGATAGGATTAAACTCTTCGCTCTTGCGAATCATTAAGGTGTCAAAGGCATCTGTAAATAAAAAATCTTTTTCTTGTGGATTTTGTTTAAGAAAGGCGTATATGCCATGCATTTTACTTGATGCGCCAAGCCACTCTCCTTCAATAATTGTGTAACGCCATCCGAATGTGTTTAAAGAGGCTTCTAACATGGCGCACCTCTCTCTTTGATTTGTAACTGTTAATACTATCATCTTTTCTTTCTTTTGTTGAGTGCAAATATATGTATAAAAAACACAAAGCCCACCCTAAAAAGGGTGAGCCTCGTGCGGAAACATATGAAAGAAAAGAAAGGTTACAAAGGAAGGTTTCTCCACTTGAACGAGTTCAATGTACTTGAAGTGGTCAAACTTGTAGTTGTTGACGCTAAGTAAGTGTTCTCTGTTAATGTTGAGATAACTTTGTGTACTACAGGAGTTGAAACTGATACGATGTAATCACCACCAATCACACCATTTACTGTACCTAATCCACCGCTATTCAAAGTTTGAACGCCTGATGTATTTGTACTAGTAGCTGTAGCTGCGGTCATTAAAGCACCAACTACTCTGTATCCAGCTTGTAATCCAACAACTGTACCATAAGCACCCAATAGATCTGAGTAGTTAGGAGTTGTGGTTGCACCAGCACTTTGAGCAGTAGTTCCGAAAAGAACTAATACAACAGCTTGGTTAGTTGAAATCTCGCCTCTGAATGCACCAGAACCAGAGTAACCAGTTCCTAGGTAATCAATAACGATTTCAGTGTAGTAAGAAGTTGTAGTTAAGTTAGCTAATTCGTTGTAGATTAAAGCATTACCAGCAGCAGCGTAAGCATACTTAGCTTGCAATGAAGAACCTAAACCAGCACCAATAACACCTACAGTTCCGTTGGTAGCTGTTAAGGTAGTGGTAATTGTTTGTGCGCTTTCATTACCAGTAGATGTCAAAGCATCACTTGAACCACCCACTGTGAACAATGGGTATCCAGCTGTTGAGGTAAGAACGATTGTAGCACTACCTGCTGCTGTAACTGAGAAATCAGTGTCAGCGTTGATAATAGCAATTGCTTGTGCTGAAATTGTTGTTGCTGAAGGAGAAGGAGAAGAAGTAAAAGACACATTCATTGTTTTTGGCAATCCTGTAGATTTGCTAAAACCACTGATATAGAAAGCGTATGGTAAACTAGCTGTTACTGTTGTTGGCGTAATAGTGATTATACCAGCAGTTTCTGCTACTGAAGTGTTAATTGAGACATTTCTTACATTGTAAGCGTCTGCCACTGCTCCACCAGCAATATTCAAAATTCCATCTGCACCTACTGAAACATCAGTACCTAATGCGGTTACTGTGTTTAAAACTTTTAATGTACTTATCATTTTATTATTTATTATTTATTATTTGTGAAACAATTAGTTACCATGATACATACAAGCAGCAGGATTCATTAACTGGGTTTGCTTATCTAAAGTGAAGTTGATTTGACATCCTTTTTTATCGGTAGCACCGCTAGTTACAGGATTTCCTTTGCTGTCCATAGAACCAGCAACTTCCCATCTTTGAACATCCGCAGTAGAACCGAAGTAGTAGTCACATACAAATGGAACACCCATACCTTGTTCAGTCTTACACATATCAGTGTTCATGAAGATAGCACTTCTACTTCTGTTAGAGAAACCACTTGTAGGGTCAACTCCGAAGATTTGTTTGTTATCTAGGAATGGATCTTTGATAAACTTCAGTCTTAAGCCTTCAAAACCGTAATTGTAGATGTTAATACCTTCTACTTCTTGACCACCCAAGATATTGTTTTGACCAGAAGTTACTACATATGTAGCTAAAGCCTCTTGGATATCACCTAAGTATTGAGAACCACAAAGAACTACGATTTCTTCACCTGTAAAACCACCATTAGAAACATAGTCTCTAATTACGCTCTTCAAAGTAGCTTCAGTTACTTGACCAGAGATACCTCTTGAGAAACCACCCATAGTGTTGATTTGGTTAATCAAAGATGCACCAACAGGTTTGTTAGCATCAGCTACAGCAGCAACATTTGAGTACAAACGAGCATAGTAGGTTTGCATCATACGCTGTAAAGCTTGAGCTTCTTTTTGTAAAGCGTAGAAATCTGAACCATACTGATTCTTGATGTAAGTTTTGTTGTTAACATCTTCGTGAGAAATGTAAGCACCTGCATCATACTGAGCAATGTAATTGCTGTATTCATTAGGCAAAGTGAAAACTGTCTCAGGAGTTACACGATTGTTGATGTTACCTAAAGCACCTCTGTCAGATACTAATTGACCAGATAAAAAGTCAACAGCATTGAATGCGGTAGTTCCAGTTCCAAGTGGTGAGTACACGCAACGGATGGTCATAGAGCCATCTGTCTTAGCAACAACTTCAGCTAAACATCCACTAGTTGAGTAAACTGCGTTACCAACAGGGATAGCACTAAAAGTGTTATCAGATAAAGTTAAAGTCAACAATGCACCTACAGCGGTTCTGTTTTGAATAGTAGCAGCAGGAAAATCATTTGGTTGACGATTGATGTTGAATTTACGGTTTGTTGCTTTTTTCAAAACAGCACCGTCTAAAACATCAATTAATTTTGACAAAGCAGGTCTTGCGAACTGTGGGTTCATGATAGGAACTAACTGTTCAACAAAACGAGGTGTCAAATTGCGTTGGTCAAAAATTGAAACCAACGACTCTTGATTTGAAATAAATGGACTTGACATTTTGTTTTATTTTTTTTGGGTTTGTAAATTATTAATCTATATTAATCACTTTTTGATGCATCTTAACACCGAGACCTTTAAAGTTTTCTTTAAAAGCATCTGGTCTATCTGCCTCAGGAGAATTACCCTTTGATGATCTGTCTGGATTCGCAAATTGTTTAAGCGTACCCTTCTTTCCCATCTCGTATGCATTCTCAGCAATCTTCTGCCAGTTGTCTATGATAAACTTATCTACCATAAATTTCTGAGCATCTAAATTACCTTTTGCATCCACATAAGGAGCTATCTCATTCATATTGTAATTCTGCTTTACCTTCTCCACATACTCCTTAGTAAGTTTAACGCCATACAAATCTCCATCAACTAACTTCGCACTTGCCTCTTCTATTTGGGCTAAGTCCTGTGCCATGATTGCCTTTTCATTCTCAGCAATCTTTTCTGGTGTTAATTGGTTAGCTTTGACTTGTGACTCATACTCAAGAAGCTCCTTCATAATGTCATCAGAGTTGTTTGTTCTGCTAAATTCTTCTTTGAGTTCTTTGTGAAATCTTGCAATCTCTAATCTTGACTTGCTTTCTAAGCTTTGCATTTCTTCTGCAACAGCTTCTTCTAGCTCTTCGCCTTCTAGATTGAACTCGTTTTTAATCTTAGCTTCAAGCAACTTCTCAATGGACAATTGAGAAACATCATTACCAATAATCTTTTTAGCTACCTCCTTTAGGTCTTTACCAAGTTCCAACGCCTTAATAATAGGGTTGTTCTTCATTGCTTCAACTTGTTGGCGATACGCCTCTAACTCGTCAAGCTTCTTCTGAACATCCTCACTTAAAGCGGCTTCTTGCTTGGCTTCAACTTTAGGTTCTTCTTTAATCCTGTCAAAGAGCGAATTAATTTTTTCTTCAGTTTCAACCGCTGGTTTTTCTTCCTTGGTCTCTACTGTTTCCTTTTCTTCTTTAATTTCCTCTTTAATTTCTTCTTTTACTTCTTCTTTAGTTTCTTCGGTTTTTTGCTCCGATTGAGCTTTAAACCAACTGTCTAAAGACCCAGTTTTTACCAATTCTTCGTCTTTCATAAAATTTTATTTATATTTTTCCAAATACAAAGGTATAGTACTTGTATAATTTATTGGACATTATTATATTTGCATGGTACTAACAATGTACTCACAGATGAAAGACAAGGATAAAATTGTAAAAGACCATATTAAAATGTATGTGCTTCCGCACAGAAAACAAAAAATCCAAGAAACAGCTAAGTCACTTGGATTCTCTGATAGTCAATTTTTATTGCAGTGCTATAACTTTTGGTCTCAGCACAACAAGAAGAGTTAAATCATTCCCTGCTTCATAGCCTCTTTATCAAGTCCTGCTTGTGCTTGAATATCAGCTTGTTGTAGCTGAGTATCTTGAGCCATTTGAGCTTGAGCCATTTGCTGTTCCATCTGAGCTTGTTGTTGCTGTTGAGCGATAATCTCCTTACGCTTTTCTACTGCTGTGAAGAAGTCATACATCTGACTCTTATTGTCAAGCTGTAACAACTTAATGTACTGACTGATAGTCATTGCTCCGTTCTGAGCTAAACCTAGAGCGAATTGCTTCAAGCCTTCTTTCTCTTGTTCAGTCATTACATCTGAAGGGTTAATATCAAGCAAGAAGTCTTCAAACTGCATCTTTCTAACATCTTCGCTCTTTAGCACTTCAACCATAGCATCTCCAATAACAAGAGGCAAGTTTCCTTCCTCTTTGTCAGGTAATACCAACTTAGCTAAGTCTGAGCTATACTCTAATGCGTTCTTAATCCACAACATGATGTTGTCATAATACCAAGCTAAACCGTTTGAAGATTGTGCAAGGTTAGATGTAACCTGCATTGCACTTTGATAGTTTGCTTGGAATCCACGCACTTGATTTGGTAGATTGATAATATCAGCCATTACATTGTCGTAGTATTGAACCATCTCTAAGTAGTTTCTGATATTAGGGTCTAATGTCCAGTCAAGAGTTTCAACAAGGTTCTGTCTTTTACTGTCTGGTGTTTCATCAATGTCTGCGCCCTCAAGAACAATCATGTTAGCTTGTTTCAATTGAGAGATAACATCTGGTGCAGTCAATCCTTCTGGCAACTTGCTTGCGTTAACCACGAATGACTTACCGATAGCTCTACTACTTAATTCAATCATTTTGGTAGCAAAGGCATCCTTAATATCTTGGTATCTCTTTAACATACCTACGATACCTAAATTAGTACCAAGTATAGTGTTAGGAGTTACTACTCTAAACTTTAATCTCTTTCTGCTCTTATCGTATTTGTTCCATACTTGACCTTCTGATATCTTGCAGTTTCTCAAGTATTTATTTCCGATCAATACGCCTTCTCTCAATACTTCAACCCACTCTCCATCTATCTTTTCAAGTGAACGCCATTGACCATCAACAACCATTACTTTAGGTACACCGTTGTTCATCTGCCACCACATAAGACCGTTGATACCCACATAGGTATTGTACTGCGCCCACATTGTGCTAGACTTAGCCATGGTCTGTAGGTCTTGTATTTCTTCTTCTGTCCAATCGTATCTGTCAATTAAGTCAGGCACACTCATACTAATGATGCGTCCACCGTAATCGTCATCCTCGTGTTGGTCATCATTCTTACTCATATCAATGATTGCACTCTCTGGTGGAACTACTTGCCATTTGATTTGACCGCCATGTTCATACACCATGATACAACCAACACCACCGATAGAGATGTAATCTGCTACCTTTGGAATGATTTGCTTGAACTTGTTTACTATTAAGATATGCTTGGCAATATTCTGATAAGCAATCTCCATTGACTCTTGGAAGTCTTCTAAGTATTTATCTAACTCTTCTTGAGACTCAAAGTTCCTGTCAATTGGCTTAAAACCTACACCTGTCTGCATCTCAATTAAATCAAAGAACACTTGGTTCTGAGCTTTTAACTTGATGAAGTCCATGATTTCCTTCTTGGCAGACACAGCATCTTTAGAGTAGGCTGTTACATTTAATGTCTTTGGGAGGTTCTCAATCATCTTTCTTACCACGCCATTGATGTGCAAAACAATTTTAGTCACATCCATGCCACGCACCATAGGGAATCTGGTTGACTGACCTAGTTCATCTTGAACAAAAAAGCCAAAGTCTGAAGGTTTTTGCCTTCCAAAAAAGTATTGGGCTTGTTGTAAATACGAAGTGACATATCTAGCATCATCTGATGATGAAGCTGCTGAGGTGCTATCAATACCTACATTGAACAACCTTCTATTCCATTGAGATGAAATAAAACGAAGATTCTTCATGTATTCATCATCGGTAAATTTAACCGCCTGATTCGGCTGTACGCCAGTTGCACCGTATAAGCTACTCATTCTTAATTAATTTAATTCAAAAATAAGCGAAAATATAATGAAATTCAATAGATTCGCTAGAGCAAAGATACGGAATTATGTTCTTATTTCCTTATCATACCATTCTGGGGTCATCTTTCCATCCTTCATAACATACTTGACCATCTTGATTTTTCTGACTTCTCTCTTCTTGATATTGTGCGACATGATATCACCGCTACCCCATCCGTACAAGGCTGCTAGGAATGCGTCAAGAATATCCGTATTGTCATTCTCCCCTTTAGTAGCGTCAATCAATAAGTCCTTGAAGAAGACCAAGTGTGAATACTTCTTAAAGTAGATGTTGCCTGCTTCTATTTGCCACCTTAATATTTGGTCTGCACGATAGAACCACGGCTTTGATTTGTCAACCCATCCGCTCTTACTCAAGTCTTTTCTGAGCATAATACACTTAGACAATCCTTCATTGATAATCATCTGTAATAGGTTCTCTGCTCCTGCGTTTAACTCGCACATTATCCTAGCCCTACCAAATGAGTTGTATAACTTTAATAGGTTGATTACCTGCACATTGGCATACTCAATAGACTTAGGTCTTTCCATGTATGTAGCCACAGGGCAGAACTGCAATTCAGACTGAGGGTCTACTCCTTTTGTTACGATTGCTGCGTACTTAGAGTTAGCCTTAGCAGAACTGGTTAAGTCTGATGTCATGATAGTATCACCACCGATTATATAGTCAACACCTTCTTTTGGTTGTTCTAAGATTAATATAGAGCTTTCGCTGACTGGAGATGCAATAGCATTATCCCTTGAGATTAATATCTTGTGGGGTACAGGCAAATCCTTTGTCTTAGGTAACTCTCTTATTTGGGCGTTAATCTTTTCTACTGTGTACTCATCAAATAATCCACCAGCACTGAACTCAAATATCTCTTCTACAGACAGAGGGTTGTTCTTGATGTATGCAGTTAACTGACTCTTATCGTCTAGCTTTGCTAACTCATCTCTTCTCTTTAGTATTTCTTCTCTGGCTTTCTCGTGGTCAGAGTGACCGTTAGTCATGTGCTTTCCATAAGTAGCAGGAATGAATAAGGGTTTGATTCTGAGTGCTTCTGAGTTAGTCCATATATCTTGGATTCTCTTTACATCTTCTGGTTGAATTGTAGCCTCACAAGTTCCACCAAGCAATAGGTATCCGATCATCCTGTTAATTGAATGGTCAAAGAAACACTCCCTAGCTGAAGGAAAGAATGTCATTAGCCTTGGCATTAGTGGTGCTTCATCTGCAAATCCAAACATAGCTCCAAACCCAGAGAAGTTAGTAGCTGCCTTGTCTGACTCTTGAGTATCTCTACACACAAATTCGGATTCTCCGTATTTCTCTTCGCCATCATCGTTGATGTACTTCATACCTATCTTTAGGTACGATTCATTTGCTGTTTGGTTCTTGTTGATTAAGTCTGGCTTGATGCGTGAGTTCATCTCTTCAAATGCCACCATAGTCTTATCGTTGAATAGGGCAGACATAGTTTTCTTATCCTTAGATGTCGCAATACTCTTGCTGTTTGGATATACCCTTGAGAAGTAGAATGGCAGGTTGAACCCCCAAGATGATAGACCGATACCACGACCCTTTAACAGGAAGGTAGCATATCCATCGTCTGCTGACTGTTGTAATGCCTTTGATATGATAACATCAGCATCCCTAACTGTTGGATAGAATAGAGTTCCCCTTACCCTGTCCTTTAGTTTAACTTCTTGAGCATAGAAATATAGAAGACCGTTAATGTCTTCGTTGTATCCTTCTATCCAGTATTTCTTTTGTTTAGCCCAGTACTTCTGTTCCTCTAATGTGGTCTTGAATACCGCAGGGTGCGGTGTCCTTGTAAAGAACGGAGCAGGGTCTTTAATGTTATCTATAATTGTCATATTGCAACCGTATTACTCTTTTCAATTTTCTTGCTTGCTGCTTTCTCTTGCACTACAAAATAGGATGCCCCCTTTTCTAGTGAAGACATAATCTTGTCGCTTTCCTTTGCTAATTGGAATATATTCTTAGCAAATGGATCGTTGTCAAAATCAAGCTCTTTGTTTTTGATTTGTTGAGTAATATGTGCAACACCTTGTAGTAGTGCGGTAAAAAATTCAGCGTGAGGCATATCCTCATATTTCTGAATCTTTTCTTTTAACTCCTTGTTTTCTTTCTTTAGTTTCTCTAGTTCTGTCATTTCCTTGCTCTGTTTTTGCTTGGTGATTCAATCTTGTATCCATCTTTCAGAGAGCCACCTTTCTCTTTGGCTTTCTTGTGAGAGATGTCTCCGCCTCCGTTTCCGTACATCCCAAGCTCTCTTCTCTTTTGATTGAGTTCTGCTCTGTACTTCTTTTGCGAAGGCTTCTTATTAATCTTCCTTTGCGCCTCTCTTCTCTTCTCGGCAGCTTCTGGGTTCTTCTTATAAAACTCGCTGGTTCTACTCATTAGTTATAAACTTTAATAGTTAGTGGAGCTTTGTATAGTAAAGAATCAGACACAATACCGTTTGGATTAAATGCGTTTACAAGAAATGTCTCTAATTTTATTTGAGTTGTAGATAGATAAGATATCTTCATACTTACTTTGCTATATGCAGGTGCGGTTACATCATAAGTTCCATTATTAGTAATTGAAAAGCTTGTTTTATTTTCAACGAAAATACTTGTTGGACTTGTGATATAGTAAACCCCAGTTGTGTTTCTGCTCAATGTTAAATTACCATCAAAGTCATCAACCAAAACATTCGCTGTAGGAGCTGATGTGCTTGCCTGAGTGATTAAAATAGAATACTCTTTGTATGTTTTTTGAGGAAACAAGGTAGAAAAGTAAGCGGTCAAATCGCTAATCTGTGTGCTGTTAAATGCTTTTTTAAATATTCCTAAACTCATATTAATTTACTATTACAATGTCTAATGCTGCATCCATAGCAGCGTAATCTTCATTATCTATTATTATTGCATACTGCTCATAATCAAGCAATATTGCGTTGTACCCATCAAGCTCTTTAGTAGGAATACCCAAACCTAATTGTTGACCCCTAATAGAAGCATTTCCGATGTACTTCTTTGTCTGTGCGTTTGTAACAGACAGCCTTATAGATTTGTTTCTTATTGCCATGGTAACTGAGCGTAATATTCTTGAATCTCTTCCAATAAGTTCTGCATATATTGCAAATCAAATCCGTATTGCTGTGCTGCTGTAAAGTCAACAACATTATAGTTTGCTATCACTTTAAGTAAAGCTTCCTTAACTTCTTGAGGTGCATTCATATTGTTTGCTACAGCTTTAATATAAGATTGTAAAACCTCAAAAGCTTGACCTGTGGTGCAGAAGTATAAAGTAGTTTCAGCGTCTTTTAAAACAGCACCAGCACCTTCATTTGAGGTTATAACATCTCCAGACTCTCCATCAAAAACTTCTCCTGCGTAGTATATCTCGTTATTATTTATCTCAATAAAAGTTCCAATATCTCCTGTAACTATATAAGTTCCTGTAATCAATGTTGAGCCTTCTAAATAAACAGTAGTATATAGCTCATACTTCATTGTAAACACATTGTCTGAGAATACTACAGATTCTGTGTTGTAACACTGAGATGGAGTAAAGAATGTATAGGTAGCATCAGAAGGAAGCCAAGAACTTCTTTCACCATAGAACCCTGTTTCTGTTACCGTGTTAGACCCACTCAAAGTGTAGTCATTTGCAAGGTAGATAATATCTCCTGTTGCGTATGACACATTATTAATGGTTAGAGCTTGGTCTGCTGTGTATTCTGTCCATGCCTTGATAGTTCCTGTGCTTCCTGCTAAATTAACACTGTTCACAGTAGCAAACATTATTCTTACAGCATTCACATCAGAGATGATATCTGGTGATGTGTAAGTAGATGCATCATACACCTCTATTGTAGAGAGTGTATTTTCATCAAAGGATATTATGGCGTTAGCTGTTATACTCATTATGAATAAGTTATATCTCCAGTTGTTGATAAAACAAGCCAAGTAGTAGTGGTAATAGCTTGAATCATAATACCACCCTCCCCAGAAGCTCCATGTCCTAGTATTATACTTCTATGAGTGTCCATAGTATCAGAAGCATAACCAGTAATAGTTGAACTTGCAGCTGTGTTCGTGTTCTTAATGAATATAATTTTACCTATATCGCTAGATGTTATTTGTGGAGTTGTAGCGTTCGCACTAGTGTACCATATATCATAAGCAAAGGTTAAAGAACCTCCAGCAACTGTATTAAAGTTACCGCCTATCTTGTTGTTAAATGTTGTCCAGTCTGTGCTTGACAAATAGCCGTTTTGAGATGTGGTAGCTAGTTTAACTTGAATGGTAGTGCCAGAGCCTATAACAGCATTTGAGCCACCAGTGATAGTTAACACGCTACTTGTAGCTTCAGTTAAATTACCTTTAGTTACAGCAGGTTCTTTAGCGTTAAATGTAGACCAATCTGCACTTGTCAATAATCCCCTGTTAGTTGCACTTGAACTAGGAATGTTTAGTACAACATTTGGTGCTGATGTGGAAACATTAAAGTCAGTTCCACTATTACCTGTAGTGATAGCCACTGCACCTGTTAATGTGTTTAAAGAAGGCAGACCTGTGTTTGTTATAGTAATAGAACCGCTTCCGTTTGTTACAGAGATACCACTACCTTCTGTTATTGTACCTAACACAAAACCTGTTCCGTTACCAATTAATAACTGACCGTTAGATGTTGAACCAGCAACTCCTGTACCTCCGTTTGCTTGAGGCAATATACCAGATACATCTGCGGTTAAGCTTATTGTAGAAGACCCTGTGCTTGTTAGTGCGCTTCCTGTGGTCTTTAAAAAACCAGCAGACAATCCTCCTATTCCGTTTAAGAATCCTAATTCTGTTGTGTCAATAGTAGAACTCTCTACGATAGAACCTCCAGAAGAAATCATTACTCTATTGTTACTTAGAGCTGTTGTGCTATTAGTTCCACCCTTTGCTACTGTTACAGTAGGTAAGTCAGCTGCTAATAAAGCTCTAAATGTTGGCGTTCCAGAACTTCCGTTTGGAGATACAAAGACTCTATTAGCACTTTGTGAAGCAAGGGATAATGATATATTCCCACTTCCTGTTATAGGACTATTACCAACAACCAAGATACTGGTGCTATCAGTAATACCTACAGAGGTAACACTTCCAGTCCCACTTCCTAGTGTAGCAATCACTGCCTCTAATGAAGACCAGTTAGCATCCACCTGAGCTGTACTCAGCGGAGAACTCTGTGAGCTTCTTTTATTTAATGTTATAATTGGCATACTACAAATTTATCATTTTTACTGTGAATATCCAACAGCCCAGTACCCGATTACATCGTACCCATCCTGTATGGCAATGTCTAAATTTTCCTTTCCTGCCTTATTTGCTGTTGCGTTCTTTTGTGCAACAGATGCGTTTCCTGTAAACATATAGTTAAGAACAGAACATAGCACCAATGTATCTTTAATTTCATTGTTAACAGGCAATCCGATATTCATGATATCAGCCTGTTCTTGTAGAGTAAGGTAGGTGTTTGCCTTTACATTATCTGCTACTATTGCTAATTGTTCTGGACTTCTTTGATACATTATTCTAAGAATGTTACTTGGTCTATAATATACAATAATAAGTCATAAGCCTGACTAACACTCACATTGTTGGTATTACATATTGCTTGTATAGCTTCCAATTGACTCTTAACGAATACAATTTTGTTCTGCTCAGACACACTGATTCTTTCAAGCATATCAAATATGACCTGATACAATCTGTTCTCTACATTCCAAGTAGTAGCTACATACTGAGATACTGTAGCGTACAAGGTATTAACCTTTGGAGATCCAGACACAACAGTAATTGAACTTGCATTGTAAGCTGTGAAGACTTCGTTTACTCTATAGATACTTCCACCATAAGATACTGTTCCTGTGCCACTTACTATATATGTAGTACCACTTACACTTGTAAGTGATGGTGTAGACTCAGGATAGTAAACTTCATACTCTACCAACCTAATGTTATCTTCTATTGTAGTGCCAGTTTCATCTACCCCAGCAGGAGTAATATTCAAGGCTACTTGAGATGATGTAGGAAGATATCCGAAAGGATATACATAGTATCCAGTTGTCTCCCAAGTTGAACTAGCAGGTACTGAAATACTTGTAGTCTGAGGTACGAATGTTTCGCCTACTGAAATAACCTTACCATCAACAGTTTGAGAAGCGTCACCTGCGTTGATGTACTCTTTGTATTGAGTAAAAGTGCCAGATGTTAATGTTTCAATAGCACTGAGAGTGTTGTATGTAGCAAACTTGAGGCGTGTAGCTGTTACGCTAGAGTACGCTATATTGCCATCCTGTGTATAGGCATAGGTACTAGAAGTGCCTGTAATATCCTTAAAGGCTAAGTTCTCTCCTGTTGATGTGGGCTTTATTTCAATTTTTAACTCAAGCATAATACAAATATACTACTTTTCTAACTTATATGTATAAATTGAGTACTTACGGTCTATCTTCTTCAGTACATCTTCTTTGGCTATTTTAGAAACCATTTGACTAACTAAACTCTTTATAGCATCTGCATCAAGAACTCTATTGCCATAAGAAACCTTAATAAACTTGTAGTCTTTATTGTTGAGCTTATATTTTTCTGCAAAGTTCTTAATCTTTTCATCAGAAAGAGTTGCTGCCTTTTTTGATTTTGCAATAGTTTCTACAGAAGTACTAGCTGTTCCAAATAAACCTATCAAGGCATCTTGCTGTAACTTCTTGTAGCTTTCTTTTGGTATCAAGAACAACTTATTATTGCCATCTATACCTTCAGATATAAATAAGCTAGATTTAGCCTCATTGTAATCACGACTCCTAAGTATCTCAATAATACTCTTTCTATCATCATCGGATACGCTAAATGAGAAGTCTGGTATTTCTGTTGCTAATTTTGCATTAATTAGATTGTTTATTCTGTAAGATTTATCTTCATATGAGTTAAAGTAATTAGCAGCAGCTTTAACGGTGGCACTACCAGATACAATACCAAGAATCGGTGAAACAACATCTATTAAAGCATTTTTTAATATATCAGTCCAAGATTCATCCTTAGCAATACTCTTTATTGCTTTACTAGTTAATTGAGTCAAATCCCTAGCAACCACATTAGCAGCTCCACCCATTTGAGGTTCTATAAGCAAATTACCTTCTAATGCTTTTGATTTAAAAGATATATCCTCAGACTTTCTTTTTTCTAGCTCAGAATAAGCATAAGCTTTCCATCCTAAATTTAAAGAAATGGCATAACCAATATCAGCATAAATAGACTTTGAGCCAAATGCTAAATCAAAAAGAAACTGACCTGCCGACTTGCTTAAAAGCTCATTCCAAAAATACTCGTCATCGTCACCCTCACCACCGAAAAGACCTTTTTCTATAAACATAGCAATTGTGGTAATACCAATATCTACTGTTGCTCTGTAAATCATTTGCTGAACAACAAATTTAGAAATCATTTGATACGCATCTTTTTTCTCTTCTTCAGTCAGGTCGCTTTTAATCTCGTTTATTTTTCTTAACCCTTGCACGAAAGACTGATGAGTCGTAAAGGGGAATGTCTTCATAAAGTACTTTCCACCACTAACATTTTTACGAAGCATTGGGGCTATGTTTGACCTAATAGACTCAGCGTTTAAATCCGACTGCCATCTTTCTGCACTTTGCAAAGAAACAGAATTAATCTTATTGTCGTTTAAATCTTTAATTATCTGTTCAAATGTTTTACCGTTTTTCATTTGATGGTCAATATACCCAGTTAATATATTAACCTTTGATATGTGAGCATCAGTAGAAGCGAGGAAGCTACTATAATTACCCTTATAAGCACCCATTTTTTTGAGTATTGGCAATGCAACATCTCCAATTGTCTCTTGAGCAGACTGTGTTTTCTTTAAGCCTGCAAATGTTCTACGCCCCTTACCATACATATATTCAGATGGGACACCTAAATCAACTGGGTTTAAATCATATAGTATCAATCTACTTTGTATAGTTGACTTGTCTAAGATATTTTGAATAGCTAAATAGTATTTATCAGGATTATGAAGCATACTGATAGCTAAAGAAGCTGCCTGTGGCTTAAATATAAGACTTGTTAATAATGCGTTACCTTGTTTAAGAACCTGCTTAGGGCTTTTTAGTATCATCCCTACTACCCCATTCTTAATCGTTCTCTCCATTTCTATGGAAATAGCGTTACTAACATTAGTATTAATATTGCCTTGATTAACATCAGAAACAGCCTTCTCGTTTAGCCTTTGTCTTAGAATAGGTATTGTATCTTCTGCGTTAAGTCCTGCTTCAGATAGCTTTTGTAGCCCAGCTTTACTGTAGAGCATATTTGACATATCAAGCAATTCGCTTGAACCCATATCAAGAATCAGTGCTTCCCAATATCCCTTTGAAAAGTTTTCTGTTAATCCAGTATTGTAATTATACTTACCACTTGATAAGTTCCTTGACCTTCCTTTTGCTCTTGAGTTTGATTTTGACATTCTGTTAAAAACAGACTTTAACTCTTCAGTTGAAGCTTCATCGGCATCTTCTTGAATCTTTTTAGGGAATGTAGGGAAGTAGTTTTCAATATCTTCGTATTGAGTATCTAAGTTTATTTTTAACGCATTCTTAAAGTTAACAAGATTTTTAAATGAGTCTATTACAAAATTATATAACTTTAACTCTTTATCGTTTAGTTTTCCTAACAATGAATCTTTGGTTGCTTTTGTATTTAAGCTGTAAGATAAATTATTTATATCTAGATCTTCTATTAAACCAAAATCTTGCAAGGCTTCTAATCCTTTCTTTGCTTTGTCTATCTCTATCTTAGCAGATAAAGAAGGGTTTGGAACTTTGCCATACGCTTTCAAGGTTCTTATATGTTGGTCTGCTAAAGCTTTTGCCCTATCTACAATATGAGAATTTTGTTCAGCTTCTGTGTCTGATTTGAACCATTGATTAACAAACGCATAAGTGTCAATCCTAACTGTTGAATTAAAGATAGCTAGAGGCTTGTTTTTATCTTTCTTATTAGCCAAAGCTCTTTTCAAGTCTTCATAATTACTAAAAGTCTGCTCGTAAGACTTCTTTACTCTTGAAATCATGCTATTCCAATCTCCAAGAATAAAATCTAAAGCTTTATTAATAGAGTCTCCAGCGTATGCAATCTCTGATATTAACTGCTGTATGCTTAGGTTTTCTGTTTTTAAATCTTTAAAGCTTCTTAATACTCTATTACCCAATTCTTTAAATAGGTTGTCGGACTTAGCATTTAATCTGCCAAGCGAAGCGATTGCACCTATACCACTAAAGTCGTTATCGCTAAGTATATTGTCAATAATATTACCAAGTTTAACTAATTGATTGTAAGATAAGTTATCAATATTATTAAAGATTTCTTCATAACTCAAAGGAGTTGGAGTTCCATCAAATTCTTTGAAGGCTTCTACAATCTCTTCTTTGTTTAACTTCATTAACTCTTTTGTTCTTTCTTTTAACCCATCTAAAGCTTCTGATTTTGCTTCAATTCTCTCTTGAATTGCATCTAACTTAGCCTGTGCAGCATCTGACTCCTCTATATCGTTTATACTTTCTTTTAATTTTTCCCAAGCCTCTAAACTTTTAATATTAGTCCCTGCCAACAACCCATTAGCTTCTAATTCGTTATACTCTGCTTCTGTCTCTAAATCTTTTATCATTTGCTTGATGTCAAACATCATTTCCTTATAAGCATTGATGTAATCTGATTCTTGCTGAATAAAAGCATTAAACTTTTCTTTTGTTATTACGCCTACATTACGAATACCCTTATCAAGACTGTCTTTAAGTTCAGTTAGAACTTTTTCGTAGCCATCTAAATCAGATACTTCGTAAGGAGAAGGGAAAGCAATATTATCAATATAATAAATATCAGCTGAGGTTAATTTATTATTTCTTTTTTTAAGACTTTTAATCTGTTTAACCAGCTTCTTTATGTCACCTATTTTCTTTGCACGAATACCTGATTCATCCATATCAGACAACTTAACCAATGTTCTAGCGAATGACTTGGCATCAGTTATCTTACTTATAGCTAATTTCATAGCGTCAGAAGCTTTTATACCTCTGTCTTCTAGGAATTTAAAAGCAGCTTCCTTTAGTTTGATAACAGCAGCTTCACGCTCCTTCATACTCTTCATTGCATTTGCATACCCTTTAGATTCTGCTTTATACAACTCGGACATGAGGTTTTTTATGGTCGTAGTTATCTTTTCTTTTTTAGCATACAGATTCTTAACAACTTCTTTAATGAACTTAGGGTTGGTGCTTGCTTGAGATGTTCTTTCTGCTTTTAACAAAGTAGCTATCTCAGCACCTTTTAACATAGAGCCTGCAACTAGATTAGTATAGTCATTCAATGTCATGTTAGATAGTGCTTCTGCTGATACAGATAACTTTAAGCCATCCTTAACAAACTTCCACATATCTTTTAACCAATTCAAGAAGCTAGGTTGGTCTTGTTTAGCAAGTAAAGCACCTTTATCACCAATAGCTTGAGCAAGTGCTTCTTCATACAGATCAGCCTCTCTACCTTTCTCTGCTAATTCTGGGTATAGCTTTTTAACCTTTTCAATATAAGCACCACCTTCTTCTTTGATTAATTTAATACCTCTGTTATAGAAAGATTTGTGGTTCTCTTTCATATATTGATTCCATATATGACCGAACTCGTGTATAGGAGTTGTAGGAGATGCTGTTCTAGGGTCTATGTATATCTTGCCTTCATAAACAAAGCCGAGTACTTTACCTTTAGGGTCACGCATAAACTGTATCTCTTCTTCTATGGTAATAGCGTTTTCATCAAATACTACATAGTTAAAACCCCTTGCAGTATCGCTTGTTGCACCTGTTGCTATGCTTTCAGCAGGATATTTTATACCGTCAATACCGTTTTCAAGAAGAAACAATGACGCTTGTTTAGCCCAATTAGAACGGGTTTTTTGGCTAACATTTTCATCTATACGCCATCCTTCATCTAACGCATTCAAAGATTCTATTTCACGATATATTTCTTCTCCTGTTTTATACTCTTTAAGTTCTTCTGGTAATGTTTTCTTAGCTATACCTATTGCTTCTTTCTTTAAATCTTCATAAAGATTTTTTTTCATTGGTGGGAGTTCTTTTTTAACTCTACTTTTTTCAATACCAATATCTCTATATTTTTCTAATTCTTTTTTATTACCTGATGAATCTTCAAAATTTTGAAGATTATACAAAAAATATTCGTCTTTAGTTTTATTTAATATGCGTTCAGATGCCTCTAATGCCTTTGTGTCGTCAAGCCCTAATTTCTTAAAATAATCATAAAGCTCATTTCTTGATACAACAGAAAATACAGGGATAGCGTTTTCTTGAAATAGATTTTCAAAAATACTATTTTCAAATTCCTGAACCGCTTCTGTTCTTGGGTATAGAAATTGGATAACTCCTTCTAATTTATCTGCGATTTGTTTATCTATTGGTTTATCCCACTCCAACCAAGTGTATTGGTCTGGTGTTTTACCTTTGTGTAGGGTTGCTTTGTAAAGGTATCTAGGTCTTGCATTAACAATAGATAAAGGATTTTCTTTTAATTTATTTACAGCGTCTTTGAACGCTTTTTTGTGCCTATCAAAAAATTCATTGAATTCTTTTGTTTTTTGACTATTACTTTTGTCCGAGTTAGTAAGATTCAAAACAAAATCTAATGTTTCTTTACTATAAAGAGACGCTCCTTCTTTTAATCTATTTAAAAAATATTCATTTCCTTGAATAGTATCATTAAATGATGTTATTCTATATTTGTCTAAAAGGTTATCTAACCCATTTTCTTTTTGTAAATTTTCTGTTATTATTTCCAAAAGTTCATTAGGGGTACTAGCAAAAGCTGATGATGGAATAAGGTCTAATAAGTAATTGTACGCCTCATCATTAACTATTAATAGCCCCTTTTTAGTTAATTTATTAGCATAACCCCTAGCAATGCTTTCTAAGTCTGTAAAATACAATCCCCAACCAAAAGCTTGCGCACCTTCCCCTGTTCCTATAAATTCAGTAGAAAACTTACCAACCTTATGCGGTGTTCCATGCCAAGCTTCTTGTTCCTTCTTAATACCCTTTTGGTCTCCTGCAAGTATTCTGTCTATCTCCTCTGTGTCTGTTATGATTTCTACCTTACTACCAAATAAAGCTTGGAATCCCTTTTGAAGGTTGTACGCAAGTTTCTTTATTGCCGAAAACTGAGCAGCTTGCTCCTTTTTGTTAATAAAGATTGCGTTACCTGTTTTCGCAAACTCTTTTAGGTCAATGTTGTCCATAGCCCAAGCATAGAACTCAGCCTCGGACATCTCTGTCCCATCTTTAAATTTAATAGTACAAGCCATTTGTTATATTTTAAATACAGACTTCTCAGCAACCAATTCTCCACCTTTATCAAGGTCTTTCAATACAGAACAAGCATCAATATAGAACTTCAATGCGTCTTGTTGTATTTTAAGGAACTGTAATAAATGGTTGTAAGTCATTTGGCATACTGGGAACATATCAGCAGCAGCAGATTGGTACATAGAACTAACCTCTGCTTCCATTTTAAGTGCAATGTCTGTTATATCGTACAATGTAGTACCTTCTTCTGATGGCTCTTGGATGGCAGGCATTTGAAAGTCTGAACCACGACCAACGATGTAATCGTAGTGAATTAATGCGTGTTCACGCTCTTCTTTTGACTCATTCAAGAAGTAGTCTTCAGCTTTTAAGAATCCTGCCCTGTTAGCTAAGTTAGCCAACTGAACATATACAGATGATTGGAACAACTCTATCCTAACTAAAGGCTCTAGAATTGCCATTGCTTTTGGGCTTAATTGATAGTCTTGCATAATTACAAATATACTAATTATTTACCCCATTTACAATCTATGGTTTTTATCTCGCCAGATTCAAGTAAAGCTTTTTGTAAATCAGGCAATAACTTCATAAAGTCCTCTACCTCTTTTACTTGTTTAGGGTCTTGCTTTTTAAGCTCTTCTATTTTATTAGCTTCTTTCTTAGCCTCTAGTTTTGTTAGATTGCCTTGTTTTATTTTAGCTTCAATAGCTTCTAATTTGATTTTCTCCTTTGATTTCTCTCTAGCCTTAACAGCTTTATCGTAATCTTCTTGAGTTATCTCAGATATATTCTTAGCCTTATCGCCATACTTGTTGTAGATGTTTTGAACCTTGTTAGGATTCTCTCCTACGACATCAGCTATCTCTTGTATGTTAGCAGGTACTTCTTGTACAGGTTTAGCTTGACTTTTCTCTTCTGTAGGTAAAGCTTCAGCTTGACTTTCACTTACTGCTTCTTCGGTTGAATCAACTTTTTTACTTGGCTGCTTCTTATTAGTATCTGCTGAAATATCTGATTTCTTTGCTCTTGAATCATCGGCTCTTGAGCCAATATCTCTTGAACTATCTTTTGCCTTTGGTTCGTATTCATATTTGTTTTCTCCTATTTTTTTAAAGCCATTCTTTTCATAGAAATTACCAAGCCTTTCTAAGTCTGTTTCACTATCTAACTCATTGGTAGCATCTAAAACAATCTTTTTGCCTAGCCTATCAGCTTGTTTCTTTACACTTTCAAGAACTTTAGTGCCTATGCCTTTACCTCGCTTCTCTTTCCCTACATAAACTGCTGTTAAACTTAAATTATCTCCTTTAGGTTGTATTAATACACTTGCAGCAGGATTCTCTTTGCTTACTATGCTGCTTACTTCTTGTGCCTCTTGGTAGTTTTTGTCAGATTTGCTTGGTTCAGATGCCTTACTTTCACTTACCTCTTCTTCTCCCCCTACATCAACACTACCTTCTTTTTCTAATAAAGGAGTAATAAGCTTGTCGTATCTATTGTATATCTCATCTAACTTCTCTTGGTCGTTAGGGTCTGTAGCGTCTTTCTCAGCTTGTTCTTGCGCCCTTAACTCTTCAACCTTTAACTCATTTTCTGTTTTCTTACCTTCTACAACAGGAGCAGCTTCTACTGGTAAAACCTCTTCAGCGGCAGCAGCTTCTTCTAGTGCTTGTTTATTTTTCTGTGTTTCTATAGCAGCGTTTACCTCATCTAGCTTTGCTTGAGTTGATTGGTCATTATTAATTTCAATATCAAAAGCCTCTAAGTATTCTGGTCTTTTTAAGATTTGCTCTACCTGTTCTTTTGTTGTTACTATAGGAATATCAGAACCTTTAGGGAATACCAAGTAAACAGGCTCAGTTCCTTTTAGTATATTTTTAATCTCTTTTTCTTTTTCTTGCACTAACTCAACAGCAGCCTGTGTTGCAAGACTGTTATCATCATCAGTTACTAAGGATCTAGCTTTTATTAAACCTACATACTTATTTATAAGAGATGCTCTTATGCTATCACTAACAGGGAAACTTTCTGTTTGAGCAATACCTTCTAATGTGTAGTCTATTAAGTTGTTATACTCATTAAGTTCTGCTTCAGAGATAGCTCCGTTCTTTGCCATGATTTCAAGCATCTTTCTTGCTTGAGATTCACCACCAACAGATAGCGAACTCATAATACCATTAATCTGCAAGTCTATGTCTGGAGTATTAGTTAAAGATGCCATGGTCATAGCTTGACCAACAGCAGCTCCAATTGTACCTTCTTGCAATGCTTCTTTAGAAAAGAAGTAATTACCAAAAGAGTTTACAGCTTCTCCGATTCCACGCTGCTCTTTGTCTTCTGCAAGATTCCTAGCCCTTTGACCTGACCAACCTTGAAGGACTTCTTCTAAGTAACCAGAAACTCCTTCAATACCTGCCGATTTCATAAACTTAAATCCCTTACCAAAGAAAGGCAACATTTGTGCTATGTTCATCGGTAGAGTTGACAACTGCAAATCCATAGAGTCTTTAGCTATCCTAGCAGCTTCTTCTCTACTCATTCCGTTGTCTATAGCTTCTTTATAAGAACCACCTGCCTCAAGCAATCTCTCTGCTTCCCAACCTATCAAACCACCACCGACTACAGAAGAAATCATTTGCGCTCTTTTTGTTGCGTTTAACGCACTTGCTAAAGTTCCAAAAGCACTACCTCCAATTATACCTGTTGGCATTGTAAATACAGTAAAAGGTAAAGATCTTACTCCGTTTACTATCCACCAGTCTAAGTCGGTAAAAGAGTCCATTACATCTTTATCACTCCAAGCAGCAGATGGTACACCTGTTAATTGCTCTGCTTTTAATGACAATTCGTTAACACCTTGAGCGTCAAAACCAGTCATATTAATTGCGCCACCAACGGTTGATAATACATCAGCAAGACCTGCTTCCCAAGCTCTACCTATCTTTTCTCCTATATTAAGGTTTCTAAAGTTTTGTAGCTTTTGTGCTTCCTCTTCTTTAAATAAGTAGCCGTAAGCTTTTTTACTTGCCTCTTCTACAGACTTTTTATAGTTAGGAGGTAGATCGTCAGACTCTTTTATAAGTGCGTCAATATTTCTATCAAACACACCTAACTGACTCTTAATCTTATCTTGAAGTTTTCTATTGTACTTGGTTTGTATCTCTATTGACTTTTGTTTTGAAGCCTTGTTAAGCTCATCATACATAGGGGCGTATCTAGCATTTGTATCCTGCTTTATCTTTTCAGAAAGACCTTCAGCAGCTGCTTTAAGTTCACTATTTGCCTGCTCTGGAGTCATTTGCCTAGTGTCAACAAGTTGTTGATACTGTCTTATAACTGGTTGTAATTCAGCATTAAAAGTATTCTCATAAAAACCTTGAGACTCTCTATTTAATTGAGCTGCCTGACCTTCAACTTCTGATTTTAACATATCAACCTCAGATGTTGCTTCACCCATGATTTGCTTGTCTGGGTTTTTGATTGCAGATTTTATGAAGTTGTTCCTTTCTTCAACTAATCCTTTAACCTTATTTACTTTGTCTTGAGCCTGTATGTTTAACTGGCTAAGTGTAGGTAGATTCTGACTTTTTAAGTCCATATCTATTAAAGCAGCAGCCTTAAACTTTTTGTCTCTTGACTTTATTTGGTCTGTTACACCAACAGCAATTGCTTGCCTTGCTTCTGTATCAAGATCTTTACCTGTCTGCTTTTTATATTTTTCAGCGTAAGCATCAACAGCGTCATACACAGCATCTGTATTAACAGTACCTGCTGGTATCTTCTTAGTGCCATACATAGTCGGTTGGTCTTTCTGAGACACAAACAAATCTATGTTAGGTTCAACTACGCTTGAGTAGATATTAGAAGTAGTTTCTCCTATGAATCTTTTTCTTTCATCTCCTTGAATCTTATCTGCTTTTATTGCATCTGCAACATATTGCAAATTCTTAGGAATAGCACCTTCACTATCTATTCTTCCTTTTTCTGTAAATACGGATGGAAATGTACTTTTCTGTTGTTTTGATGGAGATTGGGAAACGGTACTTAAAGTAGGCTCTCCAGTAATCGGAGTAGCCATGAAGGGCTGTGAGAAAGAAGTCTCTCCAGATGCCGATTGAACTTTTTTTTTAAAGCCTAGCTTATCTTCAAAAGAATTAAAATCAACCCCATTGCTTTCTAATCCTAAATCTTTATGAACAGACTTTCTTAATTCTTGGTTTGAGTCAAATTCTTTTAAAAAAGAACCATAATCAACTCCGTTCTTTTCTAAACCTAAATCATTGTAAATATTTCTTTTTATATCTTCTGGCATAGTTATTATTTTTTAGGTTTATTTCTTTTTTTTAAAATAATCTAATGTTGATTCTGAAGCCTTTCCTTTTGGAGCTGAACCTC